>ERZ791878.1245-NODE-1245-length-11762-cov-2.561715_pt1 | contig 11762 bp, 12 predicted proteins | sample MGYA00510277_ERZ791878 | MGnify/ENA primary metagenome ERZ791878 (study PRJEB30046, sample SAMN00792094) | human gut metagenome | study: EMG produced TPA metagenomics assembly of the A metagenome-wide association study of gut microbiota in type 2...
ATGAGCTTAACATCGGCGCTGGGACGCTTGCACGGCCCATAGAAAACGTGGTGGCGACCACCCTCCACGAGTGTGTACACTTGTGGAACCTTCAAAACGGCATACAGGATTGCAGCAGGGGCGGCGCATACCACAACAAAAAATTTAAGGAGGCCGCCGAGGCCCGCGATTTGAAAATCAGTTACGACCCGCGCGTTGGATGGAGCATCACCGAGCCGACCGACGCGCTGTGTGAGTTCATTTTGGAACAAGACTGGCAGGACATCAGCATGAACCGCATTGAAGATTTCTACGCCCCGCGTGGCAAGGGCGCAGGGGACGCCACGGGCAAGCCGACAGGAAGTAACCCCAACAGCCACAGCATCAAGTATGTTTGCCCCTGCTGTCACAACAGCGTGCGAGGGACAAAGGTTGTGCGCATAAAATGTGCCGACTGCGACATGATGATGACCGCACAATAAAGAGAACCGGGAGTGAAAGCTCCCGGCTTTTTGCTGCAAAATTCGGGCCGCAAGCGGCCTTACTCCATTTTGATGTCTACTATTCAAAACGAGTCAACTTTATTCGTGGTGGGGTAACAAGCTGTTACCTCACCGGTTCTTTTCTACGTTTCTACGAGCGAATGCTTTTACAAAAAGAGGACGGTGCAGGTCGTTAAAACGACTGCGCCGTCCCCGTTTTTGAGGTTTTGATGTCAACTTCTCAATTTAGGAACCGTCCCCATTTTTACCCCGAAATTCACCGGCAGCGTGATGCTCTCGTCCTTTTCGAGGGTCGCAGCATCCGGAACCGAGATGTTCGTGACCTTAACGCCGCATCCTACCAAGCTAAGCGCAATAGCCGTAATCACGATAACTGCCAGTGCGAATCTCTTTTTCATTTGCTAACTCCCACCTTATTATAATAATAGACACTGCTTTTCAAAAAACAAACTCGTAGAAGAGTGTTTCTTCTACGAGTTGCCGGTTGCTTATAATTTACTATTTTTCAAAAAGCCATTAGCAAAGGATGCCCACATCTTCCGGAGGGCAACTCTTATCAGCCTCACCGGGAATCACTGTGCCCCACCAGTCGGTGTTGGAGTCTCCACCGCTCGGCTGAGACGGCTGTGCAGGCTCGGGATTGCTCGGCTGCGCCGGTTCAGGGTTACTAGGCTGTGCCGGTGCCGGGTCAGGCTGCGCAGGAGCCGGAGCAGCAGGCTCCGGATTACTGGGCTGTACCGGCGTAACGGGAGCGGACGGCGTAGCGGGAGCAGACGGCGTAACCGGCGCAACAGGTGCCGGATTAGTCGGCGTCACGGCAGCACTGTTGCTGGAACCGCTGTTTTTATAAGTCTTGTTGCTGGTCGTGACCTTCTTCGGCTGTTCAACCGTCACTTCGTAGTTGGCACTCTCCTCACCAGCAGTCGCCGTGATGGTTGCATTCCCAGAGGAGATGGCAGTTACCTTCCCATTGGAATCGACGGTAGCAACCTTCTCGTTGCTGGACGACCACTCGATGGTAGTCTCGGCGGCAACTTCTTCGGGGGCAACAGTTGCCTTAATGGTGTGAGAGTTACCGACCGTCAGTTTGCCTTCATTGGAATCGAGCGTGATACTTTCTACTTCGTAGAATGCTTTCACATGAGTCGTCTTCTCTGTGACCCTTTCACCATTCTGCATGAGGGTCGTGGTGATGTCGCACTCACCTGCTTTAAGGACCTTCACCTTGCCGTCCTTATCGACGGTAGCGACTTCCTCATCGCTGGAAGCGAAATCGAACGAAATGTTGGACGCATCTTTCGGCTCGCATTTCGCTCCGATTGCGGCTTCGTTTGTATCGTTGAGTTTGACTTCCAAGGTATCGGGAACCTTCAATTCTTTCGCAGACACCTTGACGGTGATAACGCAGACATCCTGCATCTCGGTATCCTTGACCGTGGCGGTAATTTCAGCCTCACCGGCTGCGACTGCTGTAACGGTGCCGGTCTCATCGACCGTAGCGACGCTCTCATCGGAGGAAGCCCACGCGAGCGTCAGCTTCTCAGCCGCCTTGGCAATCTTTTCATCCTGTGCAGCAGTTTCTGCTGTAGCAGACTCACCGGTTGCGATGACAGGCGTTTCTGCAGGTGCATCCTCCGTGCCGAAATTCACCGGCAACGTGATGCTCTCGCCCTTTTCGAGAATCGCAGCATCCGGAACCGAGATGTTCGTGACCTTAACGCCGCATCCTACCAGGCTGAGCGCCATAGCCGCAGTCGCAATAACTGCCAATACGATATTCTTTTTCATAAAAACACTCCTTCTCGGCATCTAGCGCCGAGGCTACTTTTTAATTTTGCCGCCGCCACTCTATTGATAAGTGGCGGCTTTGGATTCTTTTAAATCGGGGACGGGGGAGATCGCTGCGCGACTCACCGTCCCCGATACATCACGCAGTTTCCAGATACTCCCGCAAGGAATCTGCAACTCCTTCCTGTATGGAATTGTCCCAGACTGCGTATTTGTTTTCCGGGTATCCGCCTACAAATATTGAAGCATCCGATAGTTGCCATTTTGACACGGGCTTGCCATCTTCCACCTTGATGATGGTCGGTGCACCGATACGCTTCTCCCCGACATCAATTTCATTTTTCTCCGGGTCGGAGACGGTGTACTCGGCCAGGTAGTCATCCAGCCAGGTTAGCAGTTCGGTGTAGCCTTCCCCCGCTGGTCTGGTTTGCACTGGTGCGGCAGTATCCGAGTTGTAGGTGTATATATCCCGATATAGGTCTACCTGGCAGTAGTCCATCGTGACCCCTTCACTTGTAGCAACAGCGGCAAGCACAGGGAGCAGGTTGCGACAGTAGGGACAGCGCGGATAGGCAAACAAGATATAACCGTCTTTTTTCGCGCGTGCTTCCACCGCGGTCACAGGTGATAGCGGCACCGAGAAGGACAGATTAACATCCCGGTACGTATATTCTGTGTAGCCGGGAACAGCGCGCCCATTATACGCCCGGTAACTGCGGGCAACTATTGCTCCCGGCGAGCTGCCAAGGAGTAGCAGCACAGCCATCCCAGCAGTTGCCACAGCATAGGCTATGTACGGTGCGGTGTGGGATAGTTTTTGCATCCATTTATCACCTTCCTTTTATATTATAGCACATCAGCACGTAAGAGCAAGATTCAAATCGTCTCCAGGTAGACGATTTTTCCCTTAGCAAATCGGTACAATAAATATACTTTATTGTACACGGTGGTGAGGGCAAATGCTACTACAGGAGGCAATTAAGCTGCGCATTTTGGAGCTTGCAGACGAGCGCGGCTACAGTGTCAACAAGCTGGCTGAGCGTTCCGGCATTGCACCATCTGTCCTTAAAAAGACTGTCAAGCCTTATGCTACCACTAAAAATACTTCAACTGAAATAGTTGCACGGATATGTGTGGGGTTAGGAATCCCATTTAAAACTTTTTGGGACAGCCCTTTATTTGACAATATTGAGACTAGACAACAAAAAGAGGACGAGAGCCAATAAAGGCTGTCGTCCTTTTGATGTTTACTTTTCAAACGAGGCAGGGTTAGAAAGGCATAGCGTCCGGTTCCTCAAAATCCTCCGCAGAAATTCCTTCAGGGATTTCCCCATAATCATTATCTTCTTGGGGCGTGCAGTACAACGGTTTTTTTAAGCTGCCGTTATATTGCCAGTGGGTCTTTCCGGCAATGGCAGATTTGGATTCTGCCAGCTCCCCGTAACGATATACTTCATAATGTAAAACTACTTCATCGTCCATAAGGGCGACCTTGTTTTCCTCCCACGCGAAAGTAAGTTTTACTTTAGGAAAAAGAATTGAGAGCGTATGAATAGCCTCACTTGCAGGTGCGCTATGGGTGAGAAATGCAATGCTATTTTCATTACATTCTTCAAAAGATATCACGTTTTCGTCTGTACCCCAGTGTTCCGTGCCCCAGCCGGTATAAGTAGGATAGCCGTATTCCTTCCGGTTCAGCACAGCCATTTTTCCCAAAAGGAACCGGCGCTGATCTGCACGGCTAAGAACAGCAAGAAAATTTTCTTCTTCCTCTTCTGTAGGGTAAGGAACTAAATCAAGATAATGGCGGTAAAGCTTTTCGCCGCAAGAAACTTCATCATCGGGGCCAATGTTCAGGTGTACCGGCACAGCACAGATTTTATTCAAATCAATGCTCCCAATGTCATAGATGTCATCGCAGATGTACTTCATTACTTCATTGACCTGTTCCTTCGAACCGCCAATCGTGAGAGTGCTGTAAATAAAGCTTTCTTTCTTCATGGGATTTCTCCTTTGAGAGTTGTATCACCGCTCACAGCAGACGGCGGCGGATGTCTCCGCGTGCCATCCCTGTAAGCCGTGAGAGTTGTGTAATGCTGACGCCCTCTTGTGTTACCAGACGGCGCAGCAGCGGGGTTGCGGTGGATTCGGGGTAAAGCTGGATTTCGTGGCATTCCATGCCTGCCGTTGCACGTACAAAGTCACAAAGCTCAGCATCCGTAAAGGCAGGCAGCGGAGAATCCTCCAGAATGCCGCGGGCATTTAATTCTGGCTGCTGGTGGTAGTGCCGCAGCCAATCTAAATCATGCAGTGCAAGCGCGTAGCTTGTGTCTACATGACATAACGGCTTTTTTCGACTAGCAAAGTAGTCAATGTAGCTGCTCCACGGGTAGTCCTGCATATCCTGCACCATTCCGGCAGCGACCGGGTTGCGGTGGATATAGCGCAGTACCCGCAGGAAGTAGCCTTTGGTTGTGACAGGCTGGGATTTGTAACGGCCCTGGAAGAGCGGGCCTGTCCGCTGGTAGCGGCGGGTGTAGTAGGCAACGTACCGTACCCCGATGGCCTTCATCATGTGTTGCAAGGAATCGTTACAATCCTTCGCGAGCAGATGCAGATGGTTGCCCATCAGGCAGTATGCCATGATGATAAAATTTTCATCTGCGCAAAAATCGAGAATATGTAAAAAGTTCAGATTGTCGGCATCATCATTAAAGATGGTCATGCGGTTAATTCCACGGATCATGATGTGATACACGCCGCAGGACGAAAGTTTACGGGCTTTTCTTGGCATCGTCCTGCACCTCCGAGGGTGTCGTTTGGGGCGTCCATTCTTCCGGCTTGTAGGTCAGCAGTTGTATCGCCCGCGAGGCATCCCCTCGTGTCATTTTATGGGTGTCAATTTTGTAATCCGGGGCCAGCTTGTGGATAAGGGCAATTTGCTCATTGGTGATGGGTTGTCTATCCCACTTATAGCGCTGTTTTTTGTCCCAGATATGTTGATATTTAGCATGCTTCTGTTTCAAGTCCTGATACACATAGTCTAATGCAAATTGTAATGGCACCGCACTCTTGGAGCACGCTTTATTTTTCCGCAGGTACACCATGCCGTTAGTCAGCGGTTTGCTGATGCGGTAGGTTACGGTCGGGATAGGCAGTATATAGCCGCCATCCTTGAGTGTAATCCATGCGACATCATGGGTGGTAACACCTTCGCCAAGTGCCATAATGTCTACCTCCTTCTGATTTTGTATCCAGGTATCGGGAATGTCCGCACCTGTAAGTACCTTTATCGGTTCGGTTTCCTCCGGCAACTTTTCCACCTGCTCCTTTTTAGGTTTGGGAGCTAGCGGTTCCTCGCCGATTAGCGTTGCTGCCGTGCATATCGGCATCCTGGAAATGCCCACGCAATCAATAATCTTGCAGGCACTTTTTCCCGGATGCAACCGCAGGCCGCGACCTACCATCTGCGCATACAGGCCGACATTGGTTGTGGCAACCGGGCGGGCCAGCAGAACGGTTTCTGTCATCGGCAGGTCAACACCTTCCGTCAGGACAGCATAGCAGACAAGTACTTTAATTAGGCCCAAACGGTAGGCCTCCAACAGACGTCCTCTATTTTGAGTAGTGCCATCGATAAAGGCCGCGGTACTGGCACCATGCTGGGAATTGAGCAGTGCTGTCACATTTTTGCCCTCTTCAATGGATGGTGCGAAAATGATGGTCTGCCCACGTGCGTTTGAGGTGTAGGCCTCCGCGATACCCGCTGCTGTGCCAGACATAACGCGTGCTATATCTGCGGCATCATAATCGCCAGTATCCTCACGGTACTGCACTGTCCCCAAGTCATACTTGAGATTAACCTGACAAGCTTCTATAGGACTAAGATACCCGTGCTCAATGCCGTATAGGGTGTTATACTCGCACAAAATGTCGTCAAAAGCCACATCCAGGCCGACACCATCACCGCGGATTGCGGTTGCAGTGAAGCCAAAACGAACGGCATTTTTGAAGTACTCAAAAATTTTGCGGTAGGTCGGTGCAGCACTGTGGTGGGCCTCGTCGATGATGATGGTATCGATACTGTAGGGGTTGTACTTGTCGAGCCGCCCCACAAGGCTTTGCACCGAAGCGCTGATGATGGGTTCCCCGTGTGCATGTGTGGTTCCCTGCTCGATGCCGCAGGGAAGGCCTTTGAGGTATTCCAACGGCTGTATCACGAGTTCTTCCCGGTGAGATAAAATCAGTATGTGGTGGTCATTTTCCAGTACATCACAGCGGATGTACTCAGCAAAAATTCGTGTCTTGCCAAGGCCGGTTGCGATAACGCACAGGGCGGCATTTCCCTCGTAGGATTTCATACGCTGAAGGGTGTCAGCCTGATAAGGACGCAACGGTGGTGCCCGCGGGCCGTCATGGCCCTGTTGTAGAGGTGGATTTTTCATAGTCGACTCCTTGGTCACTGGTGATAGTAGTAAGCCTGAATAATTTCGTCCGACCCACTGCCATTGCGGATGATGAAGCGTCCGGGAATAGCAGGGAGCTTTGCGGCACTGCCGTCATCCAAGATAACAATGGAACTCTGTGCATCGGCAGTGTGGCCGCAAATACGACCGTCAAGCTGTGCTTTAAGACTACCCGGAACAGACCCTACGTCGGGGCGCTGAGTTGCCACAAGCAGATGAATACCGAGCGCACGGCCCAGACGGCCAATGGCGAGGAGCTTGTTCGTAATCGAGGCAACTACTGCCTTGCCATCTTTATCACGTCCAGTTGTATCGAGAATCATCGAGGTTTCATCCAGGATAACGACGATTCGATGCAGTTCTTCTCCGGTCGTCTGGACATATTCCTCAAGATTTGCACAGCCAGCGATAGAAAACTCTGTACGGCGATGGTTAAGCTCATGTACAACACTGTCAAGCATCTGCTCAAGGGCAGCATCATCATCTGCATAATGCCCCGTCTTACGATATTCGGGGCCGAAGTCCACACCTTTATAATCGGCGAGGTAGATGTCGTAGCCTTTTTGCGACAGCTGGTAGAGAATCAACAGTGCCAACTGCGTCTTACCCATGCCGGTGGCAGCAGCCAAAAGCCAATGAGGCAGCTGGCTAAAATCAATGCTAACGGGAATGCCTGCCGCATTGATGCCCAAGACGATTTTTGTGTCGCTATCGTCCATATATGTATCTGCCCACGGGATTAGCCGCCCCATAAGGTTGCACCCGGCAACAACACGAAGGTCAAAGAGCTGGTTGTTGCTGCCCTGAGTGATAGAGAGGACGGTCACATTAAGTGCGGATTCGATTGTTGTCCGATTGTCTTCCCAGTATTCGAGCGGGCAGCCTTTAAGGCTGAAAGTAAGCTGTTGAATATTACCATCCCTGGTGGCCTTAACTAGCAGTGGTGCTTCATGCGCCTGGTTGCAGATACCAGCACGCGAAAAATCGTCGTAATATGACCAACTGTGGGGGATATAACCAAAGAGGTAAATGACGCCAAGGCACTCTGCCAGCCATGCAATTACCCGAATAAAATTAACGAACGGTCTAAATACTACCGAAATCACGTCCTCGCCAGAGCCGCCCGAAACCATAATCAGGGCGGCAACTGCGAGTGCGAGGCACAGCAGCACATATTGCTGTGCGGTCTTTGAATCGGTTTGAATACGTCTAAGCCCATTGTGGAACGTATTCATGATATAATTTTTTTCCGTCTGCCATTGCAGGCGATCAGAATCATTACGCATGATTAAATCTCCTTTCAAAATAAATGCCCGTATAGCCTGATAGCACAGCTTTCATCCGCTAGAACGGACAATCATCAATCTCTATTTGCTCAAATGTCGGTGTGGTGCAAGGGTGAAAATACTCGTGAACCGTATAGTCCTTGTGACTGCCGTCGAGGTCAAAAACCCGAACGCAGTTGATGCGCCGCAAGAGCGCGTCCCAAGCCTCCGGCTTTTCGTGCTGCTCGGAAACATACTGCTTCTCCAACGGCAAGTTGGAAATGATGTATGCTTCCGTGTAGCAAGCCTGCTTGTTAGCATACCTACAGGGTAATTCCAAAGGATAGCCATCCAGGTATTGCAGCATGCTATTAAGGGGCAAGCTGCTGTGGAACTCATCGAAGAGCATCACTTTCTGCCCCCGGTAGCCATCAAAAGGATGGTGATAGTCAGACACCGCGTAGCAGTTTGAGTATCCGCATCCTTCTTTTACCGACCTAGTTTTTCCTGTGCCAGTAGGGCCAAAGATATAGGTGACTGTCATCTGGCGAAATACATTGCGGTATTTCTCCTCCAGGATGGTCTGCCTTGTCCGGTCAATGTGGGAGATATCTCGCAGGTATTCCGGGTGCTCACCCAGGATTTGCGCATTGTCTGCCCCGGATGCAATCAGTGCATACAGAGTCCGTAAGTCGTTACGGTCGCCCTGCTTGCTGTCAGGGGGTAAACTGCCACTTTCTTCAAACGTGTCAGAGTAGTTTATCCCTTCATGTACTTTTCCCTTGGAGCCGGTATACTTGTAGTGACCGTTTGCATCCTTGTTATACTTAGCACCCTCTTTACGGATGTAAGCATAGTTTTCGGAATTTTTTCCCCATTGAGGCACTTCGATGTGCGCAGTAGGAAACTTGTTCTTTAGGGTTGTGAACATTACAGGATTTTCATATACTAAAAATAAGTGTATGTGATAGGTTTCCTCTTGCCCCACTTCATCAGCCATGCACCAATAAAGGAGCTTGGCTCCTTTTTCAAGAGCAGCCTTGATAACATTATGATCATAGCCATGCTCTTGTGGATTGTTGATTGTCAGCTGGTAACGGCGTGTCGCGTAACCTTTTGCCATATAGTGTACCCAGTACACTACGGACACAAAGCCGCTGTGTACGCTTTAAAGCTTATAGTTATAGGCTTTATGGACTGTACACACAGGTATGGAGGTAATACTAGCTCCATACCTGTGTGGCGGCTTTAAGTCCATAGCGTACGCTTGTCGTTATAAAATTTTCAAGGTGCTGTATGGGTGTTGATTGGTTTACCTCAAAAATGAGACAAGCCCCATTTTTGAGGTGAGGCCGCTAACGCGTCCTACAGTGTGCTTGGAAACCTTAGTCGAGCACCACAATGTTCTCAGGCTTACGGTACTCGTTGTAGAAAATCTTCACTTCGCGTCCCATCAGGTCATGAAGGTTGATTTTAAGTTCGGCCATCTTAGCGTCAGAGAGATACATATCCCTGACGAAGACGCCCTCCCCGTTCTGGGAGGCAATCTCCGTTGCGAGGTAGATGCGGCAGCCGGTGACGGGACGGCCTTCTTTCGTGACAAAGTCACTGCGTCTATAACCAATGATTTTCATGGTTATTTCCTCCTTGGCATTATCGTTATGTTGTTTCCGAAGTACTGTCCTCGCCATTGGTAACTAAGGAATGGTGCCGGATAGATGCAACCAAAAGCAAGTGTGTCGAGCACTGCTGTTGATAGAACCAAACGACATTTCTGTCACCTCCCTTTTCTGATGGAGGAAACGTAAAGCAATATGACAACCGAGAGGATGTATCTTGCTTGTTCGCTCCCTGTGCTTATAATTCTACTCAGTTCGCAAGGGTGGACAATAAAGAAAAGACGAACTTCATTACAAATTTCTTGAATGAAGCTCGTCTTTATAAAGTGCTTTTTTATTTGGTTTGGCCGTTAGATAAGAGCATCCGCTTTGCTCTACCTAATGAAAGTCTTTCATCAAGCAAGCTGTCAAGCAGAGCAGGAACGCCGTCCATGTCTCCATCCATCGGGTGCATATAGACACCATTAACACCAGGATGTGTATGACCAACTAACTCCTCGTAAACCCAGTTGCTAAAGTGATTTTTGTAGATTGAGCTAAAGGTATGTCGCAGCTCATACGGCGTAATATAAGGGATACCGTTATACCTGCAATAGATCCCCCAGCGTTTACGGTAGCATAGTTGACCAGTGCTTCCAAAGACCCTCTCATGAGGGTCTAACGGAGTGACTCGATAGACTTGTTGACTTTCTAAAAGCATACGTGTATATCGAGTCTGCGGGAAGTCGCGTGCGGCAAATTCGTTCTTCCCATTTGTAGTGATGCCTTTAGCATTGATGGCACGGCGTATATGTATATAATCATTGTCAATATCGCCCCACTCAAGGCCCATCAATTCACCAGGACGTAACCCTGTAACGACTTGGAATCGATATGCATAGATTAAGCTGTCTTGACAAATCGTACCATTATAAGGCACCTGAGATTCGGTGAATAAGATGTTAAGCGAAGAAACGTCAAGTGCTTGCTTTTGACCTTTTTTGGCGTTTGAGGGAATTTTAATGTTTGATGTACGCAAATCGTTCCGGATATCGGCACAGTCCAAATAATTACAGAATCCAGATAAATCGCCGCGTATATTTTTAAGACTTTTTTGACTAAGATTGTGCTTTCTGTATGCGGTATAGATAACTCGCTTTAAATCCTGCTTAGTTAGTAGCATAACCGGGACTTTGCCAATTATAGGTTTAATGTGGTTGTTATACCTGTTGCGGATGGTGTAGATGTTTGTGGTTTCGAGTGCCTTATCTTGGAGGTAGCGCTCAAACACGGTATCAACCGTTGTACGTTCGCTGACGCTAAATGGGCAAGCTCCAGACAACCACGAGGTTGCATTTTGGGCGCAGATCTTTCGGCCTTTGTCACCCGGGACGCTTGAATAAAAAGACTTTCGGACACCGTTCTTTTGGAGGTTGATTTTCCAAACGTGCTTTTTCTCAACCCAGATTGCGCGAGAAATCATTTTACTTTGTGTGGTATACATGCGGACTCCTTAGAGCCGGCCATTTTATGTGACTGGCTCGATGAAAATAGTGTAGTAATCGTCCTTATTGATATTCAACAACCTTCCGATGCGTGCGATTTCCTCTGCCGAAAAGAGCGAATATCCGTTCATCTTCTGCGACAATGCTTGCGGGGAAATGCCGATGGCCTCCGCGACATTGTAGCAGGTAAAGCCTGCGCGGATGATTTCGGACCGCAAATTCAAATATTTGCCTTTCATGATAATAATCTCCTTTGAGTAATTTTCAGTAGGTGGCTTTATTATCATGATATTCAGTTCGCACGTACTGGCAAGAGGGGTATCACCAACTTTTTTATTTATTCTTGCAAGCAGGTGCTGTACCACACTTTTTATATGAAGAGTACCACACTTTGTACCACACAGATATAAAAATACCCTTTAATGAAATCCATACCAGTGATAAAATTATCGTTAGTACGTATTGCATTAAAGGATATTTGTAGAATGATAGAAGTTCGATTCCCGTACGGGTCACCAAAAAGCCTTAGCGTTAGCTAAGGCTTTTTTCTTTTGTATTTTAGCCCTCGTACCACACATTATACCACATCTTTGGCGGTTGGAATATATAAGGCAACACCGCACAATTCCCGCCTTACGGCTTAAGCACCGCTCCGGCG
>ERZ791878.1246-NODE-1246-length-11759-cov-57.076470_pt1 | contig 11759 bp, 7 predicted proteins | sample MGYA00510277_ERZ791878 | MGnify/ENA primary metagenome ERZ791878 (study PRJEB30046, sample SAMN00792094) | human gut metagenome | study: EMG produced TPA metagenomics assembly of the A metagenome-wide association study of gut microbiota in type 2...
CGGAAACCTACCTCAGAACCATAATAGAGACATGGGATTCCACGGAAGGTAAACAAGAGAGAGAGGTTCTCAGCCCACTGAGCATCTGTACCACCGAAACGGTTGGTATCGCTTGGACCTGGACTATAGTCATGGCTATCTACATATACCACATTGAAAGTAGCGTCATTATAGCACTCGTCGCCGCTTGCCAAGCTGAAAGCCTGTTGGGCAGTGTTGTAGCTGTAGTGCATAGGGAAGTCAATGACGTTGAATCCGCTTGACTGAGAATAGTCTGGCTCGTGCCATGCACCATTGAGCATCTTGGCATTGTTGCTCTTTGGAGAAGTAGTCTCCTCCAAGCAAAGCAGTTGTGGGCCTACAGGCTCAGAACCCTCAGGAATCACCTGATTATCCCAGTAACTTTTGCTTCCATCCCATTTGTTGAGCAAGGCCTCGTCCGACTTCCAGGTATAGAAGTAGCAAGAGAGGTTTGCCTGACCTCTATAGGTTACATCGTTCATACGTGTACAAACCTCACCATACATAAAGAAAGGTGCCTTGTTCAAGCGCTTGTTCTCGTACTGCTTACCAAGTGCTTCAAATTGAGGGATAAACTCCTTGTTGAATGTCAAGCGGGAGATGTGGCCGGATGTATCAATACGGAAACCATCGACACCCATCTTGATAAACTGTCCATAGCAATCTACGAGATACTTAGCCACGTAGTCGTTCTCTGTGTTGAGATCCACACAATCACCAGCAATCTGACCCATCCAACGGCTTGGGAAGTCCCAGTTCCAGTTGTTGGCAGTATGGTGCCAATAGTTGTGTATATCGTGGTTATTGCCATCTGTATTCTTCATCAGGGCAAGACGACGCTGATACTGACCAGCAGGCAAAAGACTTGGATAGTCACTACCTAATGTTTCCAAATTAGGAATCATACAAGCATTGATGTCTGCCTGGTTACGAAGACGAGTATCACGGTCGAACTCCTTGCAAAAATGCTCCTCACCGAAGTTACCGGTGTGGTTGAGCACGATATCGAGGATAATCTTGATACCCTTGGCGTGAGCCTTGTCGATGAGTTCCTGGAACATCACGTCACCGCTCTTTTTGCCGTCACCACTCTGATAGCGGCAGTCAACCTTAGAGAAATCCATGGCATGATAGCCGTGGTAGTCGTAACCAGAAGCGTTCTGTACGACAGGAGTAATCCAGATGGCAGTGAATCCAAGCGCCTTGATGTAGTCGAGCTTGTCAATCACACCCTGGAAGTCACCACGCCAACAAGGATCCTTGGTACTCTTCTGTGCTTCCTGGTTGTCCCAGCAGAGCACGTTGTTACTTGGATCTCCATCGTAAAAACGGGTGGTGATCATGAAATAGATACTTTCGTCTCGGAAATCAGTACGATTGCTGGTAAACGTGTCTGTAGCCATCGTCTGCATAGAGACCAACATGAGCATTAAAACCGCCCATAATTTTGCGGCAAGTTTTTTCATAATGAAATTGTTAAGTTTAAAATTGAATAGTTGAATAATTACACCGCAAAATTACAAACTATTTCTATCCGCCCAACAAGATATTTCACTTTTCTGCTGATATTTTTGTGCAATCGATTTCACAAATATTAAGAAAAAGAGGCTGGATTCTGTAAACCAAATATTTACAAAATCCAGCCCCTTTAAGAGTATATAATTAATATAACGGGCGCGCCAGAAAACAGAAAGAATATTGTACTTTTGGCTTGTCCGAAATCAAATTCAGAGGTTTTCAGCCTCTTGCAACCAGATGGCTGAAGCTGCATCACTAGGCATACGCCAGTCGCCACGAGGACTGAGGCTTACGCTACCTACTTTCGGACCGTCTGGCAGACAACTGCGCTTGAACTGCTGATTGAAGAAACGGCGCACGAAGGTCTTCAGCCACTTCTTAATGGTTTCCTCATCATAGCTGTCAGGATCATTATCACTGATCTTTACACGCTCCAGTTCGGAATCAATAAATGCCTTCTTTGCCAACATGTAAATCTTGGAAGGACGGAAACCGAAACGCAGGAAATAGTAGAGGAAGAAATCATGCAGTTCGTATGGTCCCACCAAATCTTCCGTCTTCTGCTTGATATTTCCATTCTCATCTGCCGGAATCAACTCTGGACTGATAGGCGTATCGATGATATCACGAAGAGTGATGCGGCTCTGTTCGTCTACCCCACTCTCTGCTACATGATTTACGAGATGTCGGATCAGGGTCTTAGGAATGCTGGCATTCACGCCATACATGCTCATGTGGTCACCATTATAGGTAGCCCATCCTAATGCCAACTCTGAAAGGTCGCCGGTACCGATAACCATACCACCCATCTTATTGGCTAAATCCATCAGAATCTGGGTACGTTCACGAGCCTGGGAATTCTCGTAAGTCACATCATGCACACTGGCATCCTGACCGATGTCCTCAAAGTGCTGGGTTACAGCCTTGGCGATGCTGATTTCCTTAATGGTAATACCAAGACTCTGCATCAGCGAGATAGCATTATTGTAGGTTCTGTCTGTGGTTCCGAATCCCGGCATAGTGACACCAACAATACCCTTTCGGTTCATTTTGAGTTTATCAAAAGCTTTTACACAAACGAGTAAGGCCAGCGTAGAATCCAAACCGCCGCTAATACCGATTACTACGGTCTTGGCATGGGTATGAACGATACGCTTAGCTAGTCCCATGAGCTGGATATTGAAAATCTCCTCGCAGGAGGCATTCATATCGCTGCTGGTAGGAATGAAAGGATGAGGATTCACCTCACGCTCCAATACGAACTCGCGTTCGTTCTCGGTAGGATCGGCATCGATGTTACGGATGTTGAACTGTCCGCCGAGAACCGAATACTTGATGTTACGCTGGGCGTTGACATAGGTGGAATTGGTGCGGCGCTCCGAACGGAGTTTCTCCACATCAACCTGTGCGATAACCATCTGAGGTTCAAGTGAGAAACGCTCACCTTGTGCAAGTAAAGCTCCATTCTCGTAAATCAGGGCATTTCCGCCATATACCACATCCTGCGTGCTCTCGCCGAAACCGCAGGAACTGTATATGTAACCCGTCATGGTGCGGGCACTCTGCTGGCTCAGCAGACTCTTCAGATAGTTGTGCTTTCCGATGAGTTCATCGCTCGCAGAGAGGTTGAAGATAAGGTCGGCACCAGCCAGTGCCAACTTGTTGCTAGGAGGAGCCGGAGCCCATACATCCTCGCATATCTCTACGCCAAACTGCACACCGTCATAAGTGCGGAAAATCTGCACATCCGGAGTCAGCTTCACCTTGTGTCCGGCATAGCGGACCTCGCAGTCGCGCAAATCCTGGGCAGAGGCAAACCAGCGCTTCTCATAGAACTCACTGTAGTTAGGGAGATAGGTCTTAGGCACGATGCCCAAGATCTGTCCGTGCTGGATTACGATACCACAATTCAGCAGCAGATCGCCAGCCACTACCGGAGCGCCGACAATGGAGATGATGTCGAGTTTGCGGGTGAAATCGAGCAGCATCATCACCGCCTGCTCGGATGATTCCAGGAGCATCTGCTGGCGGAAAAGGTCCTGACAGGAATAGCCTGTAATAGACAATTCCGGGAAAGTAATGATCTCTACGCCCTTGCCTTCAGCCTGGGCTATCAGATCTTCTATCTGTTGGGTGTTGAAGATTACATCGCCTACCTTGACGGCAGGGATGGCACTTGCCACCTTCATAAATCCGTACTTCATGTTACTTTGAACTTTGAGATTTGAACTTTGAACTTTATGATTACTTTTATCGGATTGTTACCTGTGTGGCACCATATCCATACTCCTGGAAAGAAGCATCCTGATAGGTGCAGTTCTTATAGCGATAATTCAACTCATGGATGAGTGCCTGGCGCAATACGCCCTCTCCCTTTCCATGGATGAAGATAATCTTCTGTCCCTTATTCTTCTTATTCTCCGCCATTGTCTTCTTGAAGATATCCATCTGATAATGAAGGATATCAGCAGAATTCATTCCAGCAGTTGTTTCAAGCACTTCATCTGCATGAAGGTCGATGATGAGGGTACCGTCATCCTTCTTGCTCTTCTTCTTGCTGGTGTTGGCAATCACCTTCTCGTCCTTGTACATCTGCTCCTTCAATCGCTTGGAATCGATGACCAGCGGACGAGCTACCTCGTCGTTCTCCACGATGGTGAAGAGATAGGCTGGAGTCTCGAAGAAATCATTCTCCTCGAAGAGATGGAGCTTGTAGAACTTCACTGGGTCCAGGCGGAACTGGACATCCGTAGCTGGCTTCAGCAGGAATGGCTTGTCCTTCTTGTAGGCAATCATCTGGATGGCGATGTGCTCCATCTCATTTAGGGCCTCACGACCGAATTCCTCGATGAAGAGCTTGGTGTTTGGCTCGATTTCGCCCTCCGCCTTCAGGGTCCACGCATTGCCCTCGGCTACGAGATAGGTGTAGCGCAGATAGTAGTTGCTGTCATTCACCATATACGATTCGAAGCGGGTGTTGGTCACATCCTTGATATCGATAGGCACGAAGGCGAGGTAGGCGCTGAGCTTGTTGCCGCCCGTACGCTCCTGAATCTGCTTCACGAAGGTAATCTCGCGGTCGGCAGCATCATACTCCTCTACGTTCATATCCACATCATTCTCGTGCTCGTTCAGGATAGCCTTGATGCTTCGGCTGTCCTGATGCAGTTCGGTGTTGGCATGCTCTTCAGCCTTCTGCTTGGCATCCATCTTGGCAGAGATCATCTTGCCCATGGCATAGTCATCCTGCTCTACCACTACCACCTCGTTGATCGGCATCGGAATCTCGAAACCATCTTCATCCTCTACCAGCACGATATTCTTGCCCTGGAAGCCAGCCACCTTTCCGCCGCCCACTTCGCTCAGGAATCTTACTTTATCACCTTTCTTCATATTTCTATTTAATTTTTTATTTTTATCTAATCATTTATCTATCCTTAACTCAAAATCTATTTTCCCTCAAGCGGAAACACTCTTTCTGAAATGAGGATACACTTTGCAAAGGTACAAAAGATATTGCAGAATATGGATGTTTTTAATATTTTTAATGCAAGTAAGAAAATAATCTTGATGAAAAGCACCGGGTTTGGGATATTTTTTATATCTTTGCAAGTAGATTGCATATAGATTGCACATCGTTAATGTATCACTCTTAAACAATGATTGATTATGATTACATTTCCATGCGCCAAGATTAACCTTGGCTTAAATATAGTAAGCAAGCGCGCTGATGGTTACCACAATCTGGAAACCGTATTCTACCCTATCCCCCTGACTGATGCCTTGGAGATCAAGCTGATGGGAGAAGAATTTCCTAGCGAGGTAGCATGCGACCTGAAGATTACAGGCAATGCCGTAGATTGCGATGAACAGAAAAACCTGGTGGTGAAGGCATATAACATGCTGGCTGCCGACTTCAAGATTCCCCGCATTCATACGCATCTCGTCAAGCGAATCCCATCTCAGGCAGGAATGGGTGGCGGCTCTGCGGATGCTGCCTATATGATCCGTCTGCTCGATGAGCGTTTCCGCCTGAACATCGGTATTCCTGAGATGGAGCGATATGCAGCCAAGTTGGGTGCTGACTGTGCCTACTTCATCAGTGCGGACCCGGAGAATGGAGATACAGCCTGCTATGCTGAGGGTATCGGCGATGTACTGATGCCGGTAAGCGGTCCTGGAGATAACATGAAGGGATATTACATCGTGATTGTAAAGCGTGATGACATCGCCGTAAGCACCAAGGATGCCTACGCTGCCATCACTCCAAAGAAGCCTGCGAAATGCTGCCGCGACATCGTTCGCCAGCCTATCGAGACCTGGAAGGATGAACTTGTCAACGATTTCGAGGCGCCTATCTTTGCGATGCATCCAGAGTTAGCAGAAATCAAGCAGAAGCTCTATAATCTGGGGGCTGCATATGCAGCTATGAGCGGTAGCGGCAGTGCCATCTTCGGTATCTTCAAGCATAAGCCAGCGAATATCGAGGAGCAGTTCGAAGGAATGTTCTGCAAAGTATTAAAACTTTAGATTTAAAATATTATAATGAACGAAGAAACACATCAGAAACTGATGACTATCAAGCGAAGCTTTCGCTTGTTGATGAACGGTCCGGGTTCGCAATCCATGCGAGACAAGGGCTTGGGATATAAACTGAATTGGGGTGTACCCTTCTATGAATTGAAGAAGATGGCGCAGGAATACGGCAAGGATTACGACCTCGCCATCGAACTCTGGAAGGAGGATATCCGGGAGTGCAAGATTCTTGCTACCCTCATCATGCCTGCCGACAAGATGCTGGCTGAAATCACGGATATCTGGATGGAACAGGTACAGAGCCAGGAAATGGCTGAAATGCTTGCCTTCAATCTGCTGCAATATGTGGAATATGCGCCGGTGATTGCGTATCAATGGATTGCAAGCAATAAACCGCTGTATGAGATTGCCGGATTCCAGCTTCTTGCCCGCCTCTTTGCGAATGGTAAGGAGCCTAACGATCGTGGAATCAATGAATTCCTGGATCAGGCTGCCGTGGCATTGCAGGGTGATAATATGGGAGTGAAGCATGCTGCCGCCAATGCCGTGATGCGCTTCTGCGATTTCGGAGAGGATTTCGAGAAGATTGCTCAGGGGGCACTCAAGGGTATCTTCGAGATATAATTTTATCTGCGTAGAATCATTCACCGGATCTCACGCGGAGTTTTTATTCATCGGATTATGCGGAGTTATCGGAAACATTCTTGCTTCTCGGATTACGCACGGATTAAACGGAAAGCGACCTATGCGGTCGAGGGAGCTGAAACCACATTTGATAGGGTCACGCAGATTTCGCAGATATACACAGATTTCACAGATATACACAGATTTTTGACCTAAAATCTGCGTCATCTGCGAAATCTGCGTGACTATACATCATGCAGCTCCGGTTCCTCGACCGAACAGGTCGCTTTCCGTCTAAATTCAGTGCGTAATCCGAAAAGCAAGAATGTTTCCGATAACTCTGCGTATTCCGATGAAAAATATCACATGATGAAGAATATCACATGAAATACTTCTTGTATTCGTTTTCGAAATTCGGAGTGAAAACACCCTTGCCGATGTTTTCCTTGATTTCTTCCTTACTCCAGAATCTGCCACCAGACAACTCTTCCTGGCTCGGCTTCACTTCACCATCATATACACAGCGATGCACATATACCAGTTCCTTTTCTCTCTGACTCTCAAAGACATAATGTCCTAAAGACTCCGGTTCGAAATCGGTGATACCCAGCTCTTCCCTCACTTCACGATGAAGCGCCTGGTTTACACTCTCGCCTAAATCCACATGTCCGCCACAGGCAGTATCCCACTTATCAGGCTGGATATCCTTCCATGACGGACGGTGCTGGAGATACAGTTCTCCCTTACTATTGAATACATGCAGATGAACCACAGGATGCAATATCTTGCATCCATCATGGGCATGCCCTCGGGTGATGGCACCCAGGATATTACCCATTTCATCTACTATCGGAAATTCCTCGTTCTTATTATCTGTCATTATCTATTATTATAACGTTATTTATTATTTATAACGTTCCGTACTCCTCAGAATAGCGGAGCATCTGGTCGGTATAACTCTCCTCATAATCGAGATTTACGTCGATAGGATTACCCTCCTCATCATAGACCAGCGTCATCTTTGGATTGATGAAACCCTTGTATGGAGCCAGGTTCAACTTCTTGTATCTCGCCAGAATCTCGCGATGCAAGTCTGGATCAATATTCACGGCATACTTCTCTACCAACTGGCGTGCTGCCTCGAAATCTCCCTCGCTCTTGATTCGCTGAATCTCTGCAAGGAGTTCTCCGAAAAGATGACGGAGCTTCCCGTAATCATTCACCTTCACATAGGTGCGGGTGGTTACGATATTTCCCTCAGCATCCTTCAGGGCATCCTCGGCAGAAGCATAGCTTACTTCTTCAGTAACCAGTTCCACGGATCCCTCGGCATGCTCCAGGGTCCACCAGGCTATGAGGGCACGATTTCTCATGTGCGCCTCCTCTATCTTGTCACCCTCCTTGATTCGGATAGTCTGGGTGAGCAAACCGTTCATCAGATAACTGTAATACTGCGCCTTGTAAGCTTCATCATTCGGAGTCAGTCCCAACTCAACCAACTTATGGTCAGCCACATAGTACAGACCGAAAAGATCGGCTCTCGCCTCCTCTATCGTGTTGCCATACGCCTTCAGGGCATCAGGATCGGTGCCAGGAAGAAGCTGACCGCTGCCGTGTCCCAGACACTCGTGAAGGTCGGTATGCAGGTCGTCAGTGATATCAGCATACTGGTTCATCAGCGCCACAGTCTCCTCATCGATGACAAACTCATCTCTGAATCCATTGCCCTGAGCCGCCTTGTTGTAGGCATCAGTCAGGTTGCCGATGGTAACGCTCTTCGAACCGTGCTCCTGACGGATCCAGTTGGCATTAGGCAGATTGATACCGATAGCCGAAGCAGGATATTCCTCTCCGCCGAGCATTGCCGCACAGATCACATTGGCGGTAACACCCTTCACCTCCGGTTTGCGGAAACGTGGATCCACAGGCGAATGATCCTCAAACCACTGAGCATTCTGACTGATGGTCTGGGTTCGCTGGGTAGCCTCTAGGTCCTTGTATTCCACGATACCCTCCCAGGTACCTTTCAATCCCAATGGGTCGCCATATACCTCGATGAATCCGTTGATGAAATCCACCATACCTTCGTGCTGCTCTACCCAGGCGATACTGTATCGGTCGAAATCCTCAAGATTACCGGTGCGATAGAACTTCACGAGCAGGTCGATGACATGCTTCTGTCCCTCATTTTCAGCGAATTTCTGCGCCTTGAGCAACCAGGACACGATTTCCTTGATAGGCTCACTATAGAGTCCATCCTCCTTCCACACCAGCTCAATCATCTCGTTGTTGCGCTTGGTGAGCTTGGAGTTGAGTCCGTAAGATGGCGGTGTCGGATTAGAGGCATCCTTCAATCGGGCATAGAATCTCTCCACTTCCGCCTGAGTCACATTCTCATAGAAGTTGCAGGCAGAAGTCTTTACCAGATCTTCGCCATCGGTCTGGTTCACTCGTTTCGGCATCACCTCCGGATCGAAGATGACAGGTACGAGCTGAGCGAGGAGATCTTCCTTGCTCTCTCCTCTCTTGAGGGGCAACTCATCCTCAGAGATTTCCTCCATCAACTGATAGAAGAATTCCTCAGAGAATCCCGGCTTGAATTTCTCGCAGCCATAATGATGATGAATGCCGCTGGCAAACCATACGCGCTTCAGATATACTTCGAAAGCCTTGAATTCTTCGGAATCGCAAACGGAAGAAGTTTCGATTTGAGTAGTAGAATCGCTTGCTGTCTCTGTGTTTTCGATAGCCTCTCCGCTGATACCCTTGTAATGGCGATAGATTGCCTCCAGGGTTTTGCGAATGCGCAGGTTGTACTTTCCCTGCTGGTCGAACGTGATGTCACGTCCCATCAGGGTAGCCTTTGCCAGGCAGTAAATATACAATTTCTGATTGAGCGACAATGCATCGAATCCCTTCAGCTCGTAACGCAGCATCTGGATGTCGGCAAAGCGCTCGTGGGTGTTTACATTACAATTTGCCATGTTCTAAACCTTTATTTCTAGCGCAAAAGTACGACAATTATTTGGATTTTCAAACTTTTCAGCCAACTTTTCTTATTTTATTGAAAGAAATGTAATAAATCTCCCGTTTTTTACGTAACTTTGCAGGAATATCCAACGAAAAAGAAGAAAATATAGTTAAGAAATATGCAAATCAACGAGATATTGAAATCTTACTTCGGATACGATTCCTTCCGGCCCAACCAGGAAGCCATCATCCGGGAAGTGATGCAAGGTAACGACTGTCTGGTGCTGATGCCGACGGGCGGAGGAAAGAGTCTGTGCTATCAGGTTCCGGCACTGGCGATGGAGGGAACAGCAGTGGTCATTTCGCCACTCATCAGTCTGATGCACGACCAGGTGGAAGCCCTCAAGGCGAACGGCATTCCAGCCGAAGCTCTCAACAGCGGCAACGATGTAACCGATGATCTCATCATCCGCAGAAGATGCGAAGCGGGCGAACTGAAACTGCTCTATGTTTCTCCCGAAAAACTCCTCAGCGAGATACCTTATCTGTTCAGCAACATCAAGATTTCGCTCTTCGCCGTTGATGAAGCCCACTGCATCAGTCAGTGGGGCCACGATTTCCGTCCAGAGTATTCCCAGCTCGGACTCCTGCACGAGAAATTCAATGGAGTGCCGGTGATGGCGCTCACGGCTACAGCCGATAAGATTACCCGAGAGGACATCATCAACCAGCTGCATCTGAACGGCCAGACCTTCGTGAGCAGTTTCGACCGTCCGAACCTCAGTCTCACCGTGCGCCAGGAAAGTACGAAGAAGGAGAAACTGAAATTCATTTACCATTTCATCGCCCGTCGTCCTAACGAGGCAGGCATCATCTACTGCCTCTCGCGCAAGAATACGGAGATGGTGGCAGAGGCTTTGCAGGAGCATGGCATACAGGCAGAAGCCTATCATGCCGGACTCTCTGCCCAACAGCGAGCCTCTGTACAGGAACGTTTCAAGATGGACCAGATAGAAGTGGTGTGCGCTACCATCGCCTTCGGAATGGGTATCGACAAGGGCAACGTGCGATGGGTGATTCACTACAACATGCCGAAGAGCATCGAGAGTTTCTATCAGGAGATAGGACGAGCCGGAAGAGACGGCGCTCCTGCCGATACGGTATTGTTCTATTCGATGGCAGATATCATCACCCTCCGTTCTTTCTGCGAAGAAAGCGGACAGAAATCGGTGAATCTGGAAAAACTGCGAAGAATGGAAGAATACGCCGAATCGAGAGTCTGCCGAAGAAGAATCCTCCTGAATTATTTCGGAGAGACTTCCAGCAAGGATTGTGGTCATTGTGATGTCTGCAACAATCCGCCCCGCACCTTCGATGGTACCGTGCTTACCCAGAAGGCGCTGAGTGCCGTGGTAAGAGCGGGCGAAAAGATTGCCGTGGGCACCTGCATCGAGATATTGGGGGGTATGCAGACGCCTGCCATTGCGAGAAATCACTATAACGAATTGAAGACCTTCGGTGTGGGCAAGGATGTAAGCGTTCGCGATTGGCAGACCTATCTGCTGCAGATGCTCCAGATGGGTTTCTTCGAAGTGGCGTATAACATGCATAACCAGATGAAGGTCACGCCATTAGGCTGGAAGGTCCTCAAGGGAGAACATCAGGTTTCATTGGCGATTATGGAGAATGAAGAGCGGGCTCCTCGTCAGCAAAGGGTCAACAGACCTTCAAGAGGAAGCAGCATCCCTGTAGTTCATGCCGAGCGTGTGATTTTTGAGGAAGAAATGGCGGGTGTAGAAGATAAGAAGCTCTTCGAGTATCTGCGTAAGATCCGTAAGAATCTTGCCGATGAACAGGGCTATCCTCCATACATCGTATTATCGGATAAGAGTCTGCACGAATTGACGAAGATGAAGCCAACCACCCTCCAGGCATTCGGTCTCATCAGCGGTATCGGCGAATTCAAAATCAAGAAATATGGCGATACATTTATCAAAGCCATCAAGAAATATACAGGCAAATAGCCTATACTCCACTCGCCCTGTTTTACTCTAATTGAGCAAGCTTTGAGCGTATTTTTTAACGTTAAT
>ERZ791878.1247-NODE-1247-length-11756-cov-6.235792_pt1 | contig 11756 bp, 8 predicted proteins | sample MGYA00510277_ERZ791878 | MGnify/ENA primary metagenome ERZ791878 (study PRJEB30046, sample SAMN00792094) | human gut metagenome | study: EMG produced TPA metagenomics assembly of the A metagenome-wide association study of gut microbiota in type 2...
CGTTGGGGCCGTCCGACAGGGTAATGGCCGGGATGCCCTTGCCCGGCAGCGCCCGGGTGGTGAACACCGTGCCGCCGCTCAGCAGGGCGCATTTTTGTTCCAGGCTCAGGCTGTTGATGATATCTGTGTGTTTCATGGCATTTTCCTCTTTGCCTTTTCAAATCCAGAAAAGGCCCGCTGTTTTTACGCAGCGGGCCTTTGGTCTGGTTTCAGTTCAGGTGCTGCAAACGTTCAGAGCGTCTTGCCCTAGATCAGGCGTTGACTTCCTCTTCCTTGCGCTTTTTGTAGCCCTTGAGGGTCTTGACTTCCAGCGTCACGAACAGCAGAGCCACCAGAACATCGGCACCGATCAGGACGATCTGCCACTTTGCCATACCGGGGTTCAGGTTCTCCTCTGCGTATGCACGGCTGTTGACCACGGTGTAGAGGATGTTCTTTGCGGACTCGCGCAGGGCCTGCTTGCTGCTGTTGGTCAGCACGGTCACGGTGTTGAAGTCGTTGCCGGTGGTGCAGAGCATCAGGTCGTTGCCGTTGCGGACGCACTGGTCAGCAGTCATGTAGCCGGAGACGCCGAAGTAGTCTGTCTCGACGAAGCCCACGAAGCCCCACTCGCCGCGCAGGACGTTCTTCAGCAGCTCCTTGCAGCCGCCAGTCCAGCGGGTGCCGATGTAGTTGAAGGAAGACATGACCGCGTGGCAGTCTGCATCCTTGACGGAGATCTCGAAGGGCTTGAGGTAGATCTCACGGATGGCCTGCTCGTTGGACCAGGTCGCCACCATGGAAGCACGGTTGCCTTCCTGATCGTTCAGGGCGAAGTGCTTCATATAAGCATACACACCGCGATCCTGTGCGCCCTTGATGGCGTTGGAAGCCATCACGCCGGACAGCACGCCGTCCTCGGAGTAGTACTCGAAGTTACGGCCTGCAAAAGCAGTGCGGTGGATGTTCATAGCGGGACCGTACCAGCCGGAGGTATCCATCTCGTCAGCCATCTCGCCGATGCTGTCGCCGAAGGCGTAGGCCAGATCCTTGTCCCAGGTCATGCCGATGAGGGCAGCAGCCGGGAAGCCGACGGAACCGACACCGGTGAAGAAGTTGTTGATGGAAGCCGGGCCGTCGCAGTCACTGGTGCGGACCTTCTCGATGCTGGAGACCGCAGCGGTCTGGTAGCCGCCGAAGCCGATGATCTGCTGCAGATCGTCGATGGACATCTGATCCAGCAGGGCATCCCACTGGGCGTCGTTGTAATCCACGCCGCGCAGATCGGCCAGCTTCAGGCCGTTCTTGGCACCGGTGGTGATGTCGGCGGCGTTGGCGTCGTCATCCTGCTGATAGCCAGCTTCGACGTAGGTGTGTGCGTTGTCGAAGGCAGCCTTCTGCTCGTCGGTCATCTCATAGGTGGCGGGAGCAGCGGTCGCCTCGGCATAGTTTGCAAAGCCGTCGGCGCGGGACAGATAGGTGATCTCGCCTTCTGCGAAATCGAACTCGTTGGTCGCAGCCACAGCATCGCTGCCGCGCTTGTTGGACTCGTTGTAGACGCTGTCGGATGCAACGGTGTAGACTTCAGAATCGGCAACGGTGTGGGAATCATCGTTCGCGCTGATGACATAGTCGCCAGCTTCCAGCACATAGCAGCCGTTGGTCTGGTAATCATAGGAAGCCAGCTGCTCCACCGGGATGGAGAACTCGATGGTCTCGGATGCGCCGGGTGCCAGCTCAGAGGTCTTGGCGAAGTCCAGCAGGTTTGCGGTAGCCTTCTCGATGCCGCCGTTGGTGTAGGGAGGATTGCTGTAAATTTCTACAACATCCTTGCCCGCCACAGCGCCGGTGTTGGTGACAGTAACGCTGAAGTTCAGGTTGGTGCCGTCGGAGGTGATGCCGCTCATCTCCTTGGTGAAGGTGGTGTAGCTCAGGCCATAGCCGAAGGGGTAGACCACTTCTTTGTCGTAGTCGATGAGACCCTCGGCGGCGGCAGTTTCGTAGAACTTGTAGCCCACGTAGATGCCTTCCACGTAGTTGACGAAGGACGGGGTGGTGCCTTCCGGATCAAAGAAGGTGGAATCGGAATTCAGCTCCTCGGTGTTGGTGTACTTGAAGTCGCCGAAGTTGTTCCACCAGGGCGCATTCTTCAGGTTGGAAACATAGGTATCCACGGTACGGCCGGAGGGGTTGACCTCGCCGGAAACGACCTTGCCGAAGCCCTCAAAGCCGGACTGGCCGGTGCCGGGGCAGAGCAGGACGCCCTTGATCTGGGGGTAATCCTTCAGGAAGTCCATCTGGAAGGCGTTGGCGCCGTTGTAGACCAGAATGACGTTGTCGAAGTTTGCGGTGACCAGGTCGAGCAGGTCTTCCTCACGGTTGGACAGCTGCAGGAAGTGGTCGCCCTTATCCCAGTCGTTGCCCTCGTTCAGAGAGTCGTCGTAGGTACCGTTGTAGTAAGTGGTGCCGCGCTCAGAGCCGTAAGCCTGTGCCACGCGGCGGATCCAGCTGCCATCCACAACGGAAGCCATATCGGTGGGCAGATCTGCGCCCTCGCCGCCGACACGGGTGATGACGACCATTGCGGTATCCGAGAATGCTTTTGCGTTCTCCATCATCTCATCGGTGTACAGACTGACATTGGGCTCCGGCAGGGTCCAGTCCTGCGCCGCTATGCTAACGCTGGGGCGGTCTGCCTTGTAGTCGGTGTAGAACTTGCTCAGTTCCTCGTTGGTCTCGATGCCGGCATCGTGCAGGCCGGTCAGCAGATCGGTGACGGGGTAAGTGGCGTTCAGCGCACCGGAACCGGTGCCGCCGTAGCAGGGGTTGGTGGAAGCCCAGCCGAAAACGTTCAGCTTGGAGCCGGAAGCCACCGGCAGGATGCCGTCTTCGTCCTTTGCCAGAACGACACCGTCTGCGGTGATCTCATTCACCAGCTGGGTGGCCTTTGCAGAGGTCTCCTCGCTGATGGTGCCGCTGCCGGACACCAGATCCAGCATGGTGGACATGGGGCCGGTGCAGATCAGGTTGACAACGATGGTCAGTGCCAGCAGAATGGCAAGGCCAGACTGTGCACGGATCATCTTTTTCTTTGCTTTGGGCAGTTTGCGCACCGCGATCATCACAACGACCGCCAGTGCAAGCACTACACCAAACGCGATGAGGTACCCACGAACATTCGTAAGGACCTGCATCACGTCATCCATATTGATGGACAACATAGTTTTCTCCTCCTTGTTTTGTCGAATCGGACAACGGCGGGGACACCCCCGCCAGCTTGGCTTTATGATACCAGAAGCTGACAGGGAATTTTCATTTTGTTCACAATCTGTCGTTTTGAACGCATAATTTGCAAAAGTTACAATAAGGTTTCAATTTTTATTGTGCTAATACACAAATTTCATCCAACTTTATTTGTGCACCCTGCCAGACAACAAAAAACGGCAGGGGATACCTGCCGTAAAAATCATTTGTTTTTGGGCAGCGGAAATAAGATCCGCAGGGTGCACCAGTTGTTTTCCCAGTGCAGCGTCATGCTGCCGCCGTGCTGCCCGACGGTGGTGCGGACACTTTTCAGGTCCGACCCCTGCTTCGGCAGACCGTCCGCATCCAGTGCGGGGGCGGCCTCTGTATAGTGCTCGAACCGCAGCATGGCAAAGCCGCCCTGACTGTACACCGCCACCTTGATGAGCCGCTTTTCGGGGTCCGGCTCGGCGCGCACGGCGGCAATGGCGTTGTCCAGCGCCACGCCCACGATGGTGCACAGCTCCCGGATGGTGAGAAAGCCCAGCATCCTGCCGTCCGCCACGCTGGTGATGGTGATATTCTCCTGCTGGCATTCCATGGTCTTGGCGGTGAGCAGGGTATCCAGCACCGGGTTGCCGGTCTTGTTCTCGGCCTCGTACTGGCGGATATTCTGCTCCATGGCGGCAATGGCAGCGTTCTGCTTGGTCTGGTCCTGCTCCTCCCGGATGCGGGCAAGCTGGATCTTCAGCTCATGGTACCGCCGGTTGATGAGGTTGATGCCCTCCTTGCTGCGCTTGTACTGCTCGTACTGGCGGTGCAGTACCTCGTCCATGGCGGCAAGCTCGCTGTGCAAAGCGTTCTCCTGCAGCTGCTCGTGCTGCACAGATAAGATCAGCACGCCGGAAAAATCCACCAGTGTGCGGATGGAAAAAATGCTCATGTTGATCTCGCTGCCGGGCAGAAAGCCCAGATTGCTCACCGCAAAGGCGGTCAGCGCCAGCATGACCGCCGTCAGGGCGGCGCTGCCGCCGATCTGTAAGTGCCCGGCGGGCTGGGGACGGCGGTGCTGCAGATAGCACATGATGCCGAACAGCGTCCCATACACCAGCGCCAGCAGCAGCAAAGACAGCGGCTCCCATGGGCCGCGGGCGGGCCAGAGGGCGCAGTGCAGCTGCCACTCCACGCTGGCAGCAAGCTCTGCCAGAATAAACGCCCGTGCGCAGTGATACCCGGCTTCCAGCAGGGTGATGCTCCACACACCCCATAAATATAAGTAAGAAAACCCGATGGCCGTTACCATGCAGGGGATCCAGAGCCCGCCGGGCACATTGCCCGTCAGCCCCAGAAAGGCAGACAGCACCGCCGCCCACAGCAGGGTGATACCCCCGGTGACCGCCTTGGAAAAGCGGGGCGCAAGCGCCGGGGTGAACAGCAGCACCGCCAGACACTCGGCAAGGGCGGTGTACAGCCGGGGGATATCCGGCAGCGCGGTCATGAGCCTTCACCTCCGATGTAGTCGGTCAGTGCGGCAAGAAAGGCCTTGCGCTTGGGGCGGCTGATCTGCAGCTCATAGGGTCCCACCTGCACGGTGCTCTGCCGCAGCTCCCGCACCTGTGCCAGATTGACAAGGTAGCCGCTGTTGCAGCGGGCAAAGGGGCAGTCTGCCAGCTTTTCCTCAAAGGCCTTGAGGGCGCCGGGGGCGGAAAAATCGCCCTCGTCGGTGTAAAAGTGCACCCGGTGACCCTCGCTTTCCAGATAATAGATGCTTGCGGTGTCCAGCCGGCGCAGCCCGCCCTCCACCGGCACGGTCAGGTAGTGCTTTGCACGCTTTTCCAGCCGGGCAACCGCCTTGAGCAGCTGCTGCGAAAAGGCAAAGTAGGGCACCGGCTTCAGCACATAGTCCAGCGCTCCCACCGAGTAGCCCCGGATGGCGTACTGCGCCATATTGGTAATGAAGATCAGGATGACGTCTGCATCCATCTGCCGGATGCGCTCTGCCGTGGTCATGCCATCCAGATGCTTCATCTCCACATCCAGAAAAATAATATCGTAGACCGCGCGGTAATCCTCCAGAATATCCACCCCGTCCGCAAAGACCGTCACTTCAAACTCTGTCCCGTACTGCCGGGTATACCGCCGGACATACTCCTGCAATACCCCCTGTACCTCCGCGTCGTCCTCTACGATCGCCACCCGGATCATGACCGCACCTCCCTTACCACACCTTTGTGGAACTGTTACGGCTCTATTATAGCGCAATCCCGCCGGGTTTGCCAAGGGGGCACTCCGCAACAAAGGGCAGGGCGGCCCACAGCTGACCACTGTGGACGTGAACCCCTACCAGCTGGGCATGGAGGCCGCCAGCCAGACCATCAACCACATTGAGAACCCGAATCTTCTGGCCACAAAGATCATCGTGCCGCATAAGCTCATCCCCCGGGAGAGCTGCTGCCCGCCGGAGGAGCAGCGCTAGGAAGTGCTTTTTCAGCAAGACAGTGTCCGCTTCCGGGAGCTGCCGCGCAGCGCTTGATCTACTGCCCCCAGAGTAGACAGCGTAAAAAACGCTGCATCCTCCGGGGGTATTTTGATGCCCCAAAAGGCACAAAAGAATGCCCGCCCACCTGTGGAAAACCACGGTGAGCGGGCATTTTGCGTTTTATTGTTCGTTCCGCTGTAAAAGCGTTCAGAGGGCGGCGGTCTGGGGTACCAGCCGGAAGAGCATTACGGGCAGCTCGCTGTTTGCAAAATCCAGCGTAAGGATGATCTTTCCGCGCTTTGTTTCAAAAGGCATCTCCGTCTGTGTGCCGTCCGGGGCAATGCGCACAAGCGTTTTGCCTTCCAGCAATCCGGCGGGCAGCGCAAGCCTTACCCGACCGGTGGGCTGCGTCAGGCTGCCTGCGGTTTCAAAGGCCACACTCAGGTATTCCCCATTCGTCCGTGCAGTCACATCCTCCGCAGAAAGGCTGCCGCTGAGCGGCCATGCCGTTGCGGCTTCGATCATTTCCAGCTGCGCGGCGTTTTCTGCCTGCCCGCACACGGGGCAGAAGGTCAGCGTTTCGCCTTCCGCAGTGCGGAAAGTAAACTTCCGGCAATCCGTGCTGCCAGTGTGCGCGCAGCCCTGCCGCAGACAATCGGCGCTCTGAGAGCCGGTTCCGTTCGGGGACCATGCACCGAACTGGTGTCCCAGCTTATCGGTCGGGTCTGCGGTGTAGCTGTCTTTGCAGCGGGAGCAGGTAAAAACAGTATAGCCGTCTGCTTCACAGGTAGGCTCTACGGTAACAGCCTGATAATCGTGGTTCAGCGCGGGCAGTTCCGCATAGGTGGTATAGTCACAACGAGAGCAGGTTTTGTAAGCATCCCAGCCGATTTCCGTACAGGTGGGGGCTTTTGCTTCGTGATGCACCAGATCATGGTTCAGTGCGGACAGCTCCGCATAGGTGGTATGGTCACAGCGGGAGCAGGTTTCGTAGGCGTTCCAGCCAATTTCCGTACAGGTGGGGGCTTTTGCTGCGTATTGCTTCAAATCATGATTCAGTGCGGGCAGCTCTTTGCGGGTAGTATAGTCGCAGCGAGAGCAGGCTTCGTAAGCATCCCAGCCGATTGCCGTACAGGTGGGAGCTTTTGCTGCGTATTGCTTCAAATCATGATTCAGTGCGGGCAGCTCCTGATAGGTGTTATAGTCGCAGTTTTTGCAGGTGCTGTAAGCGTTCCAGCCGGGTTCCGTACAGGTGGGGGCTTTTGCTGCGTGCTGCACCAGAGCATGATTCAGTGCGGGCAGCTCCGCATAGGTGGTATGGTCGCAGCGGGAGCAGGTTTCGTAAGCATCCCAGCCGGGTTTCGTACAGGTAGGAGCTTTTGCTGCGTGCTGCACCAAATCATGGTTCAGTGCGGGCAGCTCCTGATAGGTGTTATAGTCGCAGCGGTAGCAGGTTTCGTAAGCGTTCCAGCCCTTTTCCGTACAGGTAGGGGCTTTTGCTGCGTGCTGCACCAGAGCATGGTTCAGTGCGGGCAGCTCTTTGCGGGTAGTATAGTCGCAGCGAGAGCAGGCTTCGTAAGCATCCCAGCCCTTTTCCGTGCAGGTGGGGGCTTTTGCTTCGTGGTGCTCTAAATCATGTTTTAGCGCGGGGATTGCTCGAAAAGTGGTATAGTAGCAGCGGGGACAGGTGTCGAAAGCGTCCCAGCCGGGTTTCGTACAGGTGGGGGCTTGCGCATCATAATGCACCAGAGCATGATTATTTAGGTTTCTTTTGCCGTATTTCCCACCACACGCCTCACAGACCGCTTTGGTGGTGCAGGTTGCTGTGCCACCGGTACAGCTTGCGGTACCATTTAAGCCGCAGCGCAAGCAAATGATGCGGTGCGTGCCGTTGCCAAGGGAGGCGTTCGCCGGAGTTTTCCATTTGTGACCGAGAATGCCGTATTCCGCGCCGCATTTTTCACAGGTTTTGCCTGTGGTGCAGGTGGGCGTTTCGGTGCCGCCGGTATGGTCCGAAAGATCTCCATAAACAATGCTGTTCTTCCTGCCGCAGACTGAGCATTTTATATGGATCCTATGCTTGGTTGAATCAACTTTTGTATATCCGAGGATCTCATAGTTTCTTTGTTGCATACAGACGAAGCAGTACGTATAGATAGAATCTGCCGCTTTAACGTTTAACACGATCCCCGGTATCAGGCACACCATTGCCAGCACCGTCAAACACCAGATCAGCCATTTTTTCATGTTACTCCCTCCTTGTCATCAAACCTTGTTATCCTTTCAGATCAAACTGCACGGACAGCGATGCAAGCACGGCATCTACCACCTTCCGCGCCTCGGCAAGCATATCGATCTCCGCCACAAAAGCAATGACCTGCTCGCGCTCCTGCGCGGGGACCTGCAGCGCACTCAGGCTCATGCTCAGATAGCGCCGTATTTTGCGCTCCAGCGTAAAGTAGGGGTCGCACCGCCGTGCCATGTAGCCGCGCATCATGCCAGCCGTGCCCAGTTCCATCTCGTAGAAATCGCACTCGGCACACCCGGGCAGATACGCGCTGAACGCCGCCTGCAGCTCGGCCGTGGTGCTGCGGTGAATGATCTCCGCCGTGGCGGGGAAGGTGTACGCTTCCACATAGATATCCCGCAGGTTCTCGCTCAGCTCGGTCACCGCCAGCTGCAAAGCCGTCTCCACCGCGTAGAGGTACACCGGCGAGGGGGCGTTTGCCGCCAGCGGCCTTACCGCGCCGAACTGCCTGCTGAACATCATGCCGATCAGCTCGGTCAGCACACCGTCCTTTGTGCGGAAAATATTCTGGAACGACCCGGCGGAAACATCTGCTTCCTTTAAAATTTCTGCCACCTTGGTGTTCGTGTAGCCTTTTTCCAGAAAAAGCCGGACACAGGCGGTCAGTATCCGCCGTTTTGCTTCCTTGCTGTCGTATCTGCGCGCCATTGGAAATCATCCTTTTCTATGATTGGTTTCTGACCCAATTATATATTGATTTGAGAATTGCGTCAAGTAAACTTTTAAGGGCGTATTTTGGGCAGTTTGACGAGGGAGCGCTTTCTGCGGGTGCGCATCCGGGCAAAACAAAGCGCAATGGACATTGCTGTTATCCACTGCCGCAGCCAGACAGTTCGCGGCAGCAAAAAAGAGGCCACCGATCGGGGTGACCTCTTTTCAGCATATTTTCAGCGTAAATCCCGCAGCAGCCGAACCCACCATCTCCATGACGGCTCTTTTGGAGTTGCTCTTTGCGTAAGATAGCAAGATAAATCTTATTTCTGACAGAAAGAGCCGAACCCGTGCAACGAGTCCGGCTCTTTCTGTGCTTTGGTTGGATCTTAAGCAAAGTTATGGTAAATGAAGAAGTTGGCTTTGGGAGTTTACAGCAGGCTCAGTGCTTCCTCGTCTGCCACAAGGATGCAGTCCGGATGCAGCTGCAGGATGCTGCCGGGGCAGGCAGGGGTCACAGGGCCGGTCACGGCGTCCTTGACGGCCTGTGCCTTGGCTTTACCGTTGGCTACCACCAGCACCTTGCGTGCCTGCATGATGGTCTTGATGCCCATGGTGTATGCCTGTTTGGGGACAAGGGCCTCGTTGCCGTCAAAGAAGCGCTTGTTGGCTTCGATGGTAGTGGGTGCAAGGTCGATGCAGTGGGTCTCCAGCTCAAAGGCTTCGCCCGGCTCATTGAAGCCGATATGACCGTTGGGGCCGATGCCCAGCAGCTGCAGATCGATGCCGCCCAGCTTATGGATGATGCCGTTGTAACGGGCACACTCGGCGGCGGTGTCCAGATTGGTGCCGTCCGGCAGGTTGGTCTTGGCCGGGTCGATATTCACCTTGCTGAACAGGTTCTCATTCATGAAATACCAGTAGCTCTGGGGATGCTCCTTGGGCAGGCCGCGGTACTCGTCCAGATTGACAGTAGTGACCTCGGAGAAATCCAAATCGCCTTTGTTGTACCAGTCCACCAGTTGGGCATAAGTGCCCACCGGGGTGCCGCCGGTGGCAAGACCCAGTACACAGTCCGGCTTCATGATGACCTGTGCGGAGATGATGTTGGCCGCTTTGCGGGACATATCCTGATAATCTTTTGCGCGGATGATCTTCATAATAATACTCCTTTTATAGTACCGTTACGCCTGCGTTCCGGCAGGCCTGTAAAAATTCTACGGGCAGCTTTCCGTCCGAGATCACAATATCAATATCGGACAGCTCGCAGATGTGGAACGTGCTTTTCAGTCCGATCTTGGAGGAATCCAGCAGCACGGCTTTCTGCTCACAGCGGCGGAGCACGGTCTGCTTGAGCCGTGCTTCATCCTCCACGCCGCAGGTAAAACCGGTTTCCGGGCTGTAACTGGTCACGCCCAGCAGCAGCAGATCAAAGTTGATGCCCTCCATCGTCTGGATGCTCTGTGCACCGCAGACGCTCATGCTGAACCGGTTCAGGCTGCCGCCCGGCAGGGATACATGGGGCTTTTCCAGCTTTGCCAGCTCCATGGCGCAGCTCAGGCCGCTGGTGTAGATGAGCATGGGCTGATCCGGGATGCACCGGGCCACTGCTGTGGCGGTGCTGCCGGAATCCAGAAACAGGGTGGTGTTGGGGCGCAGCAGAGCAATGGCTTTTTCGGCAATGATCTGCTTTGCTTCGGCATTGCGGGCGGCACGGCGGCTCAGCAGGTCGTCTGTGCCTACCACCTGCTCCACCGACTTGACACCGCCATGCACCCGCACCACACGGCGGGCTTCATCCAGTGCTTTCAGGTCGGTGCGCAGGGTCATTTCCGAAACGGAAGGGAAAGCTTCCTTGAGCTGGGCAAAGCTAATGCTGCCTTTGCGGTTCACCAGCTCCACGATTTGATTGCGGCGTTGTTCCATGGGGGATTCCTCCTGTCTGCGTTTGTCCTGTCCCATGGCACGTTCTGCTTAGTCCTCCGGGTTGAAGTTTGCCAGCAGATATTCCTCTGCTTCCGGGCACCACAGGCCGTTGTGGGCATCCACGATGTCAGCCAGTGCGGTATAGCGGGGGTCGTTGTCCTGTTCGCCCTTGGCACGCAGATCGGTCAGGGCGATGAGGGGCATGGTCAGGTGGGTGTAGATCAGCTTTTTGCCGCCGGGGATCTTGGGCAGGTTGAGGGTGGTCTCGGCAGCGGCGTTCAGACCGCCGATGTGGGTGACCATCACAGCCGGATCGATGCGCTTAGCGGCGGTCAGTTCCAGCGACTCGATCATGTCGGCGGTATTACCGCCGGTGGTGCCCATGACATGGGTAGAATTGTAGTGCACATCGTAGAAGTTCATCTTGGCGCTGAACTGCTTGTCGGTGGGGCCTGCAAAGAAGTTCAGGCAGCCGTCACGACCCAGCACAGCACTGGACAGCTCCACCACCGGCGCGATAGGGGCGTAGCAGAACACATCATCAAAGCCGGTACCGCCGGTCAGCTCCCGCAGCTCGGCAGCGGGGTCTGCCATGTTGGCGGTGTTGACGAAGTACAGGTCGATGCCGTCCTTCTCCTTGACCTCCTTCGGGGGGAAGAGGGACTCCGCACGGGCCAGACGATCCTCGTTGATATCGGTGACCACCACCATGCCGGGGCGCACATCACGGTGCAGTGCGTAGGTCAGAGCACCCAGACCCATGGGGCCTGCACCGGCCAGAATCGCCAGCTTGCCACCCTTCTTGATGCCCATATCGTGATGGTATACCCCCATCTTGGTGTGGTAGGCGGCGTTGAAAGCACCGATGGAGCAGCTCATAGGCTCGGCCAGAGAAGCCTCGTAGTAAGCACGGCCCTTGTACTCCAGCAGGCAGCCCAGTTCCATGACCTCGGCAGGGATGATGCAGTAGGTGGCGTCGCCGCCGAAGAACTCGTAGGAGTAGCCGGGGCTCCACATGGTGCCCTTGTAGTTCAGGGCGGGCTGCAGGGTGAACTTCATGCCGGGCTTGAACTTGTCCTGATGCGCCTTGCCCACCTTGACGATATCACCGGCGAACTCGTGACCCATGATGGCGGGGTGCTCGGCTACATCCGGATGCACACGCTTGTG
>ERZ791878.1248-NODE-1248-length-11755-cov-2.688462_pt1 | contig 11755 bp, 10 predicted proteins | sample MGYA00510277_ERZ791878 | MGnify/ENA primary metagenome ERZ791878 (study PRJEB30046, sample SAMN00792094) | human gut metagenome | study: EMG produced TPA metagenomics assembly of the A metagenome-wide association study of gut microbiota in type 2...
CAACAAGTTCCAGACCTACGTTCTGAACCTTGCCGTATCTCTGTTCCATTACTACAAAAATACCTTTGCTCATTGGGTTTGCCTCCTAAATCTATTTCAAAATCAGATAATGAATTTTTCTTCCAGTTTCTTCACGATTGCATCAACCGCTTCTTCGGGTGTCAAACCATTCAGAATGGTACCTGCGCCCTTCACTTCTTTTGTGAAGGATTTGAATACGTTTGTAGGGGAACCCTTCAGACCAATCATATCCAGTTCCAGGTCGTCCTTCAGGTCTTCAAAGCCCAGAACCTTGATTTCTTTCTGGTATGCATCGAAAACGCCGCCGATGGACATATATCTGGGTTCTGCCAGCTCAGCGATAGCTGTCAGCAGGCAGGGTGTTTTTACCTTTACGATGTGGTAACCATCTTCAAACTGTCTCTTTACAACAACATGATCTTCTGCTGCTTCTACAACTTCTTCTACATAGGAAACCTGAGCCAGGTGCAGCTTCTCAGCAATCTGGGGACCAACCTGAGCTGTGTCACCGTCGATAGCCTGACGACCTGTGATGATCAGATCATAGCCGATGTGCTTCAGCGCTGCTGCAATGATGCCGGATGTAGCATAAGTATCGGAACCACCGAATTCTCTTGCGGATACCAGGTAAGCATCATCACAACCCATAGCCAGTGCTTCTCTCAGTGCAACGTCTGCCTGAGGGGGGCCCATGGAAACAACTGTTACTGTGCCGCCCAGCTGTTCTTTGATTCTCAGTGCAGCTTCGATACCTGTCTTGTCGTCATGGTTGATGATAGAAGGTACACCGTCACGAATCAGTGTGCCTGTTTTGGGGTCAATCTTTACTTCAACTGTATCGGGAACCTGTTTGATACAAACTAAAATCTTCATGGATTTTTTTCTCCTTCCGTTCTCTTATGTCAAATTATTTCAGTTTCATCCAGCTGGAGATAACCATCTTCTGAACTTCAGATGTACCTTCGTAGATTTCTGTGATCTTCGCGTCACGCATCATTCTTTCTACGGGGTAGTCTCTTGTATAACCATAGCCACCGAACAGCTGCAGGCATCTTCTTGTGATATCGCTTGCTGTAGAGCCGGCAAAGTATTTGCACATTGCAGACAGATGGCTGTAGGGCTGACCTGCATCCTTTGTTGCTGCTGCTTCATAAACCAGCAGCTTTGCAGCCTCTGCTTTTGTAGCCATATCTGCCAGCTCGAACTGTGTATTCTGGAACTGACCGATCTTCTTGCCGAACTGTCTTCTTTCCATTACATATTTCACACATTCATCGATTGCACCCTGCATGATACCCAGAGCCTGAGAAGCGATACCGATACGACCGCCATCCAGTGTCTGCATTGCAATCTTGAAGCCCTGGCCAACCTTGCCCAGCAGGTTTTCCTTGGGGATTCTGCAGTTTTCAAAAATCAGATCGCAGGTTGCGGAACCGCGAATACCCATTTTTCTTTCCTTCTTACCAACGGAGAAGCCGGGTGTGCCTTTTTCTACGATGAAAGCAGAAATGCCCTTATTGCCTTTAGATTTATCTGTCATAGCGATAACTACATAAATATCAGCGTAGCCTGCGTTTGTGATAAATACCTTTGTACCGTTCAGAACATATTCGTCACCATCCAGAACAGCTGTTGTCTGCTGCATGGAGGAGTCTGTACCTGCACTGGGCTCTGTCAGGCCGAATGCACCGATTTTTTCGCCCTTTGCCAGGGGTACCAGATATTTCTGTTTCTGTTCTTCTGTACCGAAGTAATAGATAGGACCTGCACACAGAGATGTGTGAGCGGAAACGATAACTGCTGTAGTCGCGCATACCTTACCCAGTTCTTCAACTGCCATTGCGTATGTCAGATAGTTGCCGCCTGCGCCGCCGTATTCCTTAGGGAAGGGAATGCCCATAAAACCGTATCTAGCAAGTTTGGGAATGCTTTCTACGGGGAATCTTTCTTCTTCGTCAAGTTCTTCTGCCAGAGGTTTGATTTCCGTTTCAGCGAATTTCTTGTACATTTCTCTCAGCAGTACCTGCTCCTTAGAATATCCGAATTCCATAAATTTGTTTCCTCCTTTAAACATTTGCTTGTGTCTTTAGACGCATCGTCTTTTGCTCTTGTGAGACAAGTCTCACGGTTTATATAGATGAAATCCTCGATTTTTTCGATTTTTTCACACTATCCTAGTATAATGTACTTTTTTCTGTTTTACCAGAGTGTTTTTTTAAAAAAACTAAACAATTTTCAGGGGGCTCTGCATATCAACAAAATTGACAATAAAGACCCCCCTGAATTCCCCTAATTATGCTCTTTTTTTGTTATATTCTTCTAATTCCAGAATTGCATCCTTAATCATAGCAGGTGTGATTTCGTAAGGAACCACATCCAGGTCATATCTCTGTACTGCCAGCTCCAGTACGGGATCCAACTCGTCAACCTCGATTTCCAGGTCAGCCAGCTTTGTAGGCAGCTCCATGCCTTTGTAGAAGTCGAAGAATCTTTCCAGCTTGTCATACTGCTTATCCAGTGTCAGCAGCAGCAGTGTGCCGTAGGAAACAACCTCACCGTGTTTGTGTCTTGCTTCAATCTGAGGCAGTGTTGTGCTTGCGTTGAAGAAAGCGTGTGCCAAGGATGTGTTGTATTTTGCAGAGTCAACCATGTTGGAAACCATACCTGTGTTGATGAAGATGTTCAGTGCAACCTCTTCGATTGCCTTGGATGCACGGTTGTTTCTGCAGTCCTCCATTGCCTGTACGCCATATTTCAGCAGAGGCTCTGTGCAGCATGCTGCCAGTGCAACGCCTGCCTGTTCCTCCAGTGTCAGCTCATGATCTCTGCCTCTTGCGGAGAATCTTACCTCTGTTTCCTTACTCATGCCATCGCCGATGCCTGCCCACAGGAATGCAGCGGGTGCTTCTGCGATAACCTTTGTAGAGATGAAGATATGTACGGGGGGTCTGTCCACGCGGAAGAAGGTGCGGAACTCATGGTTGGGGTAGTAGTAAATCCCCAGCGCGGAGTTACAAGCGCATGTAGATGCAATGGTGGGGAATGTGAAGTAAGGCTTATTCATTCTGTGTGCCAGCAGCTTGCCTGTGTCGATTGCCTTGCCGCCGCCCAGACAGAAAATCATATCTGCATTTTTCACGATTTCATTCTGTTCCAGTTCATCTACAGCCTCGAAGGATGCTTCACCGGGGAACAGGATATAATCAATCTTTACAATACCGTCCTGTGTTGCTTCATCCAGATATTTCTTTGTTGCGTTGATAGAAATTTCATCACTGATGACAACAGCCTTTGTACCATAGGGAGAGCATACCTTGTCGATTTCCTTGTAAGCATTTTCACCTGCGGAATAGCCGGGGAAAAATACAGTATTGTTTGCCATAATTACATTCCTCCTAAAAAATTTAAATTCTCAAAAACTTCCTCATTATTTTGAACAAAAACTTTTCATACCTGTCAAGCAGGCTCCTCTTTGTACACAGCGGAAATACATTCCGTTGTTATACAAATAAAGTATATGTAAAAACCCTTTATTTTTCAATCAATTTCGCAAACAACAAATCATCTTTGGAACAATGAACAAGAAAATATGCCTTTTTCTTCCTTTTTTTGCTGAAAATTTGTTCATTTTTGTTGCTAATTTCACAAAATCAAACCTTATGTTTAATTTTTTTAAATTACTTCTATACGAAGGATTCCCCTCTGTCTCCCACACTTTGCACAAATAAAAAATACCAATCCCATGAAAAGACTGGTATTTTTTTTATTACATCCTGCAAAATGAGATTTTTCTGTCTCATTTTCCGATTAAATTCTGTCTGAAAACAGGAACATACATCAACCTTGCACCCCTTCTGACACTTTCCATCAGCGAAATGCTTCTCACAGAAACACGCATCGGCTCCACCCGAACACCCCTCTGCACGTCAGTAAAATTCCGCTGTGGCTCCACCTCTCTGCCAAGGGTGATATGCGGGCTGAGTCCCTTTCTCTCCCTCGCAAAGCCCTGCTGCTCCAGAGATTTTTCCAGCGTGCTGAACAATCTTTGCAGATGATTGCTTCTTTCAATCCCTGCCCATAAAATCCCCTTGTTCCCTCTCGGAAAAAAGCCGATTTTATCTATCGTCATCGTGAAAGGACGATTGCGGCGTGCCGTTTCGTAAATTGCCTCCTGCAGATAATCCAGATCCTCCTCCTGCACCTCTCCCAGAAAATGCAGCGTCAGATGAAAGTTCTCCTTCGGTGTATAATTCCCCCTGCGGCAAAGCTTCTCTGCTTCTGCCTGCACCTCTGCCAGCTGTGCTTTGGTTTCCTCCTCCAGTTCAATCGCAATAAATGTACGCAAGCGTATCCACCTCCTTTTCTCACGAAAAGCTCTGCACAGCCTTATCTCGCAGGACTGCACAGAGCCTTTTCCTTCCTTAAAATACTATTATTTTACCAGTGCCAACGCCTTCTCTACTACGTTTTCTACCGTAAAGCCAAAGTCCTTGAACAGTAAGCCTGCGGGTGCGGATGCACCAAAGCCGTTCATGCAAATCATGTCGCCATCCAGACCGGTATATCTCTGCCAGCCGAAGTCAGCCGCCGCTTCCACAGCCAGTCTTGCGCGCACATTCTTGGGCAGTACGCTTTCCTTATACGCCGCATCCTGTGCTTCAAATACCTCCCAGCAGGGCATGGAGATGACTCTTGCCTTTACGCCCTTTGCCGCCAGCTCGTCTGCCGCCTTGTAAATCAGCTCCACCTCGGAACCGGATGCCATCAGCAGAACATCAGGTGTACCCGCGCAATCCTTCAGCACATACGCACCCTTCAGTGCGTCCTTGCCTGTGCCTTCCAGTGCAGGCAGATTCTGTCTGGAAAGAATCAGTGCGGTAGGTGTTTCTTTGCTGTGCAGTGCAGTATACCAAGCCGCCGCGGTTTCTCTTGTATCACAGGGACGGAATACATTGTAGTTGGGCAGGCTGCGCAGCATTGCCAGATGCTCAATGGGCTGATGGGTAGGACCATCCTCGCCAACGCCGATGCTGTCATGTGTCAGAATACTGATTACGGGCAAGCCCATCAGTGCTTCCATTCTCAGCCCTGCCTTCATGTAGTCTGCGAATACAAAGAAGCCTGCAATATAAGGTCTTACGCCCCCATGCACAGACATACCGTTTGCGATTGCTGTCATCGCAAATTCGCGGATACCGAAATGCACATTAGAGCCTGCGGGGTTTTCCTTGCTGTAATATTCTCTGTCCTTCATCTGAGATTTATTGGAGGGTGCGAGGTCAGCAGAGCCGCCAAACAGGTTCGGCACTACCTTTGCCACCTTCTGCAGCACCTTCTCGGATGCCGCTCTGGTTGCAAGGTCGCCCTCGTTCTTCCAGAAGTCCTCGTCATTGAGCAAATCAGCCGCCAGCTCGTCGCTGTGCCACTGTGCATATTCCTTCGCCAGTTCGGGATATTTTTCAGCATACGCGCGGAACATTTCGTTCCATTCTGCTTCCGCCTTTGCACCCTCTGCCGTGATTGCCGCAACGTGCGCCTTCACCTCTTCAGGAACAAAGAATTCCTTGTCGGCATAGGGCCAACCCAGGTTTTCCTTTGTCAGCTTAATTTCTTCCTCGCCCAGAGGCTCGCCGTGTGCAGAAGCCTTGCCCTGCTTATTGGGTGCGCCGTAGCCGATTTTTGTTTCAATCTTGATAATGGAGGGCTTGTCAGATTTCTTCGCTGCCGCAATCGCTGCCTGAATTGCGTCAACATCATTGCCGTCCGCAACCTCCTGTGTGTCCCAGCCGTAAGCCTCAAAGCGTTTCAGCACATCCTCGGAAAATGCGGTTGCTGTATCGCCCTCAATCGTAATGTGGTTGCTGTCATACAGTACTATAATCTTGTTCAGACCCATTGTCCCTGCCAGAGAAGCCGCCTCGGAGGCAACGCCCTCCTGCAAGCAGCCATCACCGCAGAGTGCGTATGTGTAATGGTCTACCACCTTAAATTCGGGTGTGTTGAATTTTGCAGCCAGATGGCTTTCCGCCAGTGCCATACCAACCGCATTGGCAATGCCCTGTCCCAGAGGGCCTGTTGTCACCTCAACCCCTGTTGTATGCTTATATTCGGGGTGGCCGGGTGTCAGGGGATTTCTCTGACGGAAGTTTTTCAGATCCTCAATCGTCAGCCCATAGCCAAACACATGCAGCAGGGAATACAGCAGTGCAGAGCCGTGTCCTGCGGAAAGAATAAATCTGTCTCTGTCATCCCAGTTGGGGTTTGCAGGGTTTGCTTTCAGCTCCTTTGCCCACAGGGTATATGCCGCAGGTGCCGCGCCAAGGGGCAGACCGGGATGACCGCTTTTTGCCTTCTGGATAGCCTCTGCCGCCAGAAAACGCAGGGTGTTAATTGTCAGGTTGTCCATATTATTCATTTGGTTTTCCTCCAAAAGCTTCAATTTTTCTTCGCCGTTTCAAAACTGTCTTATTTCTTGGGTACGGATTCCCAGTCCTTCAGAAATCTTTCGATACCGATATCTGTCAGAGGGTGCTTTGCCATCTGAATCAGCACGTTATAAGGGATGGTTGCGATATGGCAGCCTGCTCTTGCCGCATCGATTACATGCAGAGGGTTACGGATGGATGCCGCGATAATTTCTGTTTCAATACCGTGGATATCAAAAATATCAACGATTTCTTCGATCAGTGTCATCCCGACAGAGCCGATATCGTCTACTCTGCCCAGGAAGGGGCTAACGTATGTAGCACCTGCTCTTGCCGCCATCAAAGCCTGTGTAGCGGAGAAAATCAGTGTCACGTTTGTCTTTACGCCCTCTGCCGCCAGAATCTTAACCGCCTTCAGACCCTCCAGTGTCATAGGGATTTTGATAACGATATTCTTATGGATTTTCACCAGCTCTCTTGCTTCCTTTACCATACCCTCGTGGTCAAGGCTGATCACCTCTGCGCTGATAGGACCATCTACGATGGTTGTAATTTCCTTTACCACCTCAACGAAATCTCTGCCTTCCTTCGCAATCAGGGAAGGGTTTGTGGTAACGCCGCAGATTACGCCCAAATCATTTGCCTCTCTGATGTGGTCAACATTGGCTGTGTCAATGAACATTTTCATGATGCTTGTCTCCTTTTTTATCTTATCTTTTTTTATCAGTATCCATTTCATCCGGCACCTGCCGAACGCACATAATATGCTGATTTTATTTTACGTCATGCACGCAATAAAATCAATGCTTTTCCAATTTTCTCCCAAAGAAACGAAAAAACCGTAGGTTTCAAAGCGTTCGCCGCCGGAACCTACGGTTTATTCTTCTGTCTCAGCAAGTTGAAAACCCCGTTTTCAACTTAAAAAGTTATTCTACCTTCAATCTGCCCTCCTGCACCGAATCAGCCGCCGGAACCGCCGGCTCCGCCGTCTCCACATCGCCGTTTGTCACATGAGAGCGGTCTACCAGATAGGTATATTTCAAGCCGTTTTCGTCCTCCGCCTTGAAGTAAACCTCAATGTACTGTCCTTCTTTTACCTTAAACGCCTTTTCAATCGTGTAGGTGTAGCGTGTAAAATTCGTATCTGCCACTTCTGCCTGCATCTTATGCTTCTGTACGCGTTTTCCGTCCACATAAATCTCGACTGTGGGATTTTTCAGCGTCAGGCTCTTGTCCTTCTGCATCATCCAGTCGCTCGGCTGTACCTCTACATCGATGTCTCCACCGACCGTTGCCTCTTTGCCAACAGCTACCCATGAATAGCTGCCAAAAAAATCACCGCTAAAGAAAGGATATACCACACCCGCTACACTCGTTTCGCCCAAATCGAAGGGGTATTCCGTATCCCCTCTTTGCAGGATTGCCGTAACTGCCGCAACCTCGCAGAAGGGTATTTCCTTTTCCGCCGTAAAGCTATGGTCTGCACCTGCCGCCGCATCAACGGCAATTTTTTCGCCGCCGTCGCAGGAAAGATAGAACTGCAAGGAGGTATCCCCCGTTTTCCATTCCTTCGGCATCGCTGTCATGCGAAGCGTTACCTTTTTCGCCTTCAAATCTGCCGCTGCAATTTCCACACTGCTCTCCCGAAAGGGATTATCCGCCTCCAGCAATGCAGTCTCAATGCTGTTCGGGATGTTTTCAATGCGGCTCTCCACGCTTGAGATTCGGTTTGCCATGCTGTTTTCAAGCTGTGTATTTCCTCTGCGGATGAGTGCTCTTGTCTGTATCCCCTGTAAGAAAATCGCAATCAGCAGAATGATCACACAGCCGTAAAAATCCCTGCGCGTCACAGGATACTGCTTCTTTTTCTCCTGCTTTTCGTCCTGTCTTTCCTCCGGATGTTCAAGCCTTTTTTCTTCCATACGCGCCTCCTTTTTTATTTCAGCCAGTTTTTCACAACTTCCTTGATTTCATTTTTCTCGCAGACGTTCTTATGCAGAATCGGTCTATGCTCCAGTCCCACAATGGGCGCAGGCACCGCAACGCCGCTGATTCTTTCCAGATCTGCCTGCAATGCAAAGGCATCCCCATCCGCATATTTCGCATCCAGTGCTGTCATTACTCTTCCGATCTATTTATACGGGCTTGCGGTGGAAACAATCACCATCGGCGTATTGTCGCCGCTCTCCGCCTTATATTTCTGATATGCCGCATAAGCAACTGCTGTGTGCGTATCCATCACATAGCCTGTTTTTTCGTAGAAATCCTTGATTGCCGCAAAGGTTTCCGCCTCTGTTGCATATTCGCCGCTGATGCTCCTTTCCGTTATCTCCGCATGGTAAATGCCGTCCCTGTTCAGGCTTTCCATTTCCGCCTTTGTCGCGGCCTGTCCGCCCATGTGTGCCAGCAAGCGTTCCAGATTGCTGGAAATCAGAATATCCATGGAGGGAGAAACCGTTACATGGAAGGCTCTGTTTTTATTATATTCCCCCGTGCGGAAGAAATCGTACAGCACCTTATTATCATTGGAGGCACAAACGAAATGCCCCACAGGCAGCCCCATCTTCATGGCATACCATCCTGCAAGAATATCCCCGAAGTTCCCTGTCGGCACAGTAAAATTCAGTGCCTCTCCGTTTTTGATTTCGCCCATGCGTACCGCCTGCAAATATGCCCAGAAATAATATACAATCTGCGGCACCAGTCTGCCGATGTTGATGGAGTTCGCCGAAGAAAATTGGAATCCCTTCGCCGCCAGCTCCTGCTCCAGCGCCTTATCTGTGAAAATGCTCTTTACCGCAGACTGCGCATCATCAAAGTTCCCCTTAATGCCGACCACGCAGGTATTCGCGCCCTCCTGCGTATTCATCTGCAGCTTCTGCACGGGGCTGACCCCATCCTCTGGGAAGAATACCATAATTCTTGTACCCTCCACGTTCGCAAAGCCCTCCAGTGCCGCCTTGCCTGTATCACCGCTTGTCGCAGTCAGAATCACAATCTCCTTCTGCAAGCCGTTCTTTTTCGCCGCAGTTTTCATCAGATAGGGCAGTATAGAAAGTGCCATATCCTTAAATGCCAGTGTTCTCCCGTGGAATAATTCCAAAAACAGTGCATCGCCCTTTTTCACCACAGGCACAATCTCAGGTGTATCGAATTTCTCATCATACGCCCCCCTGATGCACGCCTTCAGCTCCTCCTCCGTAAAGTCCAGAAATTTGCTCAACACCTCATACGCCAGCCCCCGATAGTCCAGCCTTCCCAGTTCCTCCAAGGATTTCTCCATTTTGGGAATCTCCTCCGGAATATACAGCCCCCCATCGGGGCAAATCCCCCTCAGAATCGCCTCGGATGCTGTCGCCTTGATGCTTCTGTCTCTTGTGCCGATATATGTCAATGCCATTTGTTCCACTCCTTCTTTTCTTTTATGTCTGCTTATGATAGTTCTATTTTACAGGCGATTCCGCATTTGTCAACAGAAATCAAACAAATGTCTGTCTATTGTACACATTTTTATTCCCATTTCCAGCTGACAGCGTATTTATTCTTCAAGCGTCCCTTCTGCCGTTTTGCCCAGCCAAGCGGAAACCCGTCCACACAAACCAGTGTCCAGCCATCCTTGCCTTCCGCCTCAACCGTTTCCCCCTTCAGATACCGAATCACCCGTTCATCCTCCAGAGGAAAATCCGCCGCATTTTTCACTTCTTCCTTCCGCAGTCCCATTGCAAATGCCTGCGAAGGCTCAAACCGCCCCTTTTTCAGCGTCCCAAGCATCCATCCCGTCCGCAGTACGCGCAGCTTTTCCAGCTTCGGTGTCCCTTCCGGCAGAAGATACAGCCCCTCGCCGTAAATTTTATAGGTTCCCTTCGGCTTCTCCTGCAAAACCTCCTTTGCAAAGTCTCCAAAGGCATCCATTTCCTTTGTCCATCCGCCGCTTTCCAAGGGAACATCCTTGCTCTCCTCCGTTTCCTTCTTCCGCAGCAGTGCCAGAAAATGTCCCTCGCCCTTCAGCCTGTGCGGATAGAGTCTGGCGCAGTCCGTATACGGCGCAAGCCCTGCCGCAAAGCCGTTTTTCTTTGCAATCGGCATCAGATCAAATTCGGGATGCCGTTCCAGAAAATCACCAATGCTTTTTTCGTTTTCCTCCGGCGAAAAGGTACAGGTGGAATAAAGGAGCATTCCGCCTGCCTTGAGCATCGGTGCGCAAGCCTCCAGAATCTTCGCCTGCTCACTGCGGCAAAACGCAAGCATATCCGCATCCCAGCTTTTCACCATATCCGGCTCCTTACGGAACATTCCCTCGCCGCTGCAAGGCGCATCCACCAGAATCTTATCAAAAAAATGCGGCAGCCGCTCCGCAATCCGCTCCGGTGTTTCGCTCATCACAATCGCATTGCGTATCCCCGCAAGCTCCACGTTTTTCAGAAGCGTCTTTGCTCTGCCTGCGCTGATGTCATTCGCAACCAGAAGTCCCGTTCCGCCCAGTCTTGCGCCAAGCTGTGTGGTTTTTCCACCCGGTGCGGCGCAAAGGTCAAGCACCCTGTCTCCTTCCCCAATCGGCAGGGTCGCCGCAGGGCTCATGGCGCTTGGCTCCTGCAAATAATATAGCCCTGCATGGTAATACGGATGCTTGGCAGGGCGTTCTGCCCCGTCATAATAAAATCCCGTTTCGCACCACTGCACAGGCTTAAGGGAAAACAAGCCCTTCGCCGCCATTTCCTCCGGGGAAAGCTTCAGCGTGTTCACGCGCAGTCCGTAAAACCGCTCCTCGTCAAAAGAGGCGAGATATGCGTCATATTCCTCCCCCAGAAGTGCTTTCATTGTTTCGGTATATTTTAAAGGTAGCTTCATCGTTCTTCTCCTATCGTTTTTGTTTGATTTTATCATACCGAAGCCATGTCGGTTTTACAAGTAAAATTCATTTTTTCTCTTTACAAACCGCCTCGCTTCATACTAAGATAAGCAGTAAGAAACCCATGAAAGGAGTACAGCACTATGGGAAAAGATATCTGGAAACCGGGGACTGTCATTTATCCCGTTCCTGCCGTTATGGTCTCCTGCGGCACAATGGAGCAGAAAAATATCATCACCGTAGCATGGACAGGCACTGTCAACAGCGCCCCTGCCATGACCTACGTTTCCATCCGTCCGAGCCGCCATTCCTACAATATCATCAAGGAAACAGGCGAATTTGTCATCAATCTGGTTACGGAAAGGCTGGCGTATGCCTGCGACTTCTGCGGCGTGCGCAGCGGCAGAGATTTGGATAAATTTGAAGCCATGCACCTCACCGCAAAGAAGGGCGAAAAGGT
>ERZ791878.1249-NODE-1249-length-11725-cov-2.512853_pt1 | contig 11725 bp, 6 predicted proteins | sample MGYA00510277_ERZ791878 | MGnify/ENA primary metagenome ERZ791878 (study PRJEB30046, sample SAMN00792094) | human gut metagenome | study: EMG produced TPA metagenomics assembly of the A metagenome-wide association study of gut microbiota in type 2...
TTACTTAGCCGGAATGTACCGGAATCATGTATTATAATGAAGAGATATACAGAAATGGATATTCCTGAGAATATTACAGCGAAGCAGATGTATGATGAACTTATTGCAGAAATTGCAGGAAAAGAGAAATGTTATATACTTCTGGATGAGATTCAAGAGATTAAAGGTTGGGAGAAAGCAGTTAATAGCTTGCTTGAAGGTACAAATGCGGATGTTTATGTAACCGGCTCTAATTCCAAACTTATGTCCAGTGAGATTTCTACTTATCTAACAGGGCGGTATGTTTTGATTCCTGTATTTACATTATCTTTTCGGGAGTATTTAGATTTCAAAGCGAACAGTACATTGTCCAGACGAGAGCTACTTGAAGAGTATATTTGTTCTGGTGGATTTCCGATAATTGCAATCGGAGATTATGAAACGCAGCCGGCATATCAAATTGTCAATGGCATTTATCATACGGTTGTTTCTCGTGATATAGTGAAGCGACACCGCATCAATAAACAGGATTTGTTTGATCGTGTGGTGAAGTATGTCATAGAAAATATAGGGAAAACATTTTCTGCGAATTCTATTTCTAATTTTCTTAAAAATGAGCATAGAAAAATATCTGTAGAGAGTATTTATAATTATTTAAGATGGCTGGAACAGGCATTCATCATTTATCCTTGTGCAAGATACGATTTACAAGGAAAAAGTATTTTGAAAACACAGGAGAAGTATTATCTTGCGGATATTTCTTTGAAATATGCACTGATGGGGTATAACCGTAAAATGTTGGATGGGGTAATGGAGAATATTGTTTTTCTTGAATTAAAACGGCGAGGATATGATGTATTTATCGGAAAGAACGATACCAAGGAAATAGATTTTGTGGCAATCCGACGAGATGAGAAGATATATGTGCAGGTATGTGTGCAGCTTCCGGAAAAATCTGATCGTGAAGTGGGAAATCTAATGGAAATTAAAGACCACTATCCTAAGTATGTTGTTACTTTAAATGATTTGGATGTGGGAATTGAAAATGGTATTAAAATTGTCCATTTGTCAGATTTTCTTCTTTCATCACAGTGGTAAAACGGTAGAGTAGACGGAGTCAAAAAAGAAGAATACGGATAACGTGATGAGGAAAATATTGAAATAAGTGTAATTGACTTTTATGCCCTGAAACATTGTAATTGAGGGCATGAAAGTCAATTTTAATTTTGAAAGAAGGTAATTAGATGAATGTGTTGCAGACAATCACCCTCAATATGCAGTCAAATTTTCAAAAATGGGATATAGAAAGGATGGTAATATTACCAATATTCCATTATATCTAGTCGGAAAGACCAAGGAGCTTTTAGAGGGTGAGAGAGATTTGGAGTGAATATAGAGATGGTTTTGTGACAGATATAAAAGAAAAATTATAGCTTAAGAAAACGGTTGATTATAAATTAACCGTTTTTTTGTGCCTTTATAGGAAATTCCGATTTTTTATAAAATTTTCTGAGAAAAAACCGTTTGATTTACAGAAGGGGGATTCTGTCAGTCAGCAGAGGAAAGCATAACCGAGGCATAGAATACTCCTTCCCTCCATTCAAAACGAGCATCCCCATTATAGCGTTCCGCGGTCATTCGTACAGATTCGCTCTTCCGATCTATCCCAAAGCCATCGTGCTTGGAGGAAATGAGCCGTTTTTCATCGGAGAGTGGCGGTTGGTCGCTGGTGTTATCCATCGTCAGATAAAGGGTTCCCCGCTGGCGAATGTGCAGACGGATGAAGCGTGGTGTTTTGGAGGCGGCGCAGGCCTCAAGGGCATTTTCCAGAAGGTTTCCCAAAAGCGAACAGAACTCCGGCTCCGGAATAATCGTCTGCTCCTCCATTTGAACCACAGCCTCCAAATCGGTTTTTTGGAGGAGGGCCTGCTCTGCATAGTGGTGCAGAATGGCATCCACAGCATAATTTTTGCAAAATTGATGAATTGTATCGGGTGGGAGACTTTCCCCGTATGCTTTCACATAGGCCGCCACTTTGGAGATATCGCCGCTTTCCACACAGCCCTGCAATGCCTTGAAATGCTGATGCAAATCATGTCTGGCACGGCGGGGGTCGGCAATACTCTTTTGCAGAGTGCGATACTGGGCAGTTTGCATTTGCAGCAGCTTGTTTTCCTGTGACAGACGGATATTTTTGGCAATTCCCCTTGCCATCCAGTAAAACAGGGCATAATAAAGCAGCATCAGCCCCAGAAGTGCAAGAATTAAAATCGGATAGAAGTGCATCACACGGTTGGTATAAAGCGTGGAATATTTCCTGGGGCGAAGGGTGGTATTCAGACACCAGAACACCAACGGCAATATCCAGAATATATACCAGGTTTCCGGCGTTTCCACTTCATCCAGCAGCCAACGGGCAGCGTGTGTGGCAGGGTAGCATAAAATTCCCAACAGCAGCCAGCACAGCAGGACATAAAGAATGGTACTGTTTAGGGAAAGCGCAACTGCACCACTCCGCCGAAACAGAATGGCATCTATCAGAATTGCCAGATTATACATGCTGGAAAATACACCGCAAACTGCCAGAAATACGTTGACGGTTTTCCACCGAGATAGCGGAACTGCTTTGCAATAGAACAGCAGAAGCAATGCCTGCGTCAAAAGCATACAGAGCTTTGTGCTATAACGAAGCCGCCAGCAGAGCCAGCCCACCCCTACACACCACAAAATCAGAGTGGGAATACCCCACAGCAAGAGGAGCTTTCCCTTGCCGTTCAGATGGTTTTTCATCGGTAGAAAGCACAGAATGATAGCGGGGATAGAGATGGAAAGCTCCAGCATCGGGTGGAGCATATCAGAGAGTTCCATTTGTGAAGCCTCCTCTCATGCGGGCATAGGCAAAGGAAAGATATTTTTCCCGCACCTCCTTATATTTTAATCGGCTGACAGGAACAGATGTCCCATCTGACAGAAGAAAATGACTTGCCGTTAAGCTTTCCACCTGCTCCAGATTGACCAGAACGCCACGCATACAGTCGCAGAAATAAGGATATGCCAACAGCAGAGCCGCAAAATCAGCCTGCCGCATGGAGATGAGGCGTGTTTTTCCGCCAAGCAGATGAACCTCTACATTGCGACTTTGGTATTCGGTATAGGTAATTTGATGGAGCAGAAGTGGTGGCTGTTCTGCAGCACTCGGAATGATTACGCACTGGCTTTGCTCCAAAAGCTCCGCACTGCAGCGTGAAAGTGCCTGTGTTAGATTTTCATAGGAAAAGGGCTTTACCAGATAATATGCCGCCCCAACTTCATAGCTGTCCACAGCGAACTCTCCGGTGGTGGTTGTAAAGATTAGCTGACAATGCGTATCCAGCTCCCGAATTTTTCGGGCAACCTCCATACCGGTTATGCCGGTCATATAAATATCCAGAAAGATTATATCAAAGGCATTCGGAGCGAAATGGGCAAGCAGAGCCTCGCCGCTTTCCAATATAACAGGGGAAGGAACCAGAGGAATCCCCTGTTCCGATGCCCAGCGGCAGAGGAGCTTCCGCAAAGCTTCGGAATCGGCGGAAAGGTCATCTACAATGGCAATCCGCATAATTTTCGCCTCCTAACTTAAGAATTTTGCTTTTCAAGAACTATTGTAACATATTTTTTTCGGTTTGACCTACATTTCGTGCAGATTTTTGACATCTCATGCAAGACCTATTGACAGAGTGGTGAAAAATGGTATCCTAAATTTAGTCGGTTCTGCAAAAGAATCGATTTTTTTTATGCCTTTTTAATCTACTGTGGAAGGGAGGAGGCGTGTTGAAGATTGCACTTTACAATGAAAACCTTAGAGAACTGGAAATTTTGTTAGGACAGCTTGACCAATGTGCCAGAGAATATCTGCGTTTTGTGGAGATTACCCCCTATGTGAGACAGGAGGATTTTTGCAGCTTGGTGCGGGATGGGCCTGAGGTTGATTTATTTGTGGTGGCGCAGGATGGCACCTTTAGTCTGGAGATTATGGAGCTGCTGTGGGAGAAAAGACCGCATGCGCATATTTTTTGGTTTTCGGATTTGGATTTTGCCCTGCGTGCCTATCGGTACAATGCGGACTGGTTTGGGAAAAAGCCTGTGGATATTCATAGCCTGCGGAAAGCCTTTGGACAGATTTTGTATCGGAGAGAATGCTTATGACAGTGCTATTGAAAAAATGCACCGAACAGGGCGCAGAATCAAATACAGGAAAAAAAGAGGAGGTATTGAGTAGTTCCGACAGAAAATGAGGAAAAAGAAGGGAGAGAGTATAAATGGGAAATCGAAAGAGATTGACCGCATTTTTATTGACAGCGGTAATGATTTTGACCATGCCGCAAATGCAGATAGCGGCGGCAGAGGTTGAATCCCCTGCTGATGTAGGCTTATGTATACACCACACGCAGCATACAGAGGATTGTGGGTATACGGAAGGAGAGAAGGGAACACCCTGCGGGCATGTGCATACAGAGGATTGCTATGCACCGATAAAGCAGTGTGTGCATGAGCATGGGGAGAGCTGTTATCCTGTTGCGGAGGACAGTGCATCAGAGAATACGGCGGAAGGAGAGCCGCATACCTGTACCCATGAATGTAGTAAGGAAAGCGGCTGTATCACAGAAAAATTAGACTGCCGACATGAGCATAATGCGGACTGCGGCTATTCCCCTGCTACCGAGGGAACGCCCTGCACCTATGAATGTGAGGCCTGCTCAGGACAGGAGCAAATCAATGCACTGCCGAACGTAGAGGATAGCCACAGAGAAAATGCCGAAGAAATTGCAGCTCTGCAGGCTGTTGCGGCAGATCCTGCGAACAAGCCGACAGAGGGAGAAGGCACAGAACAATCCCCCTACCAGATTACCAACGCAGAGGAGTTGAAATGGTTTCGGGATACGGTGAATAGCGGAACAACCGATATTCACGCCAGACTGCTGCATGACATTGACCTGAAGAACGTCAGTTGGGAGCCCATTGGAACCCAGAAAAAGCCCTACAATGGCACCTTTGACGGAAACGCCTATACCATAAAGAATTTTCGGCTGGGGGACCACACTAAGCCAGACCCAATTTCTGAAAAGGGCCTTTTCGGCCGGATTGGAACAGGCGGTACAATACAGGATCTGGTTGTGAAGGTTGACTACATGGGCTCTGCGGTGAACCCCAACAATTTCAATATTACCAAATGTGGACTGATTGCGGCGTATAACGAAGGCACTATCCGGCGCTGCAGTGTTATGGTCAATTATACGCTCTATGTTGCGGGGGAGATCGGCGTCATCGCCTACCAAAATAGTGGCATAATCGAAAACTGCCTGAGTGCGGTGGGGACGGGAACGGGAGCTTCAAAATTTCCGGGTCGTATTCCGGAAGAAGCCTCTGCTGCGGGCATTGCCTATGAAAATTCAGGCACAATCAAAAACTGCCTGTTTGACGGTAAACTCCGAACGGATGGGGTCAAAGACAATTCCTATGTGAAGAAAGACTACGCCATTGCACAAAACAAGTCCAACGGCACAATCACAAACTGTTACTATTACCACTCCAAACCAAGAGTCAACGATGAAACATACAGCGGTGAACTATACAAGGACGGAGACAAATCCACAGTAATATTCAAGACGCAGAAGGAGATGGGCACCGGCGAAGTGACCTGGCTGTTAAATGAAAGTGGGAAGAATGACATCTGGCGGCAAAGAGAAATCGGCTCTGCGGACATTTCTCTAAATAAAAGCTACGGGAGGGTCAAGAAAAATAATGATGGGACGTATTCCATTGTAACCCCTCATATACACCGACTGGATAACGGCACGCAGACAGAATTCAAGGAGGTTAACTCTTTGGGTGAAATCACAGGAGACACATCAGACACAAAATACTACTGTCTGAGCAAAGATGTCGTACTGAGCACAGTATGGGCAGCTCCAAATCGGGACATTTCGCTTTGCCTGAACGGAAAGAGCATCACAGCCCAGAGCGATGCTCCTGCAATTACCGTAGGCACCGACAGCACCTTCACTCTGATGGACTGTGGGAAAGGCAAAATCAGCGGTAGCTCCTCCGACGTTGCGGTGACAGGCGGCACGTTCAACCTGCACAGCGGCGAAATCAGTGGCAATACCACCGGTGTACTGCTTGATAGCGGGACATGTACGATGAAAGGCGGTTCCATTACCAAAAACACCATAGGCGTGGACTATCGGGATGGCACGCTTACCCTCAGCGGCGGAGCAAAGGTAATTGAGAATAAGACGAAAAATATTCTGCTTCACACAGGGAAAACGCTCTCCTTCGGGAAGCTGAATGACGCTGCACGCTTTGGCATTTCTGTAGGGAATTCGGATTCCTCCGAGGCACCCATCCCCGTTACTGACGAAAACGGCGGGAAATATTTCAACAACCTCTTCCCGGATGATGTGCTCACAAACGAGCTGTATCGGGAGAACGGTGTGGTGTGGCTTCGCACACAGGGGCATACGGCGCACTGTGTCTGTGGTGGTACACACAACACCGCCATTGTCAATCATACGGAAGAAAATAAGTTGAATTTTCAGCCGTGGAATCCCTATAAGGAAAATCCCGCAAAGCCTCAGATGCCGACCTCTATGCCCGCAGGTGTGGACGGCTACTACCTGACACGAGATGTCACGCTGAATAGCACTTGGAGCCCGTCGAATGTGGTGCTTTGTTTGAATGGACATAAGATGACCTTCTCCGGCAAGGGTTTCGTGGAGATTCCTGGAAACGGAAAGTTGACGCTGACCGACTGCGGGACAACCGGCAAGCTTTGCAGGGAAGGCAGTGAAGTATACAAGAAAGGTGGCATTTCCCTCTCAACAGGAAGCACCTTTGACATGTACGGCGGCACGATTACCGGCTTTCAGCACGGTGTATCCACCGACCAAGTGGGTGGAACAATCCATCTGTACGGAGGGACGATTACCGGAAATGAGACTGTCCACGGTGCCGGCGTGTTTTGCTGGGGCAGTAGTAGCAATCCCTCAACATTCATCATGTACGGCGGAAAAATCACAAATAACCATGCAACCTATTCAGGTTCAGATATCAACGTAAAACCGTCAGGCGGAGGCGTATTTCTGAGAGAGTACAGTAAATTTGAAATGTACGGCGGCGAGATTACCGGCAACACCGCTACTTATGGCGGCGGTGTGTACTGCGGTGCAATCATAAGCCCCAACACCGCAGAGATGATTCTGCACGGCGGCAAAATTACCGGCAACACCGCTACTTATGGCGGCGGCGTGTACTTCAAGGACAAAGCCTTTCAGGTCACCGGCAAAGGCAAGGTAACAATTACCGACAACACAGGAAATGGCGGAAAAAATGTGGTTTTGTTTGATGGGAAAACCATTCAGGTAATGGAGAAACTGCATGAAGGGACTCGCATCGGCGTGAGATCCTTTCATAATCCTACAGATGGAAACCCGATCACCATCGCCAAGGCAACTGATGGAGGCTGGATTCAGAAAGGAAACTTCATTTCTGACATTCCCGACTATGGTATCGCTCTATTAGATGACGGCAAAACCGTGCAGCTTCAGACACACCGGCATAGCTGGCAGTACATCGTCAGTCAGGATGGTACAACTATTACGGAACATTGTACGGCAGAAAACTGCGGACTGCCCGAAGGCAACGGTGGCAGTGTGATTATCAAGGCTCCTGCGGGTAATTTGATCTATGACGGACAAGGAAAGGCCGCAGTTCTGGAAAACACCCTTATCTCCGGTGTGTCTGTATCGGAAATTGCCTATACCAAGGATGGCACTGCTATTACCGGAACGCCCACCGATGCGGGCACCTATACCGCCGCTGTTACCGTGGGCGGAGAGAAGGCAAAAGTGCAGTACACCATTGCGCAGTCCGGGACTGAGTTTAGCGGCGGAGTGAAAGTGAGTTCCTATGTCTACGGCGATCCTATCTACGTCACTGTGATGCCTAAGGCAACCGGCAAGGCTCCTATTAGAAAGGTGCGAGCACTTAGTACACCTCAGGCGGGCCAGATGGCAATTTACGAAGGAGACAGGCAGCTTACTGAGGCGAAAGATGTAACCTCCGGCAAAGAGCTGACCTTTACCATCGACACCGCAAAAGCGAATCTCGAAAATGGATGGCACACGCTCATCGCAAAATTTGTAGGATCGCAAAATATGGCAGAGCAGGCAGAAACGAAGAAAGTATTTATTCGGCAGGCCGGGATTGGAAGAGCAGATGTTGCGGTAGAGGGCAAATCGTTTACCTATATAGGCTCTCCGATTACCCCTGCTGTAAGCGTAACATTAAAAAATGGAACACAGCTCATTGAGGGCACCGATTATACGCTTGCCTATACGAATCACACCAATGCGGGCAAAGCAACCGTGACCGTTACCGGCATAGGCAACTATACCGGTACATCAACAAGAACCTTTGTCATCAGCAAGGCAGCGGCCCCTGAAATCAGTTGGCCAACGGCAAGCGCAATTACCTGCGGGGAAAAGGTGTCGGATAGCAGCTTGAACGGAGGCAGTACCCAATACGGTACATTCGCTTGGTCGGATGATGTAAAGGATACGACTCCCCCAGTGGGAACTTCCTCGTACAAAGTGGTGTTTACTCCCAGTGCAGATACGGAAAAGAACTATGAAACGATTTCCGTAAAGGAGAAGGAAATTTCTCTGACTGTCAATGCAAAAAGCTTGACCGGTGCCCAAGTGGCGGTATCCGGCAGCTATACATATACCGGTCAGGCTCAAATTCCGGCCGCTGATGCGGTAACGGTTCAGTTAGACGGTAAAATCATTCCTAATGACCAGTACACAATTGCTGTCAGTGATAATACGAACGCCGGACAGGCAACCGTGACCGTCACCGGCAAAGGCGACTATATCGGCACAGCAAGCGGAACCTTTATTATCGGCAAGGCAACGCCTAACCCGACCACGCCGACCAAATTGAACGCCGTTTATGGCAGCACACTGAAGGATGTACCTCTGCCGAGCGGATGGGCTTGGGATGCTCCCGATACCTCTGTTGGTAATGTGGGAGAGAAAACCTTTGCTGCTACTTACACAGAGGACAACAGCGGCAACTACAACACGGTACAGAAAGACCTTGCAGTGAAGGTGGCGAAAAAAGCGGTTACCGTTACCGTACTGGACAAGAATGCCTACATCGGCAGCGATGTGCCGGATCTGAGCAATCCGGAAGCAGGTAAGGATTACAAGGTAGAGGGTTTGGTCGGTACAGATAGCCTGAACGGCACTGTAACATTGACCTATGCGCAGACACCGGATATGAGCAAAGCCGGAAAAACCACAATCAACATTACCGGTACGCTGTCAAATGGCAATTATGATATTATTTATGCCAATGGAACACTGACCGTTTCCAATCGACATTCCGGCGGCGGTGGCGGCGGTGGCGGTAGTAGTAAGCCTGCGGAAAAACCTACAGAAAAACCCGCAGAAAAGCCTGCTGTGTCTCCTACCGTGGATGGCAAGAATGATACCATAAAAATAGCAGAAACCACAGCAGAAGCAAATGCGGCGGCGGCAAATGCAGCGAAGGCGGATGATAAGGTAACACTGGTAACAGAGGGTACAAATGTTTCCGGTAAGGATTTTACGAATCCTGCGGTTTTGAAAATTCCTGCGGATACCAAGGATGTGAAGAATGTAAATCAACTGACCTTGGCAAGATTGAACGCCGAAATAGGCAAGCTGGAAATTGTTGGCGGCAGCTATGATGCAAAGGCGAATGCGGTTGTTGGCTATGTGGCAGAGGAAGGCAGCTATTTCGTTGTGGAAAAGGAAGGCTTAACAACAATTAGCATGCAGATTGGCAACAAACACGTTGCATTGAATAATGAAAACAAGATTCTGGATGCGGCACCCTTGATTTCTCAGAACAGAACAATGGTTCCGCTGAGATTTATTGCAGAGGCGTTCGGTGCAGCTGTAAGCTGGGCGCAGGATACAAAGACAGTTACCATCGTGATTGACGGCAAGGTTTTGACCATGAGAATCAATCAGGATTTGGAAGGCTTTGGCGCAGCACCCATCATCAGCAACGGACGCACCATGGTTCCCATCAGCTATATTTCCAAGGAGTTGGGCGCAAACGTGATTTGGGTTCCTTCCACAAAGACAGTTGCGATTGCAAGATAACTATGCTTGGGAAAAAGAAAGCAAAATGAAGTATCCCAAAAAGTGAGAAAAATATATTTAATGTAAATTATTTTAGGGGCGAAAAGGGCTTGCTATCTGTGTATTGCAGATGGCAAGCCCTTAAGCCTTTCCGGCAGCTTAAAAATGGATGATTTGGAGCCTTTATCTCAAACTTAGGTAAAAGTCTATTTTTTATATGCTGAGATTGATGATTTCACAACTTTTCTATGTGGAATTGGCACCAGGAAAATGGAATCGGAACGGCGTAAACAAAAAGCTTCTCTGGGTAGAATACTGTGAGCAGAGTGTCGCATGAGCAACGAAGAGCCTCTAATGTATTCTCAGTTCTGCTACTACATCCAGAAGGATGAAGAAAAACGCAGGGCTACCATGCATATCCCCAGAAAACCAGGTGAACAGATTGAAGTTGACTGGACCGGTGATCCTGCCCACATCATTGATCCGGACACCGAAGAAATCACAGATGCATGGATATTTGTAGGTGTATTAACTTACAGTCAGTATGCTTTTGTAAAAGCATATATGAATGAGAAAACTGACAACTGGATCAAAGCTCATGTCCAGATGTTTGATTTCTTTGGCGGTGTTACACCTATGCTCGTTTCTGATAACTGTACAACCGCAGTGAATCATAAAAAGAGTGACTGGTACAACACTGCCTTAAACACAATTTATCGTGAGATGGCAGAACATTACAATCTTGCTATCCTTCCGGAAAGAGTCCGGAAACCAAAGGATAAACCGAATGTAAAGGGATCAGTAGGAAAGATATCCACATGGATAACAGCAGCTCTTCGCAATGAGCAGTTTTTCTCTCTTGCAGAACTGAATTCATCTATCCGTGAAAAACTGGATGCCTACAATGCCCGTAAATTCCAGAAAAAAGAATGTAGCAGACTTAGTTTATTTCTTGGGGAAGAAATGCCATTACTGGCTCCGTTGCCTGCTACACCTTTTGAACTGGCTGAGTGGAAACAAGCCACCGTCCAGTTTAACTATCACATCGCAGTAGACAGAATGTTCTACTCCGTGCCTTATCAGTATATCAAAAATAAGGTTGATGTGCGTATAACAGATACAACGGTTGAAATACTTTATAATCACAATCGTATTGCCTCTCACAGAAGACTCTATGGAAGAAGCGGTCAGTATTCTACTGTGACAGAACATATGCCGCAGGAACACCAGAAATATCTGGAATGGAACGGTGACCGGTTCCGTAAGTGGGCTGATTCGATTGGAATTAACACAAGTAAGGTTGTCGATGCAATACTTACCTCCGGCAGGATTGAACAGCAATCCTACAGAAGCTGCATTGGATTATTGAAACTGGCAGAAAAATATTCACCAGAAAGGTTGGAGCAGATCTGTGCTAAGGCACTTTCTTATTCCGGTAAACCCAGCTATAAAAGTATCAAAAATCTGTTGGCTGCAGCGAAGGATGTCCTAGTACTGAACCAGAATCATCTCAAGTAGTAAAACCACACGGCATAACCAGAGGAGCCAGATACTATGGAGGTAAACAATCA
>ERZ791878.1253-NODE-1253-length-11708-cov-2.422724_pt1 | contig 11708 bp, 12 predicted proteins | sample MGYA00510277_ERZ791878 | MGnify/ENA primary metagenome ERZ791878 (study PRJEB30046, sample SAMN00792094) | human gut metagenome | study: EMG produced TPA metagenomics assembly of the A metagenome-wide association study of gut microbiota in type 2...
TCAGCTCCGCAAAAACGGCATCCTCCATTCTTGCGTCTGTGATAAAGCCGGTTACCAGCTGATATGCGTCTTCGGGAATTACATATTCTGTGTAGGGCGCTTTTTCCTTACCCTCTTTTGCTGTGATTTCCTGAATGAATTTCACAACCTGCAGGTTGGTATCAAATGCCAGATGAATGGCCTCCATCATCAGTGCGTCGGGAATTTCATCCGCGCCTGCTTCAATCATCATAACCTTATCCTCCTTGGAGGAAACGGTCAGATTCAGTCTGGTTGTTTCTCTCTGTGCCGCAGTGGGATTTACCACCAGTGCGCCGTCACAGTAGCCGATATTCACAGAGGATACAGGATCTGTAAAGGGAATATCGGAAATGTTCAGTGCCAGAGAAGCACCAATCATTGCCAGCACCTCAGGTGCGCAGTCCTGATCTACGGACATAACGGTTGCAACGATAGCAACGTCATTTCTGTAATCCTTAGGGAACAGAGGACGCAGAGGTCTGTCGATACATCTTGCTGTCAGAACCGCCTTTTCGGAGGGTCTGCCCTCTCTTTTGATAAAGCCGCCGGGAATTTTACCAACGGAATACAGTCTTTCTTCGTAATCAATGCTCAAAGGGAAGAAATCAATCCCTTCTCTGGGCTTATCGGATGCAGTTGCCGTTACCAGAACGGTTGTATCGCCGTAACGCATCAGGCATGCGCCGTTTGCCTGCTCTGCCACTCTGCCGATTTCAGCTGTCAGTGTTCTGCCTGCCAGTTCCATGGAATAGCTTCTAAACATAATCATTCTCCTTTTCTTGAATGTCGTTTTTTCGCACCATAGATCTTCAACTTCGCCTGCAAGCCTGTCCCTTCTTGCAAAAAAAGTTGGAAATCTATAGTGCCTCCTGCTCGTTTCTTGCTTTTTAAAAAGAAAGGGAGGATTGGCTCCTCCCTTTTTCTGTCATCTGTAAATTACTTTCTCAGACCCAGTTCTGCAATGATTGCACGGTATCTTTCGATATCGATTTCCTTCAGGTAGTTCAGCAGACCTCTTCTCTGACCAACCATTTTCAGCAGACCACGTCTGGAGTGGTGATCCTTCTTGTGCATTTTCAGGTGGTCTGTCAGCAGAGAGATTCTTGCTGTCAGCAGTGCGATCTGAACTTCGGGAGAACCTGTGTCGTTAGGTGTTCTGCCATATTTTGCGATGATTTCCTGTTTGTTGATTGTTGCTGCCATTGTTGTTTTCCTCCTTAAAAACCTTATGTTTTTTTATTTCTGTATCCCCAAAGACTAAGTAATGGTCGGAGTGTCCGGAAACTGAGTCTCGGTTTTACAACATTAGTATCTTACCATACGAAGCCCATCTTTGCAAGGAAAATTCAAGGAAATTACGCAAGTTTCCCAAGAAAAGCAGGCTTTTTTTCGATTTTCACGCCTTTATTTTTCCTGCTCGCTTCTCCAATGTGCATACTCCGCAGAGTGAAAATAGGCTCTCGCCTGCTCCGCATTGATCGCAATTTGCCTTTGCAGCTCCTCCACACTGGGAAATTTCTGTTCACTGCGCAGGAATTTATAGAAAAATGTCTGTAGCTGTTCGCCGTAAATCATTTCATTGAAATCCAGTAAATACGTTTCCACAATCTTCACTGTGCCGTTTACGGTAGGGTTTTTGCCGATATTTGTCACACCGTAATAATATTTCCCCTTATATAAGGTTTTTGTTGCATAGACCCCATTGGGCGGGAACAGCTTGAGCGGATGCGCCTCGATATTTACCGTAGGGAAGCCGATGGTTCTGCCCAGCTTTTTCCCTTCCTTCACTGTGCCAAGGATGAAATAAGGCACCGTCAGCATCCGGTTTGCTTCTTCCAGATTCTTTTCCAGAAGGCACCTGCGGATACGGGAGGAGCTGACTCTCTCGTCCCCATGCAGCACCTTCGGCACACCGATAACCTTAATGCCGCGTTCTGCACCAAGACGCTTCAGCATTTCATAATTGCCTGCCGCGCCCTTGCCAAAGCGGTAATCCTCCCCGACCACCAGCACCTGGCATTTCAGCTTTTCAAAAATCAGCTTCACTGCAAAGTCCTCAGGGTCCATCGCCGCAAAGTTCATATCAAAGGGATATTCAATATAAATATCAATGCCCATCTGCTCCATCTGGAATTTCTTTTCCGAAGGGTCAACGATTAAGGCAAAATCTTCTTTTCTTTGAAAGACAAACATCGGGTGGGGAGAGAAGGTAAATACCACGCTTTTCAGTCCCTCCTCCTCCGCAAATTGTTTTGTCAGATTGATCAGCGAACGATGCCCCTGATGCAGACCATCAAAGTTCCCCAGAGTCACAGCCGTCGGCTCACTCTGCTCAATTCGCGTGTCAGTAATATGTTCCATTTTTTTACTCCTTTTACAAGTATAAAAATCCTTGCTTTATACCAGCATTTTAAACGGTTTGATGTAAAAATTCGTTTCTTCTTTTTTCAGTGTATACAGTCCAACAAGGTGATTCTCAAAATCGTAAACCGCTGCGATTTCATCCTCCTGCAATGCCTTCGGCTGCTTTGTAAAATATTTTTCCTGTATTTTTCCGCCGTTATAGAGCAGCTTGGTCGAGCCCTCCGCAATTTTTATCACGGGAAAGTCTCTCAGCGCCTCCTGCATCGTCAGCAGGGCATCCTCTGCTCTCTCCTGCTCCGCCAGTGCCTTCAAATCATCCAGCTTGATGGCGTTTTCCAGAGAAAAGCTGCCTGTTGCTGTCCGCAGCAATTCCGCCATGTGTCCGCCACAGCCCAGTGCCTTGCCGATATCGGCGCAAAGCGTGCGGATATATGTCCCCTTCGAGCAGTCAATGTCCATCTCCACTCTGTCGGGCGGCAGGAACCTGCGAATCCGAATATCATACACCTCAATGGTGCGTGCCTTTCGTGCAATCTCCTTACCCTCTCTGGCAAGCTCATACAGCTTTTTCCCATTCACCTTCACCGCGGAATACATCGGCGGCACCTGCTCCAGTCTGCCGATAAAGGCTGCCACAGCCGCGCGGATTTTTTCCTCATCAAACACAACCGCCTTTGTCTCCAGAACCTCGCCCGAAGCGTCCTCCGTCGTTGTGGTCACGCCTAAGCGGAGCATGGCGCGGTAGCTTTTTCTGCCATCCATGATGACATCCGAAAGCTTGGTTGCCTTGCCCACGCAAACCGGCAGAACGCCCTCCGCATCGGGGTCAAGCGTGCCGGTATGCCCCACCTTTTTCATGTGAATGGTTCTGCGAACAATCGCAACCACATCATGGGAGGTGAATCCCTTTTCTTTGTAAATATTGAAAATACCGTCCAAAAAACAGTACCTCCTTAAATTCTTTTTTACAGCATTTTTTCCACCTCTGCCAGAACCATTTCCTTGGCTTTGGCAATGGGTACGGAAATGGTACAGCCTGCCGCCTTCACATGACCGCCGCCACCGAATTTCTGCGCCAATGCGCATACATCATAGCCGTCATTGCCGCGGAAGCTGCCCTTTACATCCGTTTCCGTCTTTTCGTAGAAGAAGCAGGCCACCTTTGCGCCCAATACGCCCTTCAGATAATTGATGATGGCATCCAGCTCCTTGCTGCTGCCGCCCAGCTCCGCAATCTCCGCCGCCGTAATCTGAGAGCAGACCACATCGCCGCCAAACAGCAGCTCTGCATTGCTCAGGGCTCTGCCCATCAGCTTTAATTCCGAAAAGCTGCGGCTGTCGAAAAAGCGGTTATAAATCTCCGTAAAGGGAATCCCGTACCCCATTAGGGCCCCTGCAATCTGCATGGTTTCAGGAGATGTAGAGGAATGACGGAAGCCGCCTGTGTCATAAATCAGTCCGGCATAAAGCCCAGCCGCCTCTGCCGCCGTCATGGGCAGTCTGTTTTCCAAAAGCTGAAACACAATCTCACTGGTCGAGGAGGCCTTCGCCGCCACATAATTCAATTCCCCGAAACAGGTGTTGCTTTCGTGGTGGTCAATATTGATTTTCTTCGCTGCTTTTTGGAAAAATTCCGCCGCATCCCCCAAGCGTCCCTCGTCACCGCAGTCCAGTGCGAGAAACAGCTCAGGAAGCGTTGCATCCTCCGCCGCACAGACCAGATGTCCATTCGGAATCAGCTGATATTTATCCGCATATTTTTCCAGAATGACCTGCACCTGCTTCCCTGCCTTTTCCAGTGCGCCGCCGAGTGCCAGACATGCGCCGATGGCATCCCCATCGGGGTTGGTGTGTCCTGCCAGCGCAATCGTTTCCGCCGACAGAACCCATTCCATGATTTCATCAAAAGAGTTGTTTGCTTTTTTCATTCTGCATCTCTTTCCTTGCGTTCCTTATCGATTTTGCTGAACAATTCATCCATGTGGATGGCATATTCTGCGGATTCGTCCAGCTTAAAGCGCAGCTCAGGGGTATAGCGCAGGTTAATTCTCTGCGCAATCAGCCGGCGAATAAAGCCGCCTGCGTTCTGCAGCCCCTTCATTACATTTTCCTTATCCTTTTCGTCACCCAGTACAGAAACATAAACCTTGCAGTATTTCAAATCCTGCGTCGTTTCCACACGGATCACGCTTGTCATCACACCAATGCGGGGGTCCTTCAGCTCTGCCCGAATAATCTGGGAAAGCTCCTTCATAATCTCGTCATTGATGCGAGAAAGTCTGTTATTTGTTTTCATAATCTCTCACCTTTTATTTCAAAATTAGCGAGGTACCTCTACCATGGTGAAGGCTTCGATCCAGTCGCCCTCCTTCACGTCATTGAATTTCTTGAACACCAGACCACATTCATAGCCTGCTGCAACCTCTTTTACGTCATCCTTGAAGCGTCTCAGGCTTTCCAGATCGCCTTCATACACAACGATACCGTCACGCACGATACGAACCTGACAATTTCGCACGAATTTACCATCCTTTACATAGCTGCCGGCAATCGTACCAACGCCGGATGCCTTAAAGATCTGGCGTACCTCTGCATGACCCAGAACCTTTTCTTCGTAAATGGGGTCAAGCATACCCTTCATGGCAGCCTGAATATCCTCGATTGCGTTATAGATAACACGATACAGACGGATATCCACCTTTTCCTCATCCGCAAATGCCTTTGCCGCAGGCTCAGGACGCACGTTGAAGCCGATAATAATCGCATTGGATGCGGATGCCAGAAGCACGTCGCTTTCCGTAACCGCACCAACGCCGCCATGGATCACGCGCACGCGTACCTCCTCGTTTGTCAGCTTTTCCAAAGACTGACGCACTGCCTCTACAGAGCCCTGTACGTCCGCCTTTACAATAATCCCCAGCTCCTTCATGTTACCACTCTGAATCTGGTTGAACAGGTCATCCAGAGATACCTTCTGGGGTGTCTGGCTAATCAGTGTTTCTCTGTTCTTTGCGATAACGCTTTCCGCAAGCTGTCTTGCCTGCTTTTCGTTTGCCGCTACATAGAAGCTGTCACCTGCTGCAGGAACCTCAGAAAGCCCCAGAATCTCAACAGGAGTGGAGGGGCCTGCGGATTTCCCGCGTCTGCCCTTATCATCTGTCATCGCTCTGATTCTCCCGTATGCAGGGCCTGCAACCACAGGATCGCCCACACGCAGGGTGCCGCTCTGTACCAGTACGGTTGCAACAGGGCCGCGTCCCTTATCCAGCTGTGCTTCGATGATAGCACCTCTTGCCTTCTTGTTGGGGTTTGCCTTCAGCTCCTTCATTTCTGCTGTCAGAATAATCATTTCCAGCAGGTTATCAATGCCTTCCTTCGTGTGTGCAGATACAGGAACGCAAACGGTTGTGCCGCCCCAGTCCTCTGCCAGAAGACCGTATTCTGTCAGCTCCTGCTTTACGCGGTCGGGGTTTGCGGAGGGCTTATCCATCTTGTTGATGGCAACGATAATTTCAACGCCTGCTGCCTTCGCATGGTTGATTGCTTCTACTGTCTGGGGCATTACGCCGTCATCTGCCGCAACAACCAGAATCGCGATATCTGTAATCTGCGCGCCGCGCATACGCATTGCCGTAAATGCCTCGTGACCGGGTGTGTCCAGGAAGGTAATGGGCTTGCCGTCAATCTGAACGGTGTATGCACCGATATGCTGTGTAATGCCGCCTGCTTCGCCCTTTGTTACGCTGGAATGACGGATGGCATCCAGCAGAGAGGTTTTGCCGTGGTCAACATGCCCCATTACAACAACAACGGGAGGTCTTTCCTCCAGCTTGGATTCATCCTCTTCCTCCTCTGCGCCAAAGGCTTCCTCCATGATATCCTTTTCTTCCTCCTGCTCCAGAATCACGTTGTATTCCTCTGCGATGGAAGCCGCGGTATCAAAATCCAATGTTGCATTGATGGCAAGCATTTTGCCCTTTTTCATCAGATTCATAACCAGATCGGAGCCTTTTTTGCCCAGAACCTCAGCCAGATCCTTTACGGTAATGCTTTCGGGAATATATTTGATAACGGGATCTGCGTTTGCTTCCTCCGCCTCCAGTGCCGCCAGCTCTGCCATCAGCGCTGCTTCCTCCTCCATTTCACGTCTTCTGCGCTCCATGGGGTTTTCTCTTACCTTCTGACCGTTCTTGTTGCCCTTTTTGTCTTTTTTGTCCTTGCCTTTATTGTTGTCCTTCTTGCCCTGCTGCTGTGCGCCCTTGTTATTCTGACCGCCCTGCTTGTTATTATTATTATTGTTATTATTATTGCCCTTTCCCTGCTTGCTTTCGTTTCTGTTTTCGTTGCTTCTGCCTTCGTTTCTGTTGTCCTTTTTCTGTGCAGGTCTGTTGCCGTCCTGTCTGCGGTCATTTTCCTTTTTCTGCCCATCCTGCTTCGGCTGATTCTGCTTGGGCTGGTTCTGCTTGGGTGCATCCTTTTTCGGTGCATCCTTTTTGGGTTCCTCCTTCTTCGGCTGATATAACGCCGTCACCTTTGCGGCTTCTTCCTCTGTCAGCATTGCCATGTGGCTTTTTGCTTCAATGCCGATGCTGTTGATTTTTGCTACTAAGTCTTTATTGGCAACGCCAAGCTGCTTTGCCAGTTCATAAATTCTGATTTTGGACATTCCACAACACCTCGTCTTTCTCGAAAATCAGCCTTCACCGACCTTCGTTCTATTCTCTATATTATCATCCGCAAGCTCTTTCAGTTTTTTTGCAAAGCCCTTTTCTGTAATCGCAATAATGGAGCGCATTTCTGCGCCAATGGCTCTGCCCAGTTCTTCCTTGGTTCCGATTTCTGCCAAGGGCAGTTCATAATACACTGCGGAATTTGTAAATTTCTTTTTTGTATTCTTCGATGCATCCTGCGCTAAAATGAGCAGAAATGCCTGTTTTTTGCGCACCGCCTGTTCTGCGGCCACCTCGCCTGCAACAAGCTTTCCCGCCCGCTTGCAAAGCCCCAGAAGGGAAAAAAATTTATTCATTGGTCTGTTTCTCCAATTCTTGAAGCAGCTGCTCATACACTTCCTTCGGCACAGCCACCTTAAAGGAGCGCTCCAGCCCCTTGGATTTCTGCGCCTTCGCCAGACATTCCGCATTGGGACAGATATATGCACCGCGTCCGGGCAGCTTTCCCGTACGGTCTAAGGCAAATTCGCCTGCATCATTTCGTACAATGCGAATCAGTTCCTTTTTATTTTTCATTTCCTGACAGCCGGTACATTTTCTGAGAGGTACTTTTCTTTGCTTCATATACTCTCCTCCCTCTTACGCTTCTGCTTCGCCTTCTGCCGTTTCCTCTGTCGCTGTTACATCTTCCTCTGCTGCTTCTTCTACAGCCTCATCTACTGTTTCTTCTGCCGTTGTTTCCTCCGCCGCTTCTTCCGTTACGGGGTCTTCTGCTAAGAAGTTTGTTTCTCTTGCCTGTGTTTCACTCTTGATATCGATTCTCCAGCCTGTCAGCTTTGCGGAAAGTCTTGCATTCTGCCCTTCCTTGCCGATTGCCAGAGAAAGCTGATGGTCGGGCACTACGATTTTCGCGCTCTGCTCTGCTTCGTTCAGCGCAACCTCCAGAACCTTAGAGGGGCTGAGTGCTGCCGCAATAAATTCCTTGGGGTCCTCGCTCCAGTTGATCACATCAATCTTTTCGCCGCCCAGCTCGCTTACGATTACATTGACACGGTAGCCATTCTGCCCAACACAGGCACCCAGTGCATCCACGTTTTCATTCTTGGAATAAACGGCAATCTTTGTTCTGCTTCCGGCTTCTCTTGCAATGCTCTTGATTTCCACTGTACCGTCATGTACTTCGGGCACCTCCTGTTCAAACAGACGCTTTACCAACTCAGGATGTGTTCTGGAAACAAAAATCTGAGGGCCCTTTGTGGTCTGCTTTACCTCCAGTACATACACCTTAATGCGATCCATAAAGTTATACTGTTCGCCGGGAATCTGTTCGTTTGCGGAAAGAATCGCATCAATCTTGCCCATCTGCACGATAACATTTCTGCGTTCCTTTCTCTGTACGATGGCAGTTACAACCTCTCTTTCCTTTGTAATGTACTGGTTAAAGAGAATTTCTCTTTCTGCCTCGCGGAATTTCTGTACCACCACCTGCTTTGCGGTCTGTGCGGAAATTCTGCCGAAGTCCTTCGGTGTTACCTCCAGATCCACCACATCGCCAACCACATAGTTGGGGTTCAGCACTCTTGCCATTTCCAGAGAGATTTCCAGCTGCGGATCTTCCACAGGGCTTGCAACGGTTTTCTGCGCATAGCAGGCAACATTGCCGGATTCTCTGTCGATAACCACCTTAATATTCTGGCTTGTGCCGAAGTTTTTCTTGCATGCAGAAACCAGGGATGCCTCGATTGCCTCAAATACAACTTCCTTATCAATGCCCTTTTCCTTTGCAACCAGATTCAGCGCATCCAAAAATTCTTTACTGTCCATTTTCCAAATTCCTCCCTTAGCTTAAAAAATAACTGCCAATCTCACGCTGGCGATATCCTTCTGTTCAAATTTCACTACGTTTCCGTTTTCCTCCTCGATGGAAAGCACGCCGTCTTCCGATCCCAGCAGCCTGCCCTGATACTGCTTGCTGCCGTCCTGCGCCTTATACAGCTTCACATCAATGATTTCTCCCTGATATTTCACAAAATCCGCATCCTTTTTCAGCGGTCTGTCGATACCGGGGGAGCTTACCTCCAAAATATAGGCCTGCTCGATAGGATCTTTTTCATCCAGCTTCACCTCAAGCGCACGGCTGACCGCTTCGCAGTCATCAATATTTACACCGCCGTCCTTATCAATATAAACACGCAGATACCAGTTTACGCCTTCCTTTACAAATTCCAAATCTACCAGCTCCAGCCCCTTTTCTGCAATAATCGGCTCCAGAATGGGCAGCACCTTTGCTTCTGTATTGTTTGGTTTCGCCATTTTTACACCTCTTTTTCGTTTTTCTTTTTCCGTCTTACAAAAATCCGATGGGGCTTCCCCCTACAATAACAAAGAGCGGGTTGTTCTACCCACTCTTTTCACCAACGTTTATAATCATTACTTTGTATTACTATACCACTTCTTTCCTTTGTTTGCAAGGCTTTTTCAGAAAATTCCCTCGCAGTGCTCCGGAATCGTGCAAGAAATTCCCTTTAGCCCAAATACATGCTCAGCTCCCGAAATCTTTCACTGTCATTCTTAACAGCTTCCTCCTTCTTCTCGCCGTTGGCATATTCCACCAGAAATCTCGTTTCCGCTTCCGTGCCGTCCAACAGCCTTACGCTGACGATGGTCGCGCTCAATTCCGCCTGCATGGTAAAGCCCTGCATCCTTTCGGATTTTCGCACACGCTCCGCCGTTCTCTTTTCCTGCAATTTCTTAAAAAGGGACATCTCTTTCTCCTTCCGACCCGTCAATGGCTTACTGATAGCTTTTTGCGGTGTTGATACCGATGGTAGCCGAGCCTTCCTCCCATGTCACGCCCATATCCAGCAGCTTCGCCAGATCGCGCAGCTTGTAATAGGTATAATCGTTGATGGTATAGGCACTCACACTCTTTTTTGCCCCGTCGCAGTAGAGCTTTGCAGTAGAGGTTGTGCCATAGGTATCGCCATATTTGCCTGCTGCGCCGCTTGCGGAAGCAGAATACGGCACACCGCGGAACAGCTCAATCGCCTGCTTGCTTTCGTCCCAGTAGGTCTGAAACTGCTTCGCTGTCCCATTTACCGCACCTGCAACATCGCGCAGCTTAAAATAGGTATAATCGTCAATCGTATAGGTCTGGAAATCCACCGCCTTGCCGTTCACCGTTACCTTTGCTCTGCCTGCATAGGCATATTTCTTTTCAATCGTAACAGGTGCTTCCGGTTCGGTCGGGGTGGTAGGCGCAGTCGGTGCTTCCGGCTCTGTCGGGGTAGTGGGCGCTGTCGCTGTCTGATAATATGCCTTCACCGCATCCGCACAGCCCTGTCTGTTGTTCAGCAAATCCCGCAGACTGAAGAACATACTGCCGTCCACGTTGTATTTTTCATTGACCTGCATTTCCTGTGCAATCTCCTTCGCAACGGAATCCTTGTAAATCCCCTGTCCGATATAAAGCTTTACGTCCGTCCCTTCGACCACATCGCTCCACCATTTCACCAGTGTCTCATAATCGGCATAGGCATTGCCCTGCTCCCAGTAAATCTGCGGTGTAATGTAATCTACCCAGCCTTTTTCTACCCATTTTTTCGCATCTCCGTAAACCGTATAATAGCCTTCGGAGCCGCGTGTTGCAGAGCCCGCCTCGTCAGAGGTGCTGTTTTTCCAAATTCCCATTGGGCTGATGCCGAATTTCACAGAGGCTTTTGTATTTTTAATCGTCTGATATACCTTTTTGATTAACGTATCCACATTGTCGCGGCGCTCCTGCGCCACTGCGCCTTCCCTTGTTTCGCCCTCAGGCAGTGGATAATTGGAAGGATAGAAATAATCATCAAAATGGATGGCATCCACATCATATTTTTCCACAACCTCTTTTACCGTATCACAGATGTACTGCTGTACCTCCTCATTCGCAGGGTCATAATACATTGCCCCGTTGTAGGTCAGAATCCAGTCCGGATGCTTTCTTGCCATGTTGTCCGCAGAAAGTGCGGATACATCCGTTCCGGATGTTGTAATGCGGTAAGGGTTCATCCATGCGTGAAATTCCATGCCGCGCTTGTGTGCTTCCGCAATCATGAACGCCATCGGGTCATAGCCGGGGTTTGTTCCCTGCGCCCCTGTCAGCACAGCACTCCATGGATTCAGCTCAGACTGATACAGCGCATCCCCCTTCGGGCGCACCTGCACCACAACCGTATTCAAGCCCAACGCCTGCGCCTGCTCCAGCTTCTGAATAAATTCATTCTTCTGCGCTTCTGCATTATTCGTTGTAGAAGGGTAGTCCGCACTGTATACCGTTGAAATCCAGACAGCACGCATCTCCTTCGCATCTGCCGCAAAGGCCTCCTGCGTCCCGATGCTTACCACGCCAAGCACACCGCATAAAATGCCGGTACATATTTTTTTCAAAAATCGATTCATTTTTTCACCTGATTCCTTTGTTTTCCCATTTGATTTTTATTTGATTTTTATTTTATTTATTGTACCACAAAAATACAATGAAAAATATTACAAAAACTTTAATCTTTTCTTTTGCAAAAGAGATTGCATAAATCCTTTATTTGCATTAAGATAGAGAGAAACTATTGTTCCATAGAAAATACAAAAGATACGAGGTGACTTTCTGATGAGATA
>ERZ791878.1257-NODE-1257-length-11690-cov-2.700129_pt1 | contig 11690 bp, 10 predicted proteins | sample MGYA00510277_ERZ791878 | MGnify/ENA primary metagenome ERZ791878 (study PRJEB30046, sample SAMN00792094) | human gut metagenome | study: EMG produced TPA metagenomics assembly of the A metagenome-wide association study of gut microbiota in type 2...
CTCCACAAATTCTTCATTTGTCAGTTTCAACTTCGAATTAGAAAAAATCATATCAGATAAGAATGAACTTCATAAAGTCATGGTGGAAGAATTAGAAAAGGTGAATGAAGAATTTAATACACCTCGTCTTTCGGATATTGTACATGAAGTGAAAGAAATCGTAATTGATGAAAAGGCTATGATCTCCAAAGAAGAATGTATGATCACAATTACGCGTGATGGCTATATCAAGCGTGTATCTATGCGAAGCTATAATGCTTCTAGTGAATCCATGACACAACGAAAAGATACAGATTCATTAGTATGTTACGGAGCGAGTCATACATTACAGACATTAGTTTTCTTCACAAACCGTGGTACATATGGATATATTCCGGTTTACCAGATTGAAGAGGCAAAATGGAAAGATTTGGGTGGTCATATCTCAAATTATATTAAGATGGATTCAAGTGAAAAAATTATCGCAGCCTATGTATTGGATTCCTTTAAAACAGGAGTTCATGTCATAAGTGCAAGTCGTCATGGTATGATCAAGCGTACCGAATTAAAAGAATTTGAAGTTTCACGTTCTAATAAAACAATGGCTTGTATGAAGATTGGGGCTATGGACGAAATGATTAGTGTATCTTTATCTTATAAACCAGATGATCAAGTCATTCTAGTAAGTGAACAAGGCTATGGCTTGATGTATCCGGTTGAACAAATTCCGTTGGTTTCAAATAAATCCAAAGGTGTGAAGGCGATGAATCTATCAAAGGATGATTGCGTAGCTTCTATTTGTGTCAGTCAAAATTGTGAGGAACAAGTCTTAATTTCTACGACAACTCTTTCTTTAAAGCGTATGAAACAAACGGAGATTGCGCCATTAAATCGTCCGGCGAAAGGAAATCGTATTTGTAAGTTAGTGAAGTCCAATCCGAATGTGATATTAAATGTACATGTGGTCGATTTAAATACACCATTTGAAATTTATGCAGAAGATATTATGCGTTTTGAGGCAAAAGAAATCAGTTTGATGAATGCCCAAGCTACATTCTCTTCACCACTAGGCAAGGTGGACAAGTTTGAGTGGGTCTCACCACTTGAAAATGTTACGGATGGTTCTTGGGTCAAACAAGATGATTTTGAACAACCATCTTTATTTGATGAGGAAAAAGCATGAGTAAACAACAGGCTAATTTAGTATGCCTTTTAGTTGCGGCTATTTGGGGTGGCGGTTTTATCGCGACCGATGCAGCTTTGCGGACATTTGATCCTTTTACTGTTTTAATGATTCGCTTTATTGGCGCTAGCATCGTTAGTATTATTGTATGTTTAGTCAGTCGTGTAAAGATTTCTAGGGAAGCCTTGTTTCGTGGAAGTATTTCAGGTGTTTTAATGTACTTAGCTTTTGCGTTTCAAACCTTCGGCTTATTCTTAACGAATACAGGTCAAAATGCCTTTTTAACAGCTGTCAACGTCGTTCTTGTACCCTATATTGTATGGCTATTATGGAAAAAGAAACCGAGCAATCATCAACTTGCGGCAAGTGTTGTTTGTCTTGCAGGAATTGCCTGCCTAAGCTTATCTAAAGGGTATTTCTCATTTAGTTTTGGCGATAGTTTATCTTTAGCATGTGCCTTTTTCTTTGCGTGTCACATCATATCTTTAGAGTATGCGACAGAAAATTCGAATTCAATTGCGATCAATGCTGTACAAATGAGTGTTGCGGCTATCCTTTCGATTCCACTAGCCTTAAGTTTAGAAACGATACCACAAACAATCACTGTACATGCGTATATGAGTTGTGCCTATATGATCATAGTGGCAACGTTCTTGGCATTTCAACTTCAGACTTTGGCACAAAAATATACAGATGCATCGAGTGCGAGTGTTCTTTTATGTACAGAATCCTTATTTGCGAATGTATTTGGATTCTTATTGTTGCATGAAGAGAAAAGTCCAATTATGATTTTAGGGGGACTTTTGATCTTTGTTTCCATCATTTTAACGGAATATAGTGGTCAATTCATATTGTCAAAACCCCAAAAAGATAGTAGAATAAATGAGTAGATAGTGAGGTTGACTAAAACATGGTTGCATCAATTTTATATACGATAGTGGGAGCCATCATTGGTGGCTTGGTTACTTTCTACTTCACTCGTAAGAAGTTTGAAAAAGAAATTAAAGAAAATCCACCAATTAATGAAAAGATGATTCGTGCAATGTTCTTACAAATGGGACGTAAACCTAGTGAAGCACAGATTCGTCAAATCATGAAATCGGTAAACGCAAACCGTAAATAATGATAAAGTGTCTTATGACACTTTTTTTCTTTTCTTAGGTTGTTTGCGTAATGAAAGTTTTGGTTATATAATAGTAATAAATAAGTTATTGTTTTAGAAGAGGTTTTTATGAAAGATTTTGATTCCAATCGCATCTATGAAATACTAGGCGAAGAATTTAAAAACATCTATATTGTGGATTGTGAAGATCAACAAATTCATACTTTTAAGGAAACATTGAAGTTGCCTGGTTTTTCGTCATGTACGAGTTATAACGATGCGATGAATCAATATATTGATGATCGTGTTTACGAAAAGAATCGTGACATGTTACGAATGGCTCTTTCGTTTAACTCTTTATTTTCTAGGTTAGAAAAAACGGAACGTTTTAATATTCATTACCAATCTAAAAATGATTCGGAAGTTCATTTTATGTACTCACACTTTGGGCGTGTAATGGAAGATGGTCGATTAAGTCAAATCATTATTGGTTTTGCGAATGAAGATTTGGATATTCGTAGAAACAATATTGATATGTTTAATAATGCATTGCCTAGTAATGTGGTTAAAAGAAAAGTATTGATTGTCGAAGATAATGAAATCAACCGGGAAATTTTAAAGGAAACTTTAGAAGATGATTATGATGTGCTTGAAGCTGTAAATGGAGAAGAAGGATTAAATATCTTATCTCAATACTATAAAGATATATCACTTATCTTATTGGATGTGGTGATGCCTGTTTGTGATGGCTTTGAATTCTTATCACGCCAAAAATCCGATTCCTTGTTGGCAAGTGTTCCCGTTATTGTGACAACTGGAAATAACTCGCAAGAAGATGAATTAAAGTGTTTAGGTCTAGGTGCTGTGGATTTTATCACTAAGCCCTATAATGCGCGAATTGTGAAGAGTCGAATCGATAGTGTAATCAAGCTTAGAGAATCAAGCATGACTTTGGCCGCTATTGAAAAAGATGAATTGACAGGTCTATATACAAGACAAGCCTTTTATCATCACGCAAGAACATTTACACATTTTATGACGGAAGAAAAGTTTAATGTGGTTATCCTAGATGTTGCAGATTTTAAATTGATCAATGGTACATATGGCACAAAGAAAGGAAATGAAGTATTGGTTTATCTTTCAAATGCCTTTAGATATTATGTGAAGAATGGCTTGTTGACGCGTTATGAAGGAGATCAGTTGTTAGGATTGTTCCATAGTAAAGTTAAGATGGATGTTGAAAGAATCAACAGGAACATAAATAAAATAGCCGAAGAAGCACCCATACCAAATATTCGTATCAAAGTGGGTATTTATGAAGATGTAGATACAAATCTTTCTATCCCTATTATTTGTGACCGTGCATTGATGGCAGAAAAGAGTATCTCCAAAGATTTCAAGACGAATGTGGCTTTCTATACGGATGAGTTGAATCAAAAACAATTAGCGCAAAGACAGATGGAAAATGATTTTAAATCTGCGATTGCGAATAGAGAATTCAAGGTATATTATCAGCCGAAGTATGATGTGAATACAGAAAATATTGTGGGTGCAGAAGCTTTGGTTCGTTGGCAGAAATTAGATGGCACATTGATTTCACCAGGAGCTTTTATACCATTATTTGAAAGTGATGGATTAGTTGTTCATTTGGATGAATATGTATTTGAGAGCGTTTGTCAGTTCCAAAAGGAAAGAATGGAAAACAAACTTCCTATGGTTCCTATTTCGGTTAACCTTTCTCGTGCCAGTATTCATTTTAGCGATGTTGTGGATCGCTATGTGGATATTGTGAATCAGAAACAAATTCCATTTGAATGTGTTCCAATTGAATTAACGGAATCTGCGACATTGTATTCAGAGAAGATTCTTGAAATTACAGATCAATTAGTGAATGCAGGATTTACACTTCACATGGATGATTTTGGTTCAGGCTATTCTTCACTGACATCTTTAAATGAGTTGAACTTTAGCACTGTAAAATTAGACAAGAGCTTGATTGATTATATAGACCAAGTGCGTGGAAAGAAAATAGTGCAACAAGCCATTGATTTAGGTCATGGTCTGGATATGAAGGTTGTTGCCGAAGGTGTTGAAAGTAAAGAACAAAGGGATTGTTTAAAAGAAATGCATTGTGATATGATTCAAGGCTTCTATTATTCAAAGCCTTTAAAACAAGAAGATTTTATTGAGAAACTAAGAGCTTGATCAAGCTCTTTTCTTGTTTAAGAGATTATGCCATTTAAAATCATACGTTAAGATATCACAAAATTAAAAGTAGATGCGATTGCGAATACCACAAACCAGTGTTTTGGATTCATGGTGTAACATATGTATATAATTAAAGCACTATATTTATTTTTTAATTATTTATCTAACATCTACCAATCTAATTCATCTTATAACTAAAGTCACGAGTGTTCTTAGATTGCTTTATAAATGTCGCTTTCTTGGTAATCATTTTGGTTGTGATAAAAACTATACTGTAACCAAGTGATAAAAATATTGTGCAGAAATTGTTTTTATTATCGATTGAAGTGGATCGATGCATGGGTGGCAATTCTTATTTCTTGGCACAAATATGGATGTAATCGATGCTGCCATTAAAAGTGTTCGAACTTGTGGTGTTGTTGATCAGTTATGGAAATTAAAATAGAAAAGCGTAAGTAAGAACCATTATGTGTGGTTCTTTTCTTTATGGGTTAGATTTGTTACAATTATAATAAGTGAGAAAAAGGCTAGAATTATGACAAATAATATAGTAGCAGATATCAATCATATTTTAGATGTGATCGCAATCATCAATCAGGCAACGAGTGAAGAAAAAATACGCAAATGTATTCCTGATTTATTAGAATATCTAGGCATGTGTTCTTTGGCAAGTCATGTCTGCCTGTTTGAGTTGTCGAATGGCTTTACAAAGACATATGAATGGAGTCAGGAAGATGCCGATTCTGTACCTATATTTGCGATGACGGCCAATGCATTTGGGGATGATATTGAACGTACAAAAAGGTGGGGATGAATGAGCATTTTTCTAAGCCTTTGGCGATGGAAAAAGTAATTGAAGCGATTGGTAATTATTCGAAAAAAATAACTAAAATATAACCAAGTTAAAGATATAATTGAATAAATGAAAGGTAGGTCCTATATGCAGGCAATCATACGATATGAATTGGTCATCAATGAAGCGTTGCGTTCCGCGCTTATGTTGGATACACCGGATGAACAGATCAATGAGTTTATTCGTTTTTTTGGAAAACATATTGGATGTGATCGAATTTATATTTTTGAAGATAATAAAAAAGAACATGTGACCGATAATACATATGAATGGTGCCGTCAAGGCATTGAAAGTGAAATGGATTATCTACAAGGCGTTGATATGGATATCATCGATTGGTGGTACAAAGCTTTTGATAAGAAAGAAAATGTGATCATTCGTGATGTTGAAACGATAAAAAATGAGCATGTGTATACATATAATACGTTAAAGATTCAAAATGTAAAGCGTCTTGTGGTATGTCCAATTCGCTATAAAAATGAAATCAGTGGTTTCTTTGGCGTGGACAATCCGCCAATTGATGATCATTTGGGTTTAACTACATTCTTAGATATGATCGCAACGTTAGTCATCTCTTTTTTAAAGATTCGGAATTCACAAAATAAGTCCAAGCGTGAGGCAAAATTAAGTGGCTATTCAGCCTTGGGACAAATCTATACTTCTATGCATTATATCAATGTGAAAACCAATCGCTTTCATATTGTGAAAATGGAGCCGCAAATTCTAACGTATTTAGGAAAACATGAAATTTATGATATAGAAGATAATTTTACGGATCATATTTGTAAGATTCATCGAAAATTCTGTCAAGCTGATTATGTAGATCGAGAAGTTGAATTTATGGATCTTGAGACATTAGAAGAAAGACTTCAAGACAAAAAATCCATAGATAGTGTTTTCTATGGTAAACTTTCTGGCTGGTGCCGAGCTAGTTTTATTCCGGTTGATTATGATGAGGATGGAAGTTTACTCCATGTTCTATATTGTGTGGAATGTATTGATGATCAAAAGAAGCGAGAAGACAAATTATTATATTTAGCTCAAACAGATACAATGACGGGAATTTCAAATCGTCGTAGTGGAGAGAAGATGATTGAGCGTGTTTTAAACAACAAAGTCAGTGGCATGATGTGTTTAGTGGATTGTGACAAATTTAAATCCATTAATGATACGTATGGACACATGGCCGGGGATGAGGTCATTGTTGCGATTGCGCATACGCTACAAAAATCATGTCGTGATAAAGATGTAGTCATGCGTCTTGGTGGAGATGAGTTTGCGTTATTTATTCCAGGTGTTACGGATCGTAAGTGTGCCAATGCTTTCTTTAAACGTTTGTTTGAGAATTTGAAACAAATCCAAATTGAATCTATAAAAGATCATCCGATTATAATGAGTTTAGGCGCTTGCATTTATGATGGAAAAGAAGAATTGACATTTGATGAATTATACTGCAGAGCCGATATGGCAATGTATCAAAGTAAAAAAGTGGAAGGATACAGCGCAACAATATATAAGAAAAAATAGCCTCTTGATGAACAAAGAGGCTGTTGCTGTATTCAAAATGTATACATGTGTTAAAAAAGTATAAACAAATTATATTTTTTGTGGTATTATACCCAAAACGGAGGGAAATATATGCAGAAGTATGTAGAAATTAAGCGGGATGGACTGACACTGCGAGGTATGCTTCATGTGCCAGACAATGTAAGTTCTAAAGTGCCTATGGTCATTCTACTTCATGGATTTTGCGATGATCGCAATGAAATAAATTTTGTGCATAATGAGTTATCTCAAAGATTGTGTGATGCTGGTATTGCGAGTGTTCGCTTTGACATGAATGGCAGCGGCGAAAGCGATGGACGCTTTGAAGATATGACTATTTCAAGTGAGATTTTGGATGCGAAAGCCATGTTGAATTATGTGGAATCGTTAGATTTTGTCGATTCTAAAAAAATTGCGCTTCACGGATGTAGTCTAGGAGGATGCGTAGCGAGTATGGTGGCAGGACAATGTAAAGAAAGAATTCAAGCGTTGTCGTTATGGTGTCCTGCACCAGATCTAGTTTATAACTTGAAAAAACATTTGACTTTGTGTGGCCAGGATGTTTCAAACATTGAAAAAGATGGATGTGTGGATGTGGAAGGATTGAAGTTGAGCCTTAAATTTTACCAAGATGCCTGTACACTCGATCCTTATAAAGAGGCTTCATTGTTTGATAAAAATGTTTGTACCATTCATGGAGATCAAGACATTACAGCTTCGTGTGAGTGTAGTTACAAGTATAAAGAAATTTTTAAGGAAAGAGCAAAATGTATTATTGTCAAAGGAGCAGAGCATCGCTTTAAATCATTTGCGTTTAGAGAAGCAAGAATGAAAGGGACTCTAGACTTTTTGAAGGACGAATTGTTATAGATGAAAGAGAAGGAAATTCGATATGAATAATGAAAGAAAACAGCCAACAACCCTATTTGCGGTGGTTTCATTTTTGGCTATTATTGCCGTATTGATCATTATGATCAACTTAGGATGCAATACAACACTATCTGTATTTGCGGGTGTGATCGTTGCGGTTATTACCACAAAACTTTTAAATATTCCATGGAGTGAAGTGGAACAGAATATTATTAAAACAGCGGCTGAATGTATGCCGACATTCTTGATTGTTATTATGGTCGGTATGCTTGTGGCCAATAAACTGGGAGAACTGGACCGGGATGTATACAACGACAAGAAGGCAGTTACATACTAGGCTTGTGGGAATCTGGATGGCCGGTGGAACCGTTCCATCATTGATGTATTATGGTATGCAAGTGATTTCACCGAAGATCTTAGTACCTCTAGCCTTTGTCCTTTGTGCCCTAACGAGTGAATTTACAGGAACATCCTTTGGTTCTGTGGCAACTATGGGTCTTGCGATGGTGGGAATTGCCGCAACTACAAGTATTCCCGTACCATTAGTTGTGGGTGCAGTTGTTTCTGGAGCATGGCTAGGAGATAAGATGTCGCCCTTATCAGATACAACCAATTTAGCGAGTGGTGTAAGTAAAGTACCTTTATATGATCACATTCATTCTATGCAGTATACAACACTTCCTGCAGCTGTAGTCGCTTTGATTTTATTTACAATTGCCGGCTTGTATTATAGTGGTGGAAGTATGGATCTTGCCCAACAAAAATTGATTTTAGACACATTATCTAAACATTTCAATATCAATATTCTATTGATTTTACCTGCCATTCTAGTTATTTTGATTTCTGTATTTAAATTACCTTCCTTATTAGGAATGGGCTTAGCCGTAGTTGTATCTGCTGCTTTTGCGATGGTATTTCAAGGCGTTAACTTTGTTGATTTAATGAACTATGCCTTTAATGGTTTCAGCATTGAAACAGGTGTATCCATTGTTGATCCTATGTTGAATCGTGGTGGTGTGCTTTCTATGTCTGAATTATTAGTGACATTTATGGTTGCCAGTGTAATGGGAGCTGTCATTACGTCTACTGGTATTTTGGATGTTTTGGCAAAAAATGTTCTTTTAAAATTTATCAAGAATCGTACAGTACTCGTATTTGTCACTTTAGTATATTGTTATGTCGTGAACTTCTTAACAGCTGGCGGACAAACAGTATCTATCATTGTAACTGAACAAACGTTTGAATCGACTTATGAAGATATGAATATTTCTCGCAAAGTATTATCTAGAACACTCGAAGATTCTGGTACATTGTCTGCACCAATCGTTCCTTGGGGTGTTGCGACAATTTATGTCATGGGCGTACTTGGATGTTCAACAGCTTATATTCCATACGCATGGTTTATCTTTCTTGTTCCTATTTTCTCAATGATTTGTGCCATTACTGGGATTGGAATTTGGGATAAAGAAGAAAAGCCAGTTCGAAAATAAATGTGATACTCCTTTACTATCTTTTAGAATTAGTGTATAACTTAGATGTAAATAAAAAAAGGGAGCTTGTAGTACAGGCTGAGAGGAAAGTGTGACTTTCGACCTATAACCTGATTTGGATAATGCCAACGTAGGGAAATACTTTGTCTTTTTAGTGTGAGTATACCTATATTGGTTGCTCACTTTTTTTTGGTGGCAAAATGGGAGCACCACTTTTTGTCACGTTAAATAATCATTTGGAAAAGGAGATTTTAAAATGAACACAAATGAAAGTACAGTAAGTACAGGCGCTACATATACCACTCAGATGGATGCTGCGCGTAAGGGAATTATTACGCCAGAAATGAAGATTGTAGCCCAAAAAGAAAAAATGACAGAAGAAGAACTAAGAGAGTTAGTCGCATGTGGTAAGGTTGTAATTCCGGCCAATAAAAACCATAAATCTTTAAATCCTGAAGGTGTGGGAAGTATGTTACGCACAAAGATCAATGTAAACTTAGGGGTTTCTAGAGATTGCAAAGATTATGATGTCGAAATAGAAAAAGTTATGGCAGCCGTAAATCTTGGTGCAGAATCAATTATGGATTTATCGAGTCATGGAAATACACAACCATTCCGTCAAAAGTTGACAGCTGAATGTCCAGCTATGATTGGTACTGTACCTGTATATGATAGTGTGATTCACTACCAAAGAGATTTAAATACATTAACCGCAAAGGATTTCTTAGATGTAGTCGAGTTACATGCCAAAGATGGTGTGGACTTTGTGACTTTGCATTGTGGAATCACAAGAAAGACGATTGATCAAATCAAAAAACACAAACGTAAAATGAATATTGTTTCTCGTGGAGGAAGTTTAGTCTTTGCGTGGATGTCAATGACAGGTGAAGAAAACCCATTCTATGAATACTATGATGAAATCTTGGATATCTGTGAAAAATATGATGTGACGATTTCTTTAGGAGATGCTTGTCGTCCTGGATGTTTAGCAGATGCCACAGATGTATGTCAAATCGAAGAATTGGTTCGTTTAGGAGAACTTACAAAACGTGCTTGGGAACATAACGTACAAGTTATTGTCGAAGGACCTGGACATGTTCCATTAAATCAGGTTGCGGCCAATATGCAGGTTCAGCAACAAATCTGTATGGGCGCTCCATTCTATGTGTTAGGCCCATTAGTTACAGATATTGCGCCAGGCTATGATCATATTACAGCGGCTATTGGTGGTGCGGTTGCAGCTATGTCAGGAGCAGCTTTCCTATGTTATGTAACACCGGCAGAACACTTGGCTTTACCAAATGTCGAAGATACAAAACAAGGAATCATTGCTTCTAAGATTGCAGCACATGCGGCTGATATTGCCAAAGGTGTTAAAGGAGCACGAGATATCGATGATAAGATGGCCGACGCAAGAAAGAATCTAGATTGGGATGCGCAATTTGAGTGTGCGCTAGATCCAGAAACCGCAAAAGCAATTCGTCAATCTCGTATGCCAGAAGATGATCATAGTGATACTTGTAGTATGTGTGGTAAATTTTGTGCTGTAAGAAGTATGAATAAAGCTCTATCTGGGGAGAATATCGATATTTTATAATGGTATTGCTTTACATCGCTTATATTTTTTAACAATTATTTGCAGAAATTAGTTGATGTTGTGTGTTGTTTATAAAAGTATGATATATTAAGTGTGTAACGTTTAAATGTTATATTCTCTCATAACATATGTTACTAAATTGGGCTTAGTGAGTATGTTATAATTAGATGTATTGAGAAGGGGTTATTTATGAGTGAGTCAGTTTTAAATTTTCTTGAAGAAAAGAATCTTCCTGAAGTCACAAAAAAGAAACATACATATTTGATGATGGATGGACACGACCAAGAAGATATTTACGTATTAAAAGATGGTGTTGTGAAAGTGAGTATTGTTTTATGTGATGGGCGTGAATTCAATATCACTTATTTAAAAGGTTTGGACATGATTTCTTTGTTGAAAGATGAAATCAATAAAATGACTACGGCATCATTTCATGCTCGTATCGAAAGTGATACGGCAACTTTCTATCGAATCAACAGAAAATTGTTTGAACAATATGTGAAAGAAAATGAAGAATTACATGCATATATAGAATCGTATTATCGTAAAAAGATGACCGAAGCTATTTATCGCCAGCAACTCATGACAATGAATGGGAAAAATGGAGCTGTGTGTGCATTTATCTATCATTTGATTCCATTATTTGGTAGACAAGTTAAAAAAGGTGTATTTATTGATCTGCAAATCACGAACGATGATATTGCCAGTTTCTGTGGGGTATCCACAAGAAACAGTGTCAATCGTATCTTGCGTGGGTTAAGAGAAGAAAACGTTATTACGATGGTGTATCATAAAATCTTAATTTTAGAGGCTCTTCATCAGTAAATGTGGGTAGATTTATATAGAAAAATAAGAATAAATGC
>ERZ791878.1283-NODE-1283-length-11505-cov-2.776681_pt1 | contig 11505 bp, 8 predicted proteins | sample MGYA00510277_ERZ791878 | MGnify/ENA primary metagenome ERZ791878 (study PRJEB30046, sample SAMN00792094) | human gut metagenome | study: EMG produced TPA metagenomics assembly of the A metagenome-wide association study of gut microbiota in type 2...
CGAGCTGGGTCTGAAAAAAGAGGACTACTGGTGGTATCTGGATCTGCGTAAATACGGCGGCACAAGACACGCAGGCTTCGGTCTGGGCTTTGAGCGTGCGGTTATGTATCTGACAGGTGTCGGCAATATTCGCGATGTCCTGCCTTACCCTCGTACCGTAAATAACGCAGAATTCTAATCTGATTTTGCAGAAAATAAAAGAGTCTGTATGGGAATTTTCCCACGCAGGCTCTTTTTGTATACAGAAAAACACCTTGTGTTACAAGCAGCTTACAAATTTCTTACGAATTTCTTAAAATCCTGTCCATTCTCTTGAGGAAACAAATTCCTTCTGCTAGAGTGAAAGCAGAAGCAAAAGCACAGTTGTATTTTCGGGGAGGGACAAAACATGAAAAAACTCGTTTGTATGGCACTCAGCGCAGCACTTCTGGCAGGGAGCGTGCCTGCCTACGCGGCAGATTATATCACAAAGGTGCCGCATACCTTTACGGCAAGGGTCGGCACAATGGAATTTACCAAGGATGGCGCAGCACAGCCCTTGGATGTGCCGATTTATATTAAGGATGGCTATACCATGCTGCCCCTGCGTACCTTTATGAAGGCGGCGTTGGGCGAGAAAAGCCAAATGGCTTGGGATAATGAAACCAAGGCGGCGACAGTAGCATTGGGGGGAAATCTCATCCGTTTTTCGATAAAGGAGAATACCATCGCAAAAAACGGGAAGGACTTACCCGTCTGGGGCAAAATGGAAGTGAAGGATGGGCGCATTTTCGTTCCCCTGCGGAACTGGTCGGGTATTTTGCAGTCCATCGGCTATCTCATGGAGGAGGGCGATATCACCTGGGACAGCACCACAAAGCTGGCAACCGTCCGCGCGGTGGAGCAGAAGCTTGACCCCTCCAATGGTCTGGAAAAGCCTGCATTGAGCGGCAAGGGCACGCAGGCATCCTACGCTGTCGCACTTTCCACGCAGTATGATGAAATCGAACCCCTTGGGGATGGCTATTTCCTTGCACAGAAATGTACAGGAGAAACGAATATCGGCTTGGGGCATAGCTCTGCGAGCGGAATCAAAAATGTACGCTATCTTCTGGATGGCAAGGGTAAGGTTTTGCACACCTATGATACCGGAACAGATGTCACCATGTGGGGTGGCGGCGAGCAGACCCTTCTGGTTGGCAGAAATACGGAAAACGACTTCGGCAATGGCGCCATCGACTGGGAAGGCAATACCGTCATTCCCTTTGTTTATCTTTATGTAGATTTCTTTTCCGAAGGTATGGCGGCGGTGAAGGATGAAAACGGTATGGGCTTTGTGAATCGAAGCGGCGCGCTTGTGGTTCCCACGCAGTTTCAAACGACAAGAGCCTTTTCGGATGGTCTGGCAGTCGTAAAGAAAACCGACGATACCTACGCTTATATTGATAAAACAGGCAAAATCGTCATTGATGCGTCGAAATACAGTTCGGCTCTTCCCTTCTATGAAGGCTTGGCAATGGTGCGCAGCCGCGATACGCATAAGGCAGGCTTTATTGATAAAACGGGTAAAGAGGTTATTCCCTGTCAGTATCGTTGGGCAGGCTATTTCCGAAACGGTGCAACCTATGCGTCAGATGCGGAAGGAAAAAACTGGCTGATTGATCAAACAGGCAAAAAGCTGAAATGGATTGCGGATGCAGAATATCTGGTATATGCAGATGATAGAATGACAAAACCAAATCAGCAGAAGAACGGCATGGCAATGACGGAGGAGATTGTGAATCTGCCCGATGGCGACCATGAGCATGTAAGACGCTATTTTGATGAAACAGACGAAATTTCCTATGAAACCTATCGTCTGAAAAAGGGACTTTCCGAGGGACTTGCACCGTATTGGGATGCGACGGCAAAGAAATACGGCTATGTAAACGAAAGCGGCACTTGGGTGATTGCGCCTGCATTTGATGCGGCGGAGAGATTCCAAGACGGCTATGCGGTGGTTGCCAATGAAATCAAATTGGCAGACGGCACAAAGGATGTCGAATGGGGCATTATCCAAAATCCGAACAGATAAAAAAGGAGGAAAAGGCGTATGAAAAAAATATTCTGTATGGCACTCAGCGCGGCACTTCTGGCAGGGAGCGTGCCTGCCTACGCGGCGGAGGAATCGCTGTTCACGAAAACACCGCATACCTTTACGGCAAGGGTCGGCACAACGGAATTTACAAAGGACGGCAAGGCGCAGCCCTTAGATGTACCGATTTATATCAAGGATGGCTATGTTATGCTCCCTCTGCGTACCTTCATGCAGGCGTTGGATGCAGATGCTACGCTTGCGTGGTCAAACGGAACGAAGCTTGCCGAGGTCACTCTGCATGATTTTAAGCTGACCTTTGATATAAACGGCAATCGCATCTGGGCAAAGAGCAGTCAGCTGCCTGTGTTCGGGCAGATGGAAGTCAAGGACGGCAGAGTTTTTGTTCCCCTGCGCGATTGGGAGGGCGTGCTGCAGGGCAATAGCCGCTATATCGTCGATGCGGATGCTCTTCGCTGGGATGCAGAAACAAAAACCGCAGCCGTACAACTGACAGAGCTGACTGCGGCAACGGAAAACGATACTTCTTCCATCAAGGGAACAGGCGAAGCGGCAGTGTTCGGCATCCCCCTGACAGACCGCTATGATTACATCGAATCCATCGGCGGCGATTATTTTATCGCGAGAAAATACCTCAATCAGGATTCCGGCAAGCCGAATGAAGATGGAAACTGGGATACGGATTGGTTCGTTCTGGATCATCAGGGCAAGGTGCTGCATGAGTATGATAACAAAGATGTTTCCTACTTGCGCGGCTATGGGGATGGTTTCCTGCGTTTGAATAAACGGGACGGAACAAGCCAGATTCTTGATATGGAAGGCAATACGCAGTTTGCGGACGATTACCATGTGATAGACAGCTTTTCCGAAGGTCTGGCAATGGTGATGGACTATAAGGAAGGAAAAAGCGGTTATATCAACGCAAAGGGCGAAGAAGTCATTTCCCTCTCCTCTTACAGTGCCGATGCCTTTTCCGAGGGCTTGGCGGCAGTAGGCGTAGATCTTCCGAAGGAAGAAGGAAGGCAGAGCGCAGAAACCCGTTATGGCTATATTGATAAAAAAGGAGGCTGGGTCATCGAGCCGAAATACAGAGATGCATTTGCTTTCCGGGATGGTCTCGCAAAGGTAGAGGATACGGACAGAAATATCGGCTATATCGATAAAACCGGCAAAGAGGTTATCCCCCTGCGCTATAACAAAATAACAGATTTTTGGAACGGCAAAGCCTTTGCACAGGAAAAAAGCGGCGAGGTTATCCTGATTGATACCACGGGCAAAAAGCTGAAATCCATCATAACGGGGAAATATCTGGATGACTGCGGCAATGGCATCATTTCCACGGAGGTTTCGGAGCAGGTTGCACCCGGCAGGGTGGAATATGTGAAGCTGTACTTCGATGAAAACGGGCGCATTTCCAAAGAGGATGCCAGATGGAGAATGCGGCTTTCCGAAGGACTTGCCCCTTATCAGGATGAAAAAACAGGCAAATATGGCTATGTCGGTGAGGACGGCACATGGGTGATTGCTCCCACCTTCGATTTTGCAAGAGATTTCAAGGACGGCTATGCCGTTGTTTCCAAAAAAGTAACGCTTGCAAATGGCAAAGAGGATGTCCAATGGGGCACTGTCTGCCACCCCATCTAAAAACGGCATAAGAAAACCCCTTCGTACCAAAGGTACGAAGGGGCAATTTTATTTGTCAAGAAATACAGATTGCAACAGCCGCCTGCCGCAGTCCGTTTTCGCTACGTTTTCCAGAAAATGCGCCACGGCTTCTTTTCCCAAGCCCTTTTCCGCCGCATTTACCAGAAAATCCGCCTCAATCAGAATCTGATAATCCATCCCATCAATTCCTGTCACCGTGTGGTGGTGTGCAATCAGATAGGAAATGCGGTCAATCAGCGCTGCGTCAAATCCGCTGTCCGCAAGGAAGCCTTGCACCAGCCGAGGGCTTTCCGCCTCTTGATATCTGCCGTCCGTATTGCCGTATTTTTTCCGACAAAGCGGACAGGAAATATCGTGAAGGATTGCTGTCGCCTCCAGCAGAAACTGCGTCTTTTCGTCTAAGCCCTCTGCCTCGCCAATCGTTTTCGCATACGCCCAGACGCAGAGAAAATGGTGGATATCCGCCGTATTCCCTGCGGAAAAGGCAATCATTTTTTCCGTTAATTGCGGTATCGTAAGCATCCTTGTTCCTTCCTTCTCTTTTGTAAAAATTGTTGAAACCTGCTTATTTGCTGAACATGGAGATATACCCCATCACGAATACAAACAGAATAATCAGCGGCAGGATATACTTCACATACAGCCGAATCCCGTTCGGGAATTTCAGCCCTTCGCCGGCGTTGGCCTCGTCCATGAAATTCTCCCAGCCCCAGCCGTTTTTGCATGCACAGAACAGCACATAAACGATACTGCCCAGTGGCAGGATATTATTGGAAACCAGGAAATCCTCCAGATCCAGAATCGCAGTGCCCTCGCCCAAGGGCTGTAAGCCGCTCAGCACGTTGTAGCCCAGTGCGCAGGGCAGGCAAAGCACAATCAGTGCCACAATATGATACGCAACAATTTTCTTGCGCGGCGCATCCGTCATATCTGTCCAGAAGGTAATCAGGTTTTGGAATACACCGATTACCGTAGAGAATGCCGCAAAGCACATGAACAGGAAGAACAGCGTCCCCCAGAGCTGACCGCCCGGCATTGCATTGAATACGTTGGGGAGCGTTACGAAAATCAGTCCGGGGCCCTGACCGGGGTCAACCCCATAAGCAAAGCACGCAGGGAAGATAATCAGACCTGCCATCAGCGCAACCGCCGTATCCAGAACCGTAATGCAGATTGCCTCGCCCATCAGGGAGCGGCTGCGGTCGATAAAGCTGCCGAAAATCGCAATCGCGCCCATGCCGATGCTCAGCGTGAAGAAAGCCTGACTCATCGCGGCAAAAAGCACCTCCGTAATGCCGTATTCCATCAGCTTGGAAAAATCGGGATAGAGATAGAACCGCAGTCCTTCCTCGCCCCCTGCCAGAAAGAAGGAGCGCACCGCAAGCACAATCATCAGCACCAGCAGCGCAATCATCATCACCTTCGTGATTTTTTCCACGCCGTTCTGCAGCCCCTTGCCCACAATCAGCATACAGCTGATGACAACGGCAATCATAAACGCAACATTCAGCGTCGGGTTGGCAAGGGTGCTGTTGAAGGTTGCGCCGATTTCATCCGCGTTCATCCCTACAAAGCCGCCTGCCGCCATCTTGAAGAAATAATAAACCATCCAACCGGCAACCGTGGTGTAAAACATCATCAGGATGTAGTTACCTGCCATTGCAGGAAATTTGAACCAATGCCATTTCGTTCCCTTCGGCTCCAGCACATCCATGGAAAGGGCAACACTGCGCTGACTGGCGCGCCCAACGGCAAGCTCCAGTGTCAGAATGGGAATGCCCAGAATGAGCAGAAATACAAAATAAATCAGCACAAAGGCAGCGCCGCCGTATTTCCCTGTGATGTAAGGGAATTTCCACACATTCCCCAGACCGATGGCACAGCCTGCGGAAATGAGCAGGAAGCCCAGACGGGAGCTGAATTTCTCTCTGTTTTCCATAAAAACCTCCTGAAAATTTGATTTTTTTGCATGAGATACGGGAAAAAGCCTGTATCCCTTCTGATTCGTTGTCAGATAAGCTTGCTTTATTATAGAGAAAAATCCATAAAAATACAACAGTAAATCGAATAATTCGATGGAATGTATCGGAAGAATTGTTTTCTCGATAGTAAAAGCATTTCAGGTAGCTTTTTTTCATTGGAACAGGTATACTGAAAGAAGAAATTGTAGGACAAATGAGAGGGAGAGGGTATAAAAATGAAATTCGATTTTACCGGTCTGTTAAAAAATGAAATGAAGCCTGCCTTAGGCGTAACAGAGGTCGGCGCGATTGCCCTTGCGGCGGCGAGAGCCTATGCGGCTGTGGGCGGTAAGCTGCAAGAGATTCGCATGGTGATGAATGGCGGCATGTATAAAAACGCCTTTTCCTGCGCCATTCCCGGCACGCAGGAGCTTGGCTGCAATATGGCGGCGGCATTGGGTGCCTTGGGCGGCGATTGGACGCTTGGTCTGGAGGTGCTGAAAAATATTACAGCCGCACATGTTGCCGAGGCAAAGACATTGCAGATTCCCATGGATATCAAAGCCGATGAAACAAAGGAGGGCATTTATATCCTTGCGGAAATCCGGACAAGCGAAGGGGTCGGCGTTTGCCGCATTGAGGACTTCCATGCGAATATCGTTTTTGTTGCAAAAAATGATACCGTTCTCTTTCAGGCAGAGCAGACAAAGGCGGCGGAACAGCAGCATGCCTTTGATTTTGAAGCAGTTACCGTTGCGGATATGGTGGATTATGCAAAAACCGTTCCCATCGCAGAATTGTCCTGTGTGAAAGAAATGATTGCCATGAACTGTGCGCTTTCCGCCGAGGGCGAGAAGGGCGTAGGTCTGCAAATCTGGAAAACTCTGGCAGCCTTCCGTAATAGAGGTGCTGTCGGTGACGATATGATTTACGCCGCACAGAGGCTGACCTGCTCCGCCATGGATGCGCGTCTGGCAGGTCTGCCCTTTCCTGCCATGAGCATTGTCGGCAGTGGCTCCCATGGAATTCTCTGCTCCATGCCCGTTGTTTCCTATGGCAGATTTGCAGGAAAAACAGAGGAAGAAATCATCCGCGGCGTGGCACTCAGCTGCTTAATCACCATTTTCAGCAAGCATTATACCGGCAGACTTTCTGCCCTCTGCGGCTGTGTTCTGGGCGGTGGCAGCGGTGCGGCGGCAGGTATTGTGCTGCTCATGGGCGGCAGCGCGAAGGAGGCCTCTGCGGCAATGGATCACATGGCGGCAAATCTTACCGGCATGATCTGCGATGGCGGCAGTATCGGCTGTGCGCTCAAGGCATCCGCAGGGGTCTATGCGGCATATCTTTCCGCAATGCTCGCCATGGAAGGCATTGCCATTCCGCATAATTTCGGCGTAATCGGTTCCTCCGCAGAGCAGACGGAAAAGAATCTGGGACGTATCTCCGATGAGGGCATGGCTCCCATGGACAGTACGATTATTGATGTCATGCAGAAGGGAAAATAAAATAAACCCCCATCGGTGAACCGATGGGGGTTGTTTCTGTCCAAAATCTGTTTTCAGCTTAAATTAAAGCAGATTTTTTCTCTGTTCTTCCGCAGACAGGGGAGAAAGATAGGTCGGTGCAACATCAAATACAGTCTTTGCACCTGTGATGCCCTCCTGTGCCATCTTGTAAGCCGCTCTTGCATAAGCAGCAATTACGCTGGAAGTAAATTCGGGGTTGGAGCCCAGCTTCAGAGAATATTCAATCATCTGCTTGGTATCTGCGCCGGTTGTGCCTGTGCGGATAACAAAGCCGCCGTGAGGGATACCGCTGTGGTCGCGATCCAGCTCCTCCTGAGAAATGAAGTGAACCGTTGTGTCATAATCAGCGAAGTAGTTGGGCATGGTCTTGATTTCGTTTTCAATGCGTGCCAGATCTGCGCCTTCCTCAGCCACAACATAGCATTCTCTTGTGTGTTTTTCTCTTGTGGTCAGCTCAGGGTTTTCGCCTGCTCTTACCTTTTCCAGTGCCGCAGGAACGGGAACGGTATACTGCTTGCCGTCCTTTACGCCCTTAATGCGTCTGATGGCATCGGAATGTCCCTGACTTACGCCTCTGCCCCAGAAGGTGTAATCCTTGCCGTTGGGCAGAATGCAGTTGCCAATCAGTCTCTGCAGGCTGAACATACCGGGGTCCCAGCCGACGGAAATGAAAGCAATATGACCGCCTTCCTTTGCGGAAGCGTCTACATTTGCGAAATGCTCAGGAATTTTTGCGTGGGTATCAAAGCTGTCCACGATGTTGAAATATTTTGCATATTCAGGGCTCTGTACAGGCAGATCTGTCGCACTGCCGCCACAGAGAATCATAACATCAATGTCGTCTTTTTTGCTGATTGCGTCCTTTACGTTATATACAGGTACATCGGGGCTCTGTGTTTTCAGTGCTTCGGGGGCTCTTCTGGTGAAGAAAGCCGCAAGCTCCATGTCGGGGTTCTGTCTGATTGCAAGCTCCACGCCCTTCCCTAAGTTGCCATAGCCCAAAATACCAATTCTGATTTTTTCTGCCATTTTCATCATCCCTTTTCTTTAGAATAAAAATTTTAAAAACGAAAAAACTTTTTTAAATATTTTTTTTGAGTATAGCACAAGAATCCGCAGAAGAAAATATTTTCCCAGTAAAAAAATAGAAAATCCATTTTTTCTTGATGGAAGGGGTATCACAAAAACTTATTGCTTACTGCTTTGTGATAGCATATTTTCAATAAAACGATGCTTATTTCCCTCTCACCACGCGGAACAGCTGAATCAGCAGGGTTGGCAGGAAGGCAAACCCGGCGATTTTCAGGATATCATTCCCGGTCAGTGCATTGCTGATGTCAAATAACCCATGCAGGGCAGGGATACAAAGCACTGCAAACAGCAGCAATGCGCCGATTGCAAATGCTCCGAAGCAGAAGGGGTTCATCGGCAGGCGGAAAACGGAGCGCGTGCCGCGGCAGTTAAAGCCGTGGAACAGTCGTGCAAGGCAAAGCGTTGCAAACGCCATCGTACAAGCCATTGCGCCGCTGACTGCCAGACCGTTGTAAAACGCAAGCATGGTTACAATCGCAATCAGAATGCCCTGTAAGGAGAGCCGCTTCAGAAAAGCGCCTGTCAAAATCCCTTCGTTTGCTTTTCTGGGTGCCTGATTGAGCAGGTCGCCCGTCGGCTGCTCCATGTTGACCGCAAGTGCAGGCAGGCTGTCCGTCAGCAGGTTGATGAATAAAAGCTGTACTGCCGTGAAGGGCAGTGGCAGCCCCATCAAAGAGGTAAACATGACAACCAGAATCCCTGCCAGATTGCCGCTCAACAAAAAACCGATGGAATTTTTGATATTTGTATATACATTTCTGCCGTTGGCAACGGCTTTGACAATGGTCGCAAAATTATCATCCGTCAGAATCATTGCCGCAGCATCCTTGGAAACCTCCGTCCCCGTAATGCCCATTGCAATGCCGATGTCTGCCTGCTTGAGGGCAGGGGCATCGTTCACGCCATCCCCTGTCATCGCAGTGATGCAGCCGTTTTCCTGCCATGCGCGCACAATGCGAATTTTATGCTCAGGAGAAACGCGCGCGTAAACCGAAATCTGCCGTACCTTTTTCTTCAGCTCCTCGTCCGTCATGCGCTCCAGCTCTGCCCCTTCAACGGCAAGGTCGCCCTCCTGCAAAATCCCGATTTTTTTCGCAATCGCAGAAGCCGTTACCTTATGGTCACCCGTAATCATCACAGGGCGGATACCTGCGCGGCGGCAGTTGGCAACCGCTGCGGCGGATTCCTCACGAGGAGGGTCCATCATGGCAATCAGACCCACAAAGGTAAGGTCATTTTCATCCTCTAATGTCAGCGGACGGTTTTCGGGCAGTGTCTTTTCCGCAAAGGCAAGCACACGAAGCCCCTCCGCAGAAAAAGCCGCAATCTGTGCATGGATTTCTTTGGCAATCGCATCCTCCATGGGAACAACGCCCGTTTCTGCCTTCGCAGAGGAACACCGTCCCAGAAGCACATCCGGCGCACCCTTGGTCAGAAGCGTGGTTTTTCCGGCAATTTCGTGCAGGGTGGACATCAGCTTTCTGTCAGAATCAAAGGGCAGCTCCTGCAAACGGGGGAAGCCCTGCCGAATTTCGTTTTCATCTCCGCCTGCCTTGCGGCAAAATGCCAGAAGGGCGGTTTCGGTCGGGTCACCGATTTGTGCATCCTCGTGGATGGCCCCGTCATTGCAAAGCACACTCTCCCCGATAAGCTCCTTTAAAGGGGATTGTGGCTGTTCTTCCGCATCCCAAACCCTGCCGAGTGTAAATGCCTTCTGTACGGTCATTTTATTCTGTGTCAGTGTCCCTGTCTTATCGGAACAGATAACGGAAACAGAGCCAAGTGCCTCCACCGCACGCAGCTTTTTGATGATGGCATTCTGTTTTGCCATCTTCTGTGTCCCGATTGCAAGTCCGATTGTCACGATAGAGCTTAATGCTTCGGGAATCGCCGCAACTGCCAGTGCAACTGCGAACATCAATGCCTGCCCAAGCCCCATCTGCCGCCATACGCCAAGCGCAAACACAATCGCACAGATAATCAGAATCAGAATCGAAAGCTTTTTGGAAAAATCGTCCAGACTTTTCTGCAAAGGCGTTTCCTTCTCCTGCGCGGATGCCATCAGATGCGCGATTTTCCCCATTTCCGTATCCATGCCTGTCGCCGTCACAAGCACCACCGCACGCCCGTAGGCAACAGGCGAACCGCTGTAGACCATATTCAGGCGGTCGCCCAGGGGCAGTTCTTCTGCATCAAGCGGTCGGTCGGTTTTGTTGATGTTTTCCGATTCACCCGTCAAAGCGGATTCGTTTACCTGCAAAGAATAATTCTCCAAAATGCGACCATCGGCGGCGGCAATATCCCCTGCCTCCAGCAGCAGGATATCCCCCGGCACAAGGGAAAGCGCGGAAATTTCAAGCTTTTCTCCGTCACGCAGCACGCGCGCATGGGGTGCGGACATCGCTTTCAGGCTTTCCAGAGATTTCTGTGCCTTAAAATGCTGCACCGTTCCAAGAATCGCATTCAGAATCAGCACCGTAATAATAACAATCGTGCCTTCCCAGCCGCCCGTCAGCGCGGAGATGATTGCCGCAATCAGCAGAATTACCACCAGTAAATCCGCAAACTGCTCCGCAAATACGCGCAGTACGCTTTTCTGCTTGCCCTCAATCAGTTTGTTCTCGCCGTACTGCGCAAGTCGCTTCTGCGCCTCTCCGCCGCTCAGGCCGTGCGCATCTGTCTGATACGTGGTAAATAGAGCTTCCTTTGTTTCTGTCCAAGGCTGTTTCATATCCATTCTCCTTTCTGTTTTCCGGTGCAGGCGGCTTTTTTCAGGAAAATAAAAAAGACCCCTATTGCACCACTCAAAAAAAGTGCAATAAAAGTCTTGCTTCTCAGATGACAAAATCACTCTGTCGGACGACACCCGGGATTTCATTTTTGAAATGACCGTGATGACGAGTGTCGGCAACGGTTTCCCGTAAGCTACTCCCCTTTATTTGAAAAGATTCTAGCATATCCGTTCCGGAAAAGCAAGTAAAGATTTCTTTATACCGCATATTTTTTTTATTCGGGCGCACCTTTATTTTCTCCGTTTTTTCTGGTATGATAAAGCTGGCTTTGGAATTTCATTTCCGAAAAGGAGGAAAAAATATGCGGCACGATAAATATAGATATAATAATACGGAAGAGGTTGTGTATTATTTAAAGAAATACCAGCGTGTGAAGGAGGAGTGGCAGGCAGATT
>ERZ791878.1295-NODE-1295-length-11426-cov-9.458095_pt1 | contig 11426 bp, 10 predicted proteins | sample MGYA00510277_ERZ791878 | MGnify/ENA primary metagenome ERZ791878 (study PRJEB30046, sample SAMN00792094) | human gut metagenome | study: EMG produced TPA metagenomics assembly of the A metagenome-wide association study of gut microbiota in type 2...
TAGTATACTGTTTTATTATACTAAGGATTTTAGATTTTGCTATATATTTTTTAGTTTTTTATTATTTATTATTAAGAAATTCTGCTACTTTTTTCATTGCAACTTCTGCAGCATCAATAGTTTTTACAATATCATCATCACTATGAGCGCCAGACATGAACAATGTTTCAAATTGAGATGGAGCAAGATATATTCCCTGTTCAAGCATAGACATGAACCATACGCCAAAAGCTTCTTGATCAGATCTTTCAGATGTAGCATAGTCATATACATCATTTTCATTGAAAAATACACCAAACATTGAACCTGCTTGATGAAGTTGTACTTTTACACCTGCATCTTTAGCTGCTTTGGCAAAACCTTGTAAAACATGTTTTGTTTTAATAGATAATTCACGTGTATAATCAGCTTTGCCCCATGCTGGGTCAGCAGAAATTATATCAAGTGTAGCAATACCAGCAGTCATAGCAAGTGGATTTCCACTCAATGTACCAGCCTGATAAACTGGGCCTTTTGGTGATACACAATCCATGATTTCACGTTTACCACCATAAGCTGCTACAGGAAGACCGCCACCTATAATTTTACCTAAGCAAGTCAAATCAGGTCTAATTCCATAAGCTGCTTGAGCACCATTTAATGCTACTCTAAAGCCGCACATTACTTCATCAAAGATGAGTACAGTGCCATGTTTTTCTGTTTCTTTGCGAAGTGTAGATAAAAAGCCTTGTTTTGGAAGTACAAGACCCATATTACCTGCAACTGGTTCAACGATTACAGCTGCAATTTCATCGCCTTGTTCATTCATCAAATTAACAAAAGCTTCGATATCATTATATGGAACTGTAATTGTATCTTTAGCTGTCCCTTTTGTTACACCTGGGCTATCTGGTTGACCAAAAGTAGCTGCACCAGAACCAGCTTTTACAAGTAAGCTATCAGCATGACCATGATAACAGCCGATAAATTTTACAATTTTATCACGACCAGTATAACCACGAGCTACACGAAGAGCGCTCATTGTAGCTTCTGTACCTGAATTTACCATGCGAATTTTTTCAATAGAAGGCATTAATTCTATTACTTTTTTAGCAAGTTGTGTTTCTAATAATGTAGGTGCACCGTAACTTGTACCACGAGTTGTTGCTTCTTGAATTGCTTTCACTACATTTGGATGAGCATGACCAACTATCATTGGACCCCAAGAGCCTACATAATCAATATATTCATTACCATCAATATCATAAATTTTACTGCCACTAGCCTTAGCTATAAAAGGTGGATCACATTTCACTCTAGCAAAAGAGCGTACAGGGCTATTTACCCCACCTGGCATAACTTCTTTAGCCTGCGCAAAAGCTTGAGAAGATTTTTCTAAATTAAGCATATATTCATCTCCAATACTTATAAAAATTTTATCAAATATAAGCTATTACTAAGCAAATATTATATCATAAAAGCTATAAACTCGCTTTACTTTCTTATCTATCATCTATTCATAAAAAATTTTCATTCAATCATCTACTTCATGTGCTGTCAAAAAAATCATAACTTCTGTATCACTTTTACTCTTTTGTATATGTTTAAATAAATTGCCTAATATTGGAATATCTCCTAAAAAAGGAATTTTACTCATTTGTTTTGCTTCATCACTACCAATCAAACCGCCAATTACCATAGTTTGACCATCTTTTAGGCGAACTATCGTATCTGCTGAACGCTTTTGGAAACGATATGCTTTCATATCTTCTACATACATTGGCGAACTTACCTCTGTATGTACTTTTACTGTGATTATGCCATCTTCATTTACTCTTGGTGTACATTTTAAAATAATACCAGCTTCACGATATTTTATTGAAGTTGTAGTTGTTGAATTCGTTGTGGATACAGTAGGCACAGGAACTTCACTGCCTATATTAATCACAGCTTCTTTTCCCTGTATGGTAGTGATGTTTGGACGCGCTAAAATATTTGCCTTGCCATCACTTATCAAAGCATCTATCTTAGCAGCATAATAAAATTCATAAGGATAGCCATCTACACCTTTGCCAAAGCGAATTACCCCAGGAATATTTTCATCATCATTCCATTTACGTGTTACTTCATCTACAGGTAAATAATCTGTTATTTCTTCTTTTGAACCATCTTCATTTATTACTGTATGCTTTACTGTATCATAAGTTATTTCATGCTCTGGTGATTGGGGAAGTTTAGACCATTCCCAGCTCACACCTAAATCTTTAGCAGCATCTTTTTGAATAGCCGTTACTTTTGCTTCTAATGAAACTTGTTTTTGCGGTTTGTCTTGTTCTTGTAAAAAATTTTTTATCTGTTCATATTGTTTCAAAGTTCCATAAAAACTTATTGTATTTTCGCTTTCATCAATCATCACTTTATTATTTATAGCTGTTTTTTTATCTTTATCATCTATTTTATCAGTCAAATTGCCTGTTAACATCAAATTTATAGTTTGTGCTATTTTATCTAATTCTAAATAATTTATCTGCACTGTATATAAATTTATATCTTTATCTCCTTTGCTTATATAAATGACATTATCTTTAAATTGATACGTATAATTATTATTTTCCGCGATAATCTTTATCATATCTTGAGCATTTATATTACTCAATTTTACAGATACATTTCCTTGTACTTCATCACTTATTACTATATTTAAATTATTTGCTAAAGCTATATTTGTGAGTAAATTTCTAATATCTACATCTACTGCTTCTAATTCATTAGCACTTACAGATACTATATTGCTACAAATTATCCCTAAAATTACAGTCAATAGTATCAAGTATTTTTTAATTAAATTTTTCATCATTAACTCCTAAGCTATTACATTAAACTCTTTAGCTTTAAGTTAAAGGGCATTTTACTTCTTTTCCTGTGCTTTCTTGCAAAATTAAATTATTTTGTCCAATCGCTAAAATTTTTATATCATTTACCATATCACCTTGTCGCACTCTATATATTTTGTCATTTATGCTAAATAAAGCTACTTTATCTTGATTAAAATCCAAAATAGCTTTTAATTTATATACATTTTGCTCATTTTCTATTGATTTTTTTACCTTCTTTTCATTTTGATTTATCGTTGATATTTGCTGTTGCTGTGTTTTCATTTCTATATTTTCATTACTTGTATTTACTTTATTTTTTTGTTTTTCTTCGATTGTCATTATTTTACTATCTGATTTTTCTTCATGTTCAAATGAAAAAGGATTTTTTATTACTGATATATCTTTATCCATGCTATAAATCATCTTACTATTTTTATTTTTTTCCTCATCTTCACCATTTGCTGAAATAATCGTATTTTTATTTTCTACTTTTTCACTTACAGCTATTTTTGTTTTTTCTCCACCACTAAAACAATAAATAATAGCTACTATTATTACTAATATACATATTATTACCTGTTGCCATTTCTTTGGTAAATTATTCAATTTTTGAAGTTTTTCTCGTATAAATTCTTTATATTTCACCATAATAAACCTCTTTAAAAATGACAAAAAGAGGATACAAATGTATCCTCTTTCTAAAATCAACTGCAAAAATTAAAAATTATTGTTTAGCTTTTAATTCTTGAAGTTTAGGTCCCATTATGCGTTTGTAAGCTTCTACACCTGGTTGGTCAAATGCGTCAACATTTGCAAATTCACCTTCGTAAGCAACGGACATAGCAAGCATGTATAAGAGTTCACCTAAATGATAAGCATTCATTTCAGGTAAGCTAAATAATGCATTGAAACGTTTGTTAGAAGCAAGAGCATCAGCATTGGACTGACGAGCAACTTCTAAAGCGTCACCCATTGTTACGCCAGAGATATCAGCAAGTTTTTTAACTTCTGGGAATACGTTAGGAATTACTAAATCATTTTCCCATTTTTCCACACGAATGAACTGAACAACTTTATCAAGCATACCTTCTTGATGTTGTTGAGTCTGAGAGTGCATATCACGTGTACCAAGAGCAACAACTGGAGTACGACCATAGCATACTTCATTGCCTTCTTTGTCGAACTGTTTTCCTAAGGATTCAGCTAATAACTGAATGTACCACATGGATAAGGATTCAAGATAATCGCCATATGGCATCATAACTTCAATATGACGACCATATTTTTCAGAAGCAATGTATTTTAAAGCAGCATTTAACATTGCTGGGTTTTCCCAAACATTGTCAGATTTACAAGCTTCGTCCATATCTCTTGCACCGCGTAAGAATTCATCAATATCAAAGCCAATGCAAGCAGCTGTTGTAAGACCTACATCTGTAAATACAGTGAAACGTCCGCCAACTCCGTCTGGTACAGAGAATTGTGGCCAGTTATGGTCAATAGCCATCTGTTTTAATAATGTTGGTTTTTCAAGGTTAGGATCAGTTACTGCTACAACTTCTACTTCAATCTGTGGATTTTTCTTCAATGCATCATAAACTACCATGAAGTTAGACATAGTGTCGAGTGTTCCACCAGATTTAGAAATTACGATGAGCATTACTTTATAGTTGCGTTTGTAATGAGTTTTTGTAATTTCTGCGCAATCTTCAAGATTATCAATTAAATCTTTTGTACGACGTGGGTCAATATTGTTACCGCTGAAATAGAATTTTGGATAACCATTTCTTTCTTCAGTGGATTTGCTATTCCAGAATTCACCACATTGAATATCGAATAACACTTTGTTACCAAGATAAGAACCACCGATACCTAAAGAAACAACTGCATCTACACGATTTCTTACAGATTCACGTAAATCTTGAAGACGTTTCATAGATTCAGGAGAATTCAAAGGTCCTTCTTGAATATATGGGCACTGGCTAAATAATACTTTTTCAGGTTCACCATCTTTGGATAAATGACCTTTGATTACGCCAGTTTCACGCATTACATTCATTGCTTTATGAGCTTCTTTTAATTTTTCACCAAAAGCTTCGATATCAGCTTTAGTTACTTTACCTTCGCCAAATAAGTTATCATAGTCAAAAGTAAAGCCAGATTTCAATTTGATACTCATGTTTTTATTTCCCCCTTAACTAAAACATATAGCCTATCATAAAATAGAACTATCCAAAATATCAAAAAAAATATATTTGAATAGTCCTATTATATCATATTTAGTTTTTATTGACGATTAATTATGCACTTATAAATATCAAATATACTTTATATATTTATTAGCCACGAATAACTGCTAAAACTTCTGCTGTTTTTTCTTCAAGAAGTTTTTTATCGCCACGAGTTTCTACATTAAGACGAACAACTGGTTCAGTGTTGGAAATACGAACATTGAATCTCCATTCAGGATAATCTACACTGAAACCGTCCATTTTGCAAACTTCGCCAGTAGAACCATATTTTTCTTCAATTGCAGCCATAACAGCTTTTGCATCTGCTACTGTGCTATTGATTTCACCGCTGATTGGATAACGTTCCATGCGTTCTTTGAGCATTTCAGACATTTTACCTTCAGCCTGGCATAATAATTCAGCAACTAAAAGCCATGTAATCATACCGCTATCGCAGAAGGAGAAATCTTTGAAGTAGTTATGTGCAGACATTTCGCCGCCATAAACAGCATCTTCTTTACGCATGCAATCTTTAATAAATGCATGACCGCTCTTACACATAACAGGTACACCGCCAGCTTCTTCAACAAGTTCAATTGTATTCCAAGTGAGGCGTGGATCATAGATAATTTTAGCACCAGGATTTTTATTTAAGAATGCTTTTGCTAAGAAACCAACGATATAGTAACCTTCAATCATGTCGCCATTTTCATCAAAAATAAAGCAACGGTCAAAGTCACCATCAAAAGCAACACCTAAATCTGCTTTTTCTTCACGAACAACTTTTGCAGTAGCTTCGCGGTTTTCCATTAATAATGGATTTGGTACGCCATTAGGGAATGTACCATCTGGATTGTTATTTACTTTTATAAAGTTAAATGGTAAGCGTTTTTCGAGTTCATCAATAGCTGGGCCAGCTGCACCATTACCAGAGTTTACAACAATTTTTAATGGTTTTAAAGCACTCATATCTACATAAGTTAATAAATGGTCGATATAATCTTTCATAATATCAACTTCGATAACTTTTGCAGGTACTTCTGCTGGTGTACCAAGTTCACCAGCCATAACTTTAGCTTCAATATCTTTAAGACCAGTATCGCCACTGATAGGACGAGCTTCTTTACGAACTAATTTTAAACCATTATATTCTTTTGGATTATGACTAGCAGTAATCATGATACCACCATCTAAACCAAGATGAGCTGTTGCAAAATAAATCATTTCAGTACCACACTGACCGATATCTACAACTTCACAACCCATTTCAGTAAGACCGAGTTCTAAAGCTTTTTGAATATCTGGACCAGAAAGTCTGATGTCATGACCTACTGCAACTCTTTTAGCATTAAATAATGTTGGAAATACACGACCAATTCTATAAGCTAATTCTTCATTAACTTCTTCTGGGAATTTTCCACGAATATCATATGCTTTGAATGCTGATGATTTTAATTCCATATTTTTCACCTCAATAAATTTATAAATCTATAAATATAATATTATTATTCATCAAAATTAGCAATCTATTTTTATTTTCTTTTCAATTTATATAAATATAAGAAAACTTTTTCTTATGCAAATCAAACTGATAATTTGTGTTCATAATACTTTTTCAACAAAGACTTTCTTGTAATATAAAAAGTTATCATAAGTGGCACACATGAACCAATCCATGCCATAGGATTTGCCCAACATGCACCGATATAACCAAATGCATCAACTAAAAATAGACCAGCTGCTGCTCTCATCACCAATTCCATGATACCTGCAAAAGTAGGAATAATGCTTTGTCCCAAACCTTGCAATGTATAACGATAAATAAATAATAAAGATAAAATTAAATAGCATGAACCATTTACAATCAAATAAATATGACCATATTCCACTACTTGTTCTTGCCCATCGCCCACAAATAATCTAATCAAGATTGGACCTAAACAAATATTCATCATTCCTGCTAAAATACTAAAACCACCTGACATTAAAATACATTTATTAACGCCAGTCTTTATTCTATCCATACGACCTGCACCATAATTTTGAGCTGTATAAGCTGCCATTGCCATGCCAAAAGACATAAGTGGCATAACAGCTATCATATCTATTTTTTGAGCTGCTGCATATGCTGCTACAGCGACTTCACCTAAATTATTCAAAGGGACTTGCAAAATAATAGCACCGATAGCGATGATAGAAGCCTGAAAACCCATAGGAAGTGCTACTTTCAAATGTTGTATAGCTATTTCTCTAGAAATCTTTAAATCTTTCAATTCAAAATGTAATAGAGGTATTTTCTTTTTAATATAATATACACAACAACCGCCATTGATTAATTGTGCTAATACAGTTGCAAAACCTGCACCTTGAATACCCCAGTTAAATACACCGATAAAAACTACTTCTAAAATGATGTTTAATACACAACCTAAGATTAAAAAATAAAGTGGTGTTTTACTATCTCCTAAAGCGCGAATTAAATTAGAAGACATATTAAACATCATTGTAGCTACAATTCCTAAAAAAATTACAGTTAAAAAAGTACATGCCATATCCAATACTTCTGGTGGTGTCTGTAAAAAAATAAGTGCAGGGCGAACCATTATCACGCCAAAAATAGTTACAATAACAGTTGTAATAGCACTCAAAACTACACAAGCTGCTGCACTTTTTTTCATTCCTTCTTCATCTTTTGCCCCGAAACGCTGTCCTGTGCAAATAGATAATCCAGCTGTAAAACCTATTACAAATCCAATCATAAAGAACATCAAACAGCCACTACAACCTACAGCTGCTAATGCACTTACACCAAGTAAACGACCTACAATTAAAGTATCACTTAATAAATATAATTGTTGAAATACATTACCTACAATAAGTGGCAAAGTAAACATCAAAATTAATTTGGCAGGGCTACCTGTAGTTAAATCTTTTACCATAATATCACCGTCCTTATGTATCAATCCATTTGAAAAACTTCAAATGGATTATAGCTATCTATTCTATATATTTAGTTACAAAAGTTCGTAAATTTTCTTGCAGATAAATTGCTGTAAATTCTAAAGCCTGCGATGATGGCGCTAAGCGATTATAGTGAAAAACTTTTTCTTTATTCACCATATAATCGCAAGGATATGGTATTACATCTACACCTAATTTATTAAAATTAACAACTGCTCTTTCCATATGAAAAGCTGATGTTACAAGTAAAGGCTGTTTATACTTTCTTGATTTTAAAATATTAGTACTATACTCTGCATTTTGTGTTGTATTTAAGCTACGGTTTTCTAATAAAATCATATCTTCAGATACACCAAGTTCTTTCAAAATGCGTCTGGCAATATCTGCTTCTCTACCACTATCTTCATAAATTTGTCCACCAGATACAATAATTGGTATACCTAATTTCTTCTGTAAGCGAACAGCTGTAAGTAATCGATTTGCTGGTATACTGCATAAAGTCCCTGTTCCAGTAACATCTGGCGTATCGCCTGTAGCTCCACCACCTAAAACAATAATTACATCTGCATTAGGTAAATGTTTTGGTGGGTCATAAGCATCTTCTAATCTACCAATTAACATACTTGCTACATAAGAAGTTGATGCTAAATAAAAAATAAATGTAACAAATGTAATAGCTATTGCTAGTCTTGTTTGTTTTCTTTTTTTACAACAATAAGCTATAAATAAAAATAAAACAAAAAATATACCTGGCGGTAATACCCAACTAGCACCAAATTTTAAAAACTCAATCATAAAATTCCTTTCTTTTCTAATAAATTGTCACAATTTTTTTTAATCTATGATAAAATATTATTAAATAATATTTTATTTTTGGAGGGTTTTACTATGATTTTCACAGAACATGAAATTGTCCGCAAAGAAAAAGCAAATGGTGGTAAAGGTCATATCATTATTGAACATTTACTCACTAAAAACGAATTAAAAGAACAATGCGGTATGTTCGCTCATGTTACTTTAGAGCCAAATTGTTCTTTAGGCTATCATGAACATCACGGTAACGGCGAAGCTTATTATATCACTAAAGGCAGTGGTCTTTACAGTGATAACGGAAATATTATTGAAGTTAAAGCTGGTGATGTTGTCTTCTGTCCAGATGGAGAAGGTCATGGCATAGAAAACACATCTTCTTCTGAAAATCTAGAATTCACAGCTCTTATTATCAATACAGTTAAATAAAAATATTGTAGCTACTAAATTAATCAATTTAGTAGCTACTTTATTTTAACATAATATTTATTTTCGTACACCAATTTGATAATAATTTAAGCCATGACTTTTTACTGTTTTTGCTTTATAAATATTTCGTCCATCAAAAATATCATTGCCCTTCATTCTTGCAGCAATTTCCATGAAATCTGGACTTTGGAATTCTTTCCATTCAGTAACAATCACTAAAGCATCCACATCATTTAGAGCATCATATTTATTATTTATATACTCTACTTCTACATCTTTAAGATAAAAAGATTTTGCCATATTCATAGCTTGAGGGTCGTATGCTTGTACTTTTGCTCCACGTTGTTTCAATTCATCAATCAATCTGATTGATGGAGCTTCTCGCATATCATCTGTTCCCGGTTTAAAAGCTAATCCCCAGATTGCAATTTTTTTATCACTTAAATCTTCACCTAAAACTTCTGTGATACTATGCACTAATACCATCTTTTGACGAGAATTTACATTTTCTACAGATGATAATAATTCTGGTTCATAATCATGTTCTTTACTTGTTTTAATCAAAGCTTTTACATCTTTAGGGAAACAACTTCCACCATAACCACAACCTGGATTTAAGAAACTATACCCAATGCGAGAATCACTTGCGATGCCTCGTCTTACTTTATTGATATCAGCTCCTACGCGTTCACTGATATTAGCGATTTCATTGATAAAAGAAATCTTAGTAGCAAGCATAGCATTTGCAGCGTATTTTGTGAGTTCTGCACTTTTGATATCCATAGTTACGAAAAATTCACTAGAACGAATAAATGGTTCATATAATTCTTGCATAACTTCTATTGATTTTGCATTTTCAGAGCCAATAACCACTCTATCTGGGTGCATAAAATCTTGGCAAGCATTGCCTTCTTTTAAAAATTCAGGATTAGATATAACATCAAATTTTAAATCACTACCGCGTTTATATAATTCTTCTTGAATTACAGCTTTTACTTTATCTCCAGTTCCCACTGGTACTGTTGATTTATCCACGATATACATATCATGAATCATATATTGACCGATTTCACGTGCTGCATTCATCACATATTGTAAATCAGCACTGCCATCTTCGCCCATAGGTGTTCCCACTGCAATAAAACAAATATCACTTTCTTTTAAAGCTTCTTTTATATCAGTTGTGAATTTCAAATTGCCTCGCTGTTGAGCTGATTTTACCATTTGTTCTAGACCTGGCTCATATATAGGAATTATTCCCTTTTTCAAATTTTCAATTTTTTGCTCTGCCACATCAACACAAATAACATTATTTCCTGTAGCGGCAAAACAAGTTCCTGTAACAAGTCCTACATAACCTGTTCCTATCATTGCAACTTTCATTAATATTTACACCTCTATATATAAAATCGCTCACAAATTTATTTATACTTAGTATATTTTGCCTTATTTATGTCTAAATATCAAGAAATTATTTACAAATAACGAATTGTCATTTTATAATAGTACAAATAATAATAAACAATATATATACTATAAAATAAAGGATTGTGATTTTCTATGAAAAAATTTTCTTATACAACTTCTGGTACTTGTTCAAAACTTATAAATTTCAGCCTTGATGAAAACAATATCATTCATGATGTAGAATTCATCGGTGGTTGTAACGGAAATCTTCAAGGTATCAGCAAATTAATCGAAGGTCAATCTGCTCAAAATGTCATTGATAAATGTCAAGGTATACATTGTGGTATGCGTCCTACTTCTTGCCCTGATCAATTATCTAGAGCTTTAAGTGAAGCTATTCAAAAATAATAAATTATAAAGGGTGATTTTTATGCTTTTTGATACTCATCTGCATACAAAATTTTCTGCTGACTCTAAAATGTCTATCGAAGACGCCATCTTAAGTGCTAAACAACAAAATATAGGCTTAGTACTCACAGAACATTTAGATTATGATTTTCCTGGTGATGATATCTATGAGTTTAACCCCCAACAATATTTTCAAGAATATTCTAGCTACCAATCAAAAACACTCTATTTAGGTGTAGAAGTTGGTATGCAAGAACATACTCTCATTCAAAGTAAAAAATTTGTCGAAAGTGCTCCTTTTGACCAAGTTATTTGCTCATTGCAT
>ERZ791878.1307-NODE-1307-length-11319-cov-21.847390_pt1 | contig 11319 bp, 7 predicted proteins | sample MGYA00510277_ERZ791878 | MGnify/ENA primary metagenome ERZ791878 (study PRJEB30046, sample SAMN00792094) | human gut metagenome | study: EMG produced TPA metagenomics assembly of the A metagenome-wide association study of gut microbiota in type 2...
GTACCACTACCCGTTAAAGTAATTTCGAATTTATCTCCTGTCGCATTAGGGACAGCCGATGCAATCGGACCAGCTACAGAAGAACTTCCACTTGCAGAAGCATATACACGAGTTCCTTGCTGGCTCTTTACTTCTTCCCAAGTCAGCTCGCCGTCATAGCTTACTTCCCAGTAGTATTTTCCTTCCGACTCCATGGTCAGACGGAACTGAGGAGTAACCCCCGGTACACCATCTACAGCCACTGCACGGTGTTCCGTTTCCACACCGCCAATCACCCAATTACCGTCAGTAGAAATACTCACTTCCTGATACACATCCGTAGCTCCTATTTCCCCCTGAGTCAGCGTGATTGTATTTCCATCACTTAGCGTCAAAGTATAGCTTCCATCCTCATTTTCTGTATAACTTTGGATGGTCTTGTTCCCGTCCAAAGCCACACGTATCATGTTCATGCTTTCATTCAACCGATCGACCTTTGCTTCCATGGCAGTTACACGATCTTTCAAGGCATCAATGTCTCTTTCCAGATCATCGGTCTTACATGCTCCCAATGATAGTACCATCAGGGCCACACCTATATATTTATAGATTTTCATAATGTACATCTTGTTTTGTTAACCTATTGTTCATACTCTTAACTAACTGTCACGTTTACCGTAACCAGCTTACAGTAGCCTTCCGCTGAGAAGACTTTCAGATACAACGTATAAGAACCTGAAAGGCCAGCTGGAGCTGTCACTTTCAAATTCGTTTCAGTCACTTCCACCTGCAACGGAGTTGATTCAATTACAATCTCCTTTACATTGGTCTGCTGAATAGCAACTGAAACAGATTGCCCAGCCTGGACAGACAAATCATACCCATCCGTCAAGGTCAAACCAAAAGAATCTTCAACTCCCACAGGAACCGTTACTGATTCTCCCGTAGAAGCCACTACAAATGTCATTGACTTGCCATCCTCACTAACCGTTACAGACTGAAAAATACTAGGTAACATCATGTCCGGACTTGCTATAGGAGTAGTTCCTCCAATACGTTCCCAAGTGGCACCTCCATCCATAGAAACCTGCCAGTAACCTTCTGCATCGACACTAATCTGAGGAGTTACCCCATTTTTCCCATCTACCGGCCACGCAGTAATTGAATTTCCAGCATCATCTGTCAGGACATAGTCCGCACCGTCCTGCGTGTAATGCCACGTGCCATCATCTGCAATATACATTTGCGGCATTTCGTTATCCGGATTTCCGCTGTAAACCGTCACAGCCGTTCCATCGCTCAAAGTGAGTACATAATTTCCGGTCTTTTCATCACGACTATAGTCTTTGATGTAAACCTGCCCCAAAACCATGTCCTGATAAGCAACAATCTGCTTGTTATAAGCATCTATCTGTGCATCCAATGCATCCAGACGCGAATTCAGGTCGTTAATGTCATTGCGAATTTCATCACGGTCATCGCACGATGAGAACGCGATAAAAGACAGACATGTAATAAATAGATATAGTAATTTTTTCATGATATTAAAAATTTAGCGTTGTTGTGCACCATAATTTGCATATTCTGCAGTCGGGATAAATACTCCATTCTCCAAATCAAATGTAGCTCCAGCACTTACATCAAATGGATCGGAAGAGGCTGCTTCTACTTTTGTCTGAGTATAGCCACTCGGAATAGTACCATTCCAATAATTAGTTGGAATATCCTTGCCCTTATCAAATTTTAGAAGATTCTCAAAAGTAACTACTGAAGGGGTCGCCGAATGTACATTCAGTAAATACGAGGTCTTTGCTTTTTCATCATTAGTATTACTCCACAACAAAAGATTACGGAATATAACTGTACCTCTTATGTTGCCACGTATCATAGGTTGGGAACCACAAAGGAAATTAATAAACGTATTATTTTCTATTGTGATAGTATTTTTTTCACTGTAAATTCCATCAGTACCATCAGTTGTTAAAACCAGAATGTTACCATTAATTGAATAATCATTAGTCATCGTTGAGTAAAATACATTATTTATTATGGAAACATCTGCGCTCAAATTTCGATTATAAACAACTTTATTCTCACCGCTTCCAGTCGAGCCTGACAAATTAAACAATCGAGAAGCAGCATATGCTGTTGTTTGGTTAAATGCAAAACGATTTCCTTTCAAATATATATTATCAATTGAATTATCATCGCCCAAAAATGCATTTAAGAAATTTCCACCTGAAGCGATTGGTACTTTACAACCATCCAGAATCAAATTATTCAATATAATGCCTGAAGCATTTATCTGCATAAATGGAGATATTGCGTTCTTAAATATCACATTTTGAGCAATAAATTCACCCGCTGTTCCTGTAGCATTAAACAAATTTGTATTATCAACAACAACCGGTTCACCCTTCGGATTATCTGAAATTAATACCAATTTATTAAAGTCAGTTGAAGAGATAACAGCTTCCACACCCTGAGGAATAAAATAAACGCCATCCGCAGAGATTGTTGCGGCATCAGTTGAAAGCAGTTTTCCATCCGAGTAAGTCGCCTTATTTATAGTCACATTACCCACAGTAATGTCACCTCCCTGATTATACACCTGATTGAAATAGCTGGTCACAGCTTCCCGAACCTTCACCTTTGCTACAGCCCAGTACATTCCTTTATTCACCTGTACCACCACTTCATCCGTATTATTGGCAGTAGCACGACTTTTCAAGCCAGCAGAAGCAGTTGCTGACTTTTTCACTGTCAAAGTAGCTTTACCGTCAGTCAAAGTTTCAGAAATGCTAGCTTCCCATCCGTGAGGAGCAATCACAAACCAATGGTCACCTTTTATCTCTACTTCGGCAGAAGCTCCATCTGCACCAATTTCCCAATAACCATCCGCCATATCTTTTTCCGGTACATTGATCACGCATGACAGGTCTGAGATGATAGGAATGCGAACTTCATTTGTAGGATCTTGCCCGTCACCATTTGTATAATAGGTCAGCACAAACTCATTTTCCTCTACCTTTGCATCCTTAAAAAGGTTATCCTTGGCTAATTCACCACCAGCTTCAGTTACATACACTTTATTACCTTCTGCATCAGTTACATTCTGCCAAGGCTCAGAGTCGCCAAATCTTACTTGCCAATAATACTGCCGTGTAGAATTATCCAATGCAATGTTAAATTCAGGCTTATCTCCATCAACACTACTATCAGCACCCACTGCATTATAAGGAGTATCACTGCCATTCAGCATCCACTTGCCCGTTTCCGGATTAACCCCCAGCTGAGGAGTCGTAACCGTACCTTTTGAACCAATTGCAAGTGTCAATACATTCCCGTCATTAAACTTGGCAGTAAAAGTAGTTCCATCATTTACCAATACCTCAGAAATAGAATAAGCCGGAACTTCGGTAAAAGTACCGTCACCATTATCTATCGTCTGACAAACCAATACTTTAGAGAAGAATGCAATATTCTCATTCAGTAATTTTACTTGTTCTTCAAGCAGAGTCACTCTATCCTTGAGAGCATTCACATCGTCCTTCAAATCCTCCTGCTTACAACCCGTCACAGCCAATACCATGAGAGCCAAAAGGATATATGATTTTATGTATTTCATAACGTAATTCATAATTTAAAGTTAATCTGTCACATTGACAACCACAGTATATACCTGTGAATCGTCATGCTTATAGTTCGCATTTGTAATCAAGAAAGTTGCTCTGTAAGTACCCACATTTTCATAGGTATAGCTATATGAACGAATGTCTTGCGACAAGTTCTTGATGCTTACCCCCTGATCAGGTTCACATGAGGTAATCTTAATAGGGTCAGACACCAGCCAGGCAGTTTTCCACGAATAAGCACTTCCCGTACTGTGAATATAGAATCCTCCATTTGCCACATTGTTCATGTTCCACATCCCTGAAACATTTGCTGTTACTGTGCCATACGCTAAATCATCAGGTAAATAGCTTGAAACGCTAGTCCAATCGTTACCTTTATATCCCTTATCATCGTCTTTAATTGACTGGTTATAGAGATTTTCATGATTGAAATTCAACGCAGTAAACATGAATTCACCTGCATATTGATGCGTCACATTGTTATTGCGAAGCAGATTCTCTATATTCATAGAGTCAAAATAATATTTCAACTGAGTAGTAGCATTCTTTCCATTAACGCTAGGATTAGGTCTTTCCTCTTTGTTATAAGCTATCGCTATAACCAAATTCTTACCTACAAAATCCTTTACATCCAACTCACAAGACTTTGCCACAGTTATATTCGTTCCAAGATTATCGTACTCAGCTTTAGGACAAATTTCCTTCCACTTTCCCGCTTTCCAGAAATCAACAACCAGCGTAGAATCAGCATCAAAATTATCTTTTGATAAACCGGGGAAACCTTCTACCCCATTTTCCGGATCGGAAAAAGCATAAAAGACATCAATACAATTAGTATAACGCCCTGTTGACTCTGCGTATGAAGTACCTTCCTGATAGATATTAAATTTTAACTTTGAAGAAACAATATCTGATTCTTCATTTTCCACACGTTGACGGTAAATATACTGATGTCCAAGTTCTCCACTATAAAAAGTTATGAAATCAGGTTCTCCCGCAAAAGAGAACTCTACCGGAGTTCCTTTTTTTACAGTAATTATACTCCCTTCGGCAGTAACAGTCTCTGATGTCACCACGCTTACGTTTACTTCGTCCAGTCCTTCGGTCATCTCCTTTGTACAAGACGCAAAAGCCAACGTAGAAAGCAACAATATATATAATTTTGAAGTTTTCATTTACCAATAATTAAATTTTCATTAATACATTTATCATTACCAACCCGGATTGTTGCTTGTGATTGCCTTATTCACAGCCATTTCCGCATCAGGTATAGGGAAATAATTATAAGTAGAAGATACCTGGAAATAAGTATACACATTTGAAGGGCCCTGATTCCATTCCCCTCCTGCACGAGCGTAATCAATAAGCTCATTCATATCCTCTACAAAGTCTCCCCAACGAATCAAGTCAAAATGACGAGTATATTCAAAGCAAAGTTCACGACCGCGCTCATCTTTCACCATCTGGCGGAACTCATCTTTGTTTAAAGCTCCCTTTACAATTGTACTTGCTCCAGCACGCTCTCTCACCTTATTCAGATAATCATAAGCGGCATCCGGTCCGTTCAATTCATTTTCAGCTTCCGCTACCATCAGCAGCACATCAGAATAACGTAAAATTGGGAAATTAATAGCAGTATTATTCTTATCTTTCTTATCGGCCTCATATTCACGACGGTATTTAGAACATGCACGAGCTATATTCGTCGTAAATTTACTATTATAATCATAATCTCCTTCCTTGGGTTCTGTTGTTCCAGAAGCCCAATCTTTTTTCCCATAAGAATAAGATCTGTTATTATCATGAGCAAGGACAGCATCCCGGAAACCCAGTTCATAAAATTTACGTCCCGTCACACCGGTATTTTTGCCATCTTTTTCCATATAAACAAAAGGAGCAATATTCCACAAGAAACGACTATCCTTCAATTTAATAGTCTTGCAAGCCTCACCTTCTGCTTTTTCTGTTTTATCACCTGTATTCCAATTTACATGAAGAGACATCAGTCTCTCAGTACTTGGTTCTTCAATACAATACAAGCGATACAATTTAGGAGTTGCAAACATAAACTCATACGAATATCCCGGATCTGCTGCACCTACTATATCTGAATTAGATGACATATCAGGAGCTGCCAAACCAATAATATTACCAATACGTCCTTCTGCCTTTACATCCGTAGTGTTATTACCGGAAAATTCAGCTTCCCAAATGCTCTCATTAGCTGTGGAATTATAACGATCAGAACATAAATCAATGAAGTAATCCCAATAATCCTTTGCTAAGTCATGTCCTTGATTTGTACAGACTTTCAACGCATAATCTTTTGCAGCCTGATAATAATCCTTTTTTTCAGCATCTGTAGCTGCACGGTTATCGCGATGATATTCTCCTGCACGGAACAGATATACACGCGCCAAAATACCCCATGCGGCTGATTTTGACACACGACCAGGCTTATAATTCAGTTTTGCAGCTGTCAACAAGCCTCCAGTCTTTTCATCTGAAACTTCCTGCATCTCCTTAATAATGAAATCATAAATTTCCTGCTTGTCTGTACGAGGAATATCCAATCCTACCACATCTTTCGTAGATTCTGTTTTAAAAGGCACGTCCCCCCAGCACTGCACTAAGTTAAAATAATAGAACGCACGCAAAAATCTTGCTTCCGCTGTATACTGAGCTTTCAAACCAGAATCAATATCAGAAACCTTATCAATATTTTCCAAAAAAATGTTCGCACGGTTAATGCCGGAATACAAAGTATACCAGAATCCTGTTACTGCCGCATCACTGGTAGTAGCATTATTACAAATCAGTCCTTTAGTGGCAGGTGCACGTCCTGAACCTCCATAGTGAGACAAATCATCACCTCCCACAAGATACATATAGTCTGCTCCATAGAACGTAGACTGACCTAACTCTGCATAAATTCCGGTCAAAAAAGAGTTGGCCTCATCTGCCGTATTAAAATAGTCTGACAGTGTAAGCTGGTAAGGCTCTTTATCCAGAAAATTACAGGATGTCAGTGCACCGCCAAACAATAAAGTAAAAATCGTATATTTTAATGCTTTCATAATTAATCCCTTAAAACTTTGTAAACTCTTATTAGAAACCTAGGTTAACACCAAAACTGATAGAATAAGCTCTCGGATAAGAAGAGAAGTCAAGTCCCGGAGTCAACGCACTGTTACGAACCGACACTTCCGGATCATAACCAGAGTAGCTGGTCCATGTCCACAAATTCTGCGCAGCAATGTAAACTCTTGCATTGCTTAACTTAGCCTTTGCAATCAACGTTTTTGGGAAAGTGTAACCCAATGTCACTGTTTTCAAACGTAAGAAGGAACCGTCTTCTACAATTCGGGAAGAAATCACACGATTTGAAGCAGAAGTAGTTGCTGCCGGAATGTCACTGTCCGGGTTTTCCGGTGTCCAGCGACCGGCATAGCTGGCATACTGGTTCAGCTCGCGCGACTTGTTGTTCGAGCTTTCAAAGAACAGACGGTTGGCATTCATAATGTCATTACCGTATGACCACTGGAAAAATACACTTAAGTCAAATCCTTTGTAAGTAAAGTTATTAGTGAAACCACCTGTGTGAATCGGTAAGCCACGGCCTATAATCGTACGGTCGTTGGAATCAATGATTCCGTCACCGTTCACGTCCTTATATTTAGGCATACCCGGTTGTGTATTGGTTTCTGTAGAATAATATGGAACCCCTTTCTTTAATGTATAGGTATCACCAGATTTATTAAAATCATCATACTTATAAGTTCCCTCATAAATATAGCCATACATCATACCCATAGGCAATCCTACCTGAGCAATGTAACTGGGCTGTGAGTTATAATTCTGGTCAAATGAGGCTGCCGTCAGTAAGCTGTTCTGCCCTTCAGACAATGCTAATACTTCATTCTTATTGAACGCGATGTTAAAATCGGTTGACCAGGTAAAGTCCTTTGTCTGAATATTCACTGTATTCAAGCTCAATTCCAATCCGTCATTACGTACCTTACCAATATTCTTCGTTGCACTGTAGAAACCGGAAGTCAACGGAAGAGAAGCCTCTAAGAGCAAATCTCGCGTAGTTTTACGATAAATATCTGCTGTAAAATTCAAACGTTCCTTGAAGAAACTTAAATCCAATCCCACATTCCACTGTTCCGTGGTTTCCCATTTCAAGTTGCTATTACCAATAGAAGTAGGAACCGTTCCTACATTGGTAGTACTACCATTAATAGGATAAACACCACTTGGAATACTTCCGTTAGAAATATAATCTCCCACTTTCGACTTCAGCGCCTGCAACAAGGCATAATATTCATATTCACCAATTCGGTTGTTACCGGTCAATCCCCAGCTCGCACGAAGCTTACCAGCATCAAGTACCTTTTTCAACGGTTTCATAAACTCTTCTTCCATAAAATTCCAGGCCAAAGAACCAGAAGGGAAATAACCGTAACGGTTCTTTTTACTAAATTTAGAAGAGCCATCGGCACGGAATGAGGCCGTTGCATAGTATTTCGATTTGTAATTATAATTAAAACGGGCAAGATAAGACATCATTGACCATGAAGTCTTGTATGAATTGGTCGTACTTGCCTGTCCTTCATTCATACCCGCCATACCTAATGACTCGTTAGGTATATGAATGGTCTTAAATGAATAATATTCATAATCCGAATTCTGGAATGTAATACCGACTAATGTATTAAAGAAGTGTTTTTTCTTGATATTAGTCTGATAAGTCAATGTATTTTCGTTCAACCAGGTCAGACGTTCATTACGAACAACTTGGGCATTTACCTTATCTGTTGAAGTAGGACCACCATAACGTGTCTTGGAGTTATTAAACTGGTCATTCTTACGTGCATCGTATGTATAACCACCCGAAACTTTCAACTTCAAGCCTTTAATAAATTCATATTCCACAAAACCGTTCAACTGCAAGTTATTGATATAATTTTTGCGGTATTCGTTCTTTAACGACATAATCGGGTTGAAACGGTAGTCGTTGCTGTTATCCACTGCATCATCCATTACGTTATCCATCAAAGAGCTAAGCGGTTTGTTCGGGAAAGTAACCGGACGATACCCCCACACGCTATAGAACAAGTTGTTCATACCACTGTAAGAGTTCTCTGAAGGAGTGGAACCAGTCTGAATAGAACGAGAATAGTTGGCTGTCAAACTCATATTCAGTTTGTCACGACGAACTACCGTGTTCATACGGCCCTGCAAACGCTCATAACCAGAATTCAGCAATATACCCTCCTGATTATAATAAGAAAGAGAAGCATTATAACGAACTCCTTCCGTACCACCACTCAAACGCAGGTTGTGGTTGTGCTGCAAAGCGGTACGGAAAATTTCATCCTGCCAGTTATACTGGTCAATATTACGGTAATCTTCCAGTGTCCATTGTTTACCCTCCCATTCCATCAAATAACCACCATTGGATGAAGTCATCTGTTCCGGATACATTTCGGCTTGCAATTTTACAAATTCGTATGCATCCATCATCGGAATAGTACGCGTTACATGTTGCATGGTTACGCTACCATCATAACTCAATTGCGCCTTACCAACCTTTCCTTTCTTTGTAGTAATGATAACAACACCATTCGCACCACGGGCACCGTAAATAGCCGTAGCTGATGCATCCTTCAAAATATCCAACGATTCAATATCCGAAGGGTTGATAGTGCTGGCAATAGCTGCATCTTCTACGGGGAAACCATCAATCACATAAAGCGGAGAGTTATCCTGTGTCAACGAGTTGTTACCACGAATCACGATGTTCATGGTTCCGCCCGGCGTACCTTCGCTGGAAGACACGTTCACACCGGCAATACGTCCTCCCAGGTTCTGGTCGAACGAGCCGACCGGCGTATTCAGCAATTCATTCATATCTGCCTTAGCCACGGAACCGGTCAAGTCTTTCTTTCTTACTTCCTGGTAACCTACTACTACTACTTCATCCAATACCTTCGTATCTTCTTCCAATACGATAGACATCGGCTTAGAGGTATCCACCTGCAGTTCTTTTGTGGCATAGCCAATAAAAGAGACCACAATAACGGATTTTTTGTCGGGTACTCCCAATGAGAACTTACCATCAATATCAGTAATAGTTCCCTGAGTAGTCCCTTTCACTTGGATACTGGCACCAATAACGCTTTCACCCGTCTGGTCAACCACAGTACCCCTCACGAGTACCTGGGCCATAGCCACAGTTACAGAGAACAAGACGAACAACATCATGCTCAATCCCCTTCTCCATAGAATAGTTCGGAATTCGGTTTGCATACAAGAATTTAGATTAAATTTAGATTTTAAAGTTTTCGTCACAAATGTACAGTTTAATTATAGAAAGAGGTGACAAAATAGTTCATTTAAGGGTGCAAAAATATTCATCACCTAAAAAGGCAGAAAAAACAATAATAAATAAACTTCTAATTATCAAGCAAATAAAATAGCATACATGATATAAAACATCTATTTTACAAAAGTTTTCATCGTCCCTTGAGATACCGTTTTTTCTTATCAAAAAACGCAAGGACGTTTAGTCCAAAACGCAAGTACGTTTTAGTTAAAACGCAAGTGCGTTTGACTTCAAACACAAGGACGTTTTAATCCAAACGCACTTGCGTTTTCAAAAGGTACCAAAAATCATTTTTTTTCCTCTTTTAAAAGAGGAAATACGTATTCGGAATCGTTTTTCTGTTTCTATTATTTGCAGAGTTCTCAAATTAGCCCTATCTTCGCACGATAAAACATTCAACTTTGTTATGACCCGAATGAACAAAATAAAGAAACTAAAAAAAATCCGTCTCCATCATGAAGGAACTCCCATTCTGATTACCAGTGCAATCTTGCTGCTTCTTGTAAACGCTGCTTTATACTGGGGGATAGAGTGCCGGATTCCATTTTATATTGTGGCAGCAGTAAGTATCGTAGTGTACTTGCTGATGGTCAATTTTTTCCGCTGTCCCATCCGATTGTTCAAAGGAGATACGGAAAAAACCGTAGTCGCTCCTGCCGATGGACGTATCGTGGTAATTGAGGAGGTGGATGAGCATGAATATTTCCATGACCGCCGACTAATGATTTCCATCTTTATGGACATCACCAATGTACATGCCAACTGGTATCCTGTAGACGGGGTGGTAAAACATGTAGACCATCATAACGGACGGTTCATGAAGGCGTGGCTTCCCAAAGCCAGTACGGAAAACGAGCGTTCTATGGTGGTAATTGAAACGCCTGAGGGTCATACGGTTATGGCACGGCAGATTGCCGGTGCGGTGGCAAGACGCATCGTAACATACGCCGTACCGGGTGAAGACTGTTACATTGACGAACACATGGGATTCATTAAATTTGGTTCGCGAGTGGATGTGTACCTGCCGTTAGGTACGGAAGTTTGCGTCAGCATGGGGCAAAAGACAACCGGTAACGAAACGGTAATTGCCCGCTTGCCTTAATCCTGCAATACAATATTTACACCTTATTATATTTATACCTTTTATATATAGGATATGGCTAATGTGATAACCCGGAATATTCCCAATACGATTACGAGCTGCAACTTGTTTTGCGGATGCATAGCCAGCTACATGGCTTTCCATAGCAAATATGAATTAGCCCTGCTTTTCATCGTGTTAGGAGCTACATTCGACTTTTTCGACGGGATGAC
>ERZ791878.1315-NODE-1315-length-11234-cov-2.805439_pt1 | contig 11234 bp, 22 predicted proteins | sample MGYA00510277_ERZ791878 | MGnify/ENA primary metagenome ERZ791878 (study PRJEB30046, sample SAMN00792094) | human gut metagenome | study: EMG produced TPA metagenomics assembly of the A metagenome-wide association study of gut microbiota in type 2...
TTATACAAAATAAACTTATAAAACAATAAAACCGCTGGTATTTTTACCAACGGTTTATCTTTTTTGTTTGCAATTATAATATACCATAAATCTAAAACCATTATCAACCATTATTAACCACGATCGACCACGATTAACCATTATTGACCACACACTTTTTACTTAATGCTCTTTCTACAACTTCCAAAGCCCTAGGATGCATAGTTTGAACTATATAATTATATGAGTAGTTAAGCATACTATATATTTCATCAAAAGACTTAAAGTTCAAATATCTTAATATGAGCAAACGTCTAAGAATTTCATCTTCTGGCTTGAAACTCAAGCTCAATATAAAATTACTTATCTCAAACTGTTTACTTTGATACTCTTGTTTCATTGCTTCAATTTTTTCTTCTTGTTCTATTAGTTTTGCTACATATCCACTAACATCATTATTTATACCACTATGACCGATATTTTCTTTATAAGAAGTTGTCATCTTGCTTGGTGAGGCTTGTAATTGTTCTAAAATATAATTACATTGAATAATTTTTTCATTGGCTGTATAAGCTTGTTGTAGATATTCTTTAGCCTTATTAACTTTTATTCTACTTATTTTTCTCATCAATCAATACCTCCATCTATATAAACACTAAAAGGATAGCCTTATTTTAGCTATCCTAATTAGTGGATTTATCCTATTAAAAATATTGTAGTTGCTATTAAGCACAATATAATACTTGTAATTTTGATTATAGGAATATTTCTTTTATAAAATTCTTGTTCTGTCTTTAATGGTATTCTTACCAACTTAGGTCCATTATTATTCATATTTTCCTACCTTCATTACTTTTTTATTATCTGTTTCCATATCCCAGAAATCAATTCTTAGAATTTTTATATGCAAACGCTTCATCAGTTCTGCATTAGCTCGTCTGAAAGCCCTACGACAAAAAGCATAAAAGAAGTTTTCTCGGTTTCTTTTTTCAACAGCTCTTTTATATGTTGTATCTGCATATTGTCCATCATTTGTAAGAGGATTTATCCCTTCCTTTCTCATTCACTCACCAGCCTTTATATTTTTTACTACCTTTTTAGAAAATTCTTTTGCAAATTTATGTTTTAATGTACAGTTATTTTTATTACATGGTTTCTTATTAATCCAACACATATACCCTGTGTCGGCTTCATAATATCGTTCATCACATTGCATATTACTCACCTTCTATTTTCTCGGAAAACCTTATCAAAAGTGCAGCAGCCTGATATATTTCTTTTTGTATATTTTCCTTGCCACCTAGTTTGGTTTTTGTTTTGTTAGGTAAATATGTTTCATTAACGGCTTGAGCTATCTCCCCAACTTCTTCTTGAACAACCCCGAGCCATTGATGAGGTGTTAGCTCGCTTTCATCGCCCCACTGCTTATTTTGCTTATTTACTTCTAACATAACTTTATTTTTTATTTTCATTAAATTATCTTTTAATCGTGGCTCTTTTCGTCCTAATAAATCATCTGTAGACACTTCTAATAAGTCGGCTATCTTGCATAAAGTATCAAATTTAGGTTCACGTCCTCTGACTTCATACCCTACATAAGTATTAGGCGGAATTCCTAGAGTATTGGCAAACTCTTTGGCGGATTTATAACCCGCTTTTTCTCTATAATGTTTTAAATTTTCTTGAAAGCTCATACCTATTCTCTCTTTTCAATTTCTTCAACCAATTCTGGATTGTCGTACTTATTGCCTCCTACATAAAACTCGGTAATACTATCTTCAAATGGTTCATTCAAAGTAGTGCTATTTAATACAAAACCCCGACGTTCATTATCAAAATCAACCAAGGCTAAATATTCGTCATCCACGTTCAAAATATCACCCTCATACACATCATGTCCATAAGGGTCTGTAGTTACATACTGACCTAACGTATATAAGTGTATTTTCTTAGAACGATATTGACCTTTTGGTAATATTAGATGCGTATCACCTTTTTGAATGTATGAACCATATACCCATGTATTATTCTTTTTTTCTTTAGCTCTAAACAATATCTTATCCATGCTTTCATACCTCAATAAAATTAATATTTGGATACATATCCAGGAGCATTTTCTTTTTTATTTTGTATGCTTCTGTTTTTACACCTTTAACATCAATTATTTCTCTATATCCATCAGCATACTCAACTTCAAAATCAGCTACATAACGTATACCCTTTGTACGCTCCCCATTCTCTAATGTAAATCCTCTTAAAATCAAAAATTCTGGCTGTAACTTTATCCAATTTATTTCTCCATTAATACGTTTAGCTTTTAATTTTAAATAGTATTCCGCTTCTTTCTTACTATCAAATTTTAAATTTCCTATTATTGTTTTTTTGGCATTATATTTTGGTCTATTTTGCATTATTCATATACTCCATATTCTAGTGCCATTTGTTTAAGCACATTTATTGCACAATTAGTTAAACGTACATCTTCACTTATTACATCTAATTTACTTATATTGGCAATATATTTTTTACTTGCTCCTGCTCTATAAGCTCTTTCTTTACGATATTGTAATCTTTTTTCTAAATTACAATGTGCTTCAGCATTTAATCGTTGATATAACTCATGTCTTGTTGCTTGATATTTATTTATACCATTAAGCGTTGGATATTTATCAGCAATTTTATTTATTATTATCCTTGAATGTATTCTCCAATTACTTGAATTTAATTCTTCCAGTTCTCTTATTCCTTGTAACGTTTTTTCTAATTGAATAATTCTGTTATCATGGTCTTGCGTAAAGTTTTTTAATTCTATAATTTTATTTTGTTGTTGTTGCATTGAGAGAATTTGCTTTGCCATGACATCTAATAACTTATTAGGGTCTAAATCTATTTTTTGCTGTAATTGTTTTTCCATTTCTTCAAAGCGTGTTACGTATTCAGCGGTAAATAGCACGCCTTTTTCTCCCGTTAATTTGTTAGCTACCATGTCGCAACCTTTACGAGTTAGTTTGTAACAAGGATAAGTTTTATTATTTCCTTCTGCTTTATATGTGGACTTGATAAAGAAATTCTGAGAGCTTAATTTTGAGCTTTCTAAAACCTCTACATAACTATCAATACTTTTAAGCAAATTTTTGTGTAATTTCCCAACCATTTCAGCCACTTGACGGCTATCTGCATATAATTTGCCGTTTTCATTAATTATTTGTAATTCATTCATATTTTACCCTCCTAAGTATCATCTAAAGTATCTCTAAGTATCGTATCGAGAGATTTTAGACATTTTATTTATTCTCAGTCTAATAATTCTTTGCTGTCCTATTTTAGGTTCGTTTATATCTTCTTTAATCTCACCTATAGATTTAAGATAATCAGCATATTTATATAGTCCTTCCAAGTTGTTAGTATCATAAAAACTTGCTACTAAACCATATTTATTTTTTAATCCTGTTTCTGCCATTAAACGATTAATGTCATTTCTACGTTTTTCCCTCTTAGCTTTATTTTCCGCTTCTATCCTTTTTTGCTCTGCTTCTATTTTTTTTCTGTTCTTTTTTCGTTATTCTATTTTTATTATTATAAAAATGCCATAATTCTTTATGTTTTTGATAATATTCCTTTACCCTACATTTTTGTGAACAATATTTTGCTTTACCCTCAAACTCCTTACCACAAATGCATATCTTTTTCATAGTTATACCACCTGTGCTAATCTTATACGATAATTTTCTGCACCTTTCATTCCAACAGATATTGTCATTTCTGCAATTCTACTCATTATTCGTTCTCCAAATAATTCAAATAGTTCTTGCATATTGTAATTAGTTGTTATTATCGTTGTAAGATTATTTTCATATCTAGTGTTTATTAACAAAAATAAATTTTCACGTTCCCAACTACCCACCATTTTTAAATTTCCGTTGCTATCTCTATCTTTTTCTGCTCCAAAATCATCAAGAATTAATACATCAACTTGTTTAGCTTTATTTACTAATTCCGTTGCTATTAAAGCTTTTTCTTTGTCATTAAAGCCTTGTTTTATACAATCAAATAAATTTGCTGTAACAATCATCATGCTTGGTATATTTTGTTTTAATAAATTATTTAATATAGCTGCTGCAAGATGTGTTTTACCACACCCATATCTACCGTGTAACCTCAATCCCCTACATTTAGGAATATAATTCGTACAGAAATCTAAACAATCATTATAAGCATTCTCTGTTGCTGGCAATATTTTAAAATTATTAAAGGTCTTACCTTCAAAAAGTTTCCCCACATTGCTTTGCTCCATAAGCCTATTTATTTTTTCTTGCTGTTTATAATTTTTCCAGCGTTCACAATTACTGTAGCTTATAAAATATTTACCAGCTTGTTCATCTACTTTTACATAAAAACAATTCTTGCAATCAATACCATGCTTATTACAAATCTTACATTTTTCTTGTCTATACATAGCGTCAACTAATGCCATTTCATTTTTAGAAAACTCACATGGTATATATTTTATTCCTAGTTCTTTACATACCAATTTCCCATCAATCAAGCTCTGCCCAATTGATATCTGTTCCTGTCTTTCTTTGAGCCTGCGTTGCAGTTCTTGATAGGTTGCTAGATTGTAATTGTCCATTAGATTCACCACCTGCTATTTTCAAATTTGCCCAACCTCTCAATATTCCACCTACATACTTAACAAAGTATATTCCTTGCAATTTTCTAGAGCTTTGCAATGCCTTTTTTAAAGCTTGTATAGTTTGTTCTGCTCCATAAACTTGTGCATACTCTCTAAGACAGGCTATTTCATTAGCTCCTGGTGTTCCTCCTAGATTAGAGCAGATGCGATTTTGATAGAAAATAAGTACTTGACTTTCTGCTGGAGAAATGTTATCATCACGCGCGTTATTATATATATTATTCTCTATATCTCTATTACTCTTATTATGGCTAGCGTTTTCACTAGCATTTGTACTAGTGATTGGGCTAGTAATTGGACTAGCATTTGTACTAGCGAAATTATCATGATAATTTTTTAATAGAGAATAACTTGAGGCTTGACCTCTTTTTTTACTAGGCGTATATTTTATTAAATTTAATTTTATTAAAATTTTTCTACGAGATATTAAAGAGCTATCAGAGTTAATTCGTGCTAATTCCATTAATCTTTTATTGTCTACATAAAAAACTTCTGGTCTTCTTGCTTTATTCCATATATATACAAGCTTAAAATATAATAATTGTGTTTTTTCATCTAAATTAAATTGTTCAGCATAATTATCATTAAAAGAGTTTAAGAGATTATGAGCTTTTAATTCCATATTTTTTACCTCATGGGAAGGTGCTTGACTTAGCAAGCACCTTTTCCTATTTATTGTGCCACTGTTGGCATTTGTACAACATTATTTGGTACATCTATTACATTTTCTACAATTTCTTTAGAATTAATTTCTGTATTTGAAGCATTATCTTCTGTAAATAATGTCTGCTGGATATTATTTCTATTACCTTCTAAATATTTAATTGCTTCGTCTGCTATAATATTAAGCTTATCTACTACGTCATAAGTAAAAAATCCTTTTTGTCCATCTTCAAAACTATCAGTAGGATATTTTCTTATATGTGTATTAATAGGTATCCATACATCATCATCTGTTAAATGAAAAAGACAACTAATTATTGCTGATGTAGCTTCATTAGAACCTTTAAAATTAACTTTCCCTGTTGCTGTGTTCTTCTTTTTATCTGGATATTTTTATTCTTTTAGAAAAAATTGCTCCTATTTTAAAAATATCTAATACTGGTTTAATTAAATCATTTAGTGCATTATAAAAACTTGGCAATGGCTGTTCTACATAATTATTTTTATGTTCTTCTATAACACAATTATTTTTATCAAGTACTTTGTAAAAGATATCAAGTGTTCCATTACTTTTTATTTCTACTTTAGTTATAAATCGGCTGTTCATTTTACCGCCTCCATATTCTTTCTAGTTAACTTATAAATTTTTGCTATATCTTTAGTTAATGCTATGGATTGTAAAATATATTTTTTCAAAAATGTTAATTTACCAATGTTATGAATTTCATTGTGATGTACCCTACAAAGTGGTAATACTTGCATTCCTATTTGTGGTATTTCTTTTCTATTTCTACCAGCTCCTATAGCATCTACATGATGAAGTTCCGCTTTTTTACCACACACTGCACATCTTTTCTTCATTAAGCAAGCCCATACATATTTAGGAATGTCTTCACATAATTCATATAAAGGTTCGCCTATATCTATATCATGAAGAATACAAAAATCTATTAAATACGTTATATATAATCTAGCTTCTTCTACACTACAATCTGATAATGAAAAATCTGTATTAAAGCTATAAGGAATGTATCCTTTAAACATTTGTTTAGTTATTTCTTTTGTTGCTTCTAACGGAGTATATCCCCACCATGCTGAAATATATCCCAACAAAACAAAAGCTTTTCGTCTTTGAGCCATACTTATTTTTCTATTATCCGGTATTTCAACAATAATTTTTCTAGCTGTCTTTGTAATCTCATTATCTTTACAAGGAACGAAGGCGATTACACCGCCTTCAGTTCTCTTTACAATTTTTCCATACTTAATCATTAAAACGGAATTTCTTCTCCAAAGTTTTCAGCTAAATTATTATTGTTTTCTAATACTTTTTTTGCAGGTGGTTCAACATCTGTAATTCCTTCTACTGGTCTAATTGATATTAATTTAACAGCTGTAGATAATCCGCCGTTACGATTAATATATTCTTCTTCCCTAAATACTCCACCAAATAATTTTCCTTCTAAACTTTTTTCATTCCAATTCCACTTATATCCTGAATTTGATTTTTCAATATTTAATAACATACCTTTAAAACGTCCCATACTATCGCCTTCTGTAAGCTGATAATATGAACCTCTCCATTTGGCTTGTTCTTTATTTCGTTCTTGCTCTTGTAAATATTGATTTAAATAAAAATCTTTATATTCACCTTCTGCAATATCTATTGCAAGTTTTAACATCTCTTTTCCATTCTTAGATTTAGTACATTCAGCTCTAACAATGCTACATACATAACCACCAGCAGGTAATTTTTTATATTCTCCTGTAATAGCTTCTACACTATCCCAATTTGCAGGTTTATTCATCATCATTAATTACTCCTCATCATTTTCATATTTTATTAATTGTTCAATTACAGTTTTTATATCATTAGGTATCTCTTTATCAAAACACCCCATAGGACTTTTTGCTGTGGAATGATTAGCATATGTTTCAAATACATAGTTACCATCAACTGCTTTAGCTAACAATACTGTTGTAAATTTACTCTCTAAAACGATTTTATCTAGCTTTTTGCCACTAGTTTTTATACGTGTAAAATAAAAACCACTGTCATCTCTATCTGTTTGAGAATGTGCAATACATACAACCGTTAAATCATCTCTTAATAAATGCAATTTGGAAATTAGTCTCCATATACAGGTAGCTAAATCTTGCCATTTATCATAATTTTTTTCTTTCATACGAGCCATTTCATCATCAACCATAATGGCATTTATAGTATCTATTACAAGAACTTTTATATTTTTAAAATCTGTATCAATTCTACTAATAACATTTTCTATAGCACCTACATTTGAAGTTTGAACATAATTTTTATTTTCTGTATTATATTTCTTTTTCCAACCTTTCCAGCTAAGACCTTTTCTGTCTGCGTCAATAATAAATGTAGTTTTATAATCAAGATTACGAAGGCTGGTAGTTTTACCAGCTCCGCTTTCGCCCATTATACAAACAACTCTACTCATTTAAAGCACCTCATTTTATTTGAATATTTTGTTTTGTAATTATCTGAACACCATTTATAACAACACCTTGCTTTATTGATTTTTTTAATGCCACTTTATCAATTTTAGGTTCTTGTGATATTAAATATTCTGTTGGTATATGCTCTATAGAATTAATTTCTAATTGTTCAGACTTTCTAAAGCTAACTACAACTTTTGCAGTTTCAAATTTATGTCCTTCTAAGTTATCAGCTAAATATTTTTTTAATCCTTCTACTTTATTATTAAGAACTCTTTTTCTATTGGTTAAATTTTTAGCTTCCTCATCAATAGCTTTTGCTTCTGCACTTAGATTTTTTATATATAAAGCCACATTTTCTCGCTTGTCAGTTAAAACCATATTTAATTCATCAAGACGAGTAGGATTAATTATTTCTCCTGTCTCCATGTCCACACATTCTTCAATAGCCTTTTCAAATTCTTGTTTTATTTCATATAAATTCATCACGCCACAGCCTTTCTATTTGTTATTATCTGCACATCTGGTGGTAAAATATCTGCATAACCATTACCTTTATCATCAAAATATTCAATATGCCAACGGTTATTATCAAAATATATATCACTTAATCTACCATTTAAAATATTTTTATATTCCCAATCAGTTATACAATTAGTTGCTATAATCAAAATTGGTTTAGCATCTTCTTTATATTCATAGATAGCAATTGTTTTCATTTTTTTACTCCTATGTTATACTTAAATTACGAATAAATTTTTATGTTGCTGATTAGTTTAATGCTGGTCAGCTTTTTTTATTAACATCATTAAATTTAGAAATAATTTTATTTCACCTTTTTTTAAAGCACCTCTATGCTTAATACAGATATATTTACTTATATTTACATACATTTTTATCACTCCTTTTTATTTTTTGAGCAAATGAATAACATTGACGGTCATCAGCACATACTGGAACAGCAAGACCGCATATTAAATGCAATATATGCACCTGCCCTTTATTCAATTTTTTACCACAACGCCAACATTTCATTTATTCTTTTCTCTCTTTCATTGGTGCGTACCAAGCACCATAGCAGAATCCACTTGCAAACCTCCCTACCATAATAAATTTGTTAAGAAGATTATCGTTAAAGATTTGCCATTTTCTTTTTTTATTTTTTGTTATGTTAATAACCTTTCTGCTATGGCTTGCTACGCACCAATTTTTTCTAAACTAAGCACTACAAACCGACCTTTTTGATTTCTCTTATTCTTTAATTTTTATCGTGTTTGTGCTATAATATCTTTACGAAGAATTTAATTGTCATATGCTGGACTGTTTATTAAATGGTTCAGCTTTTTTATTTTTACAAAACTTTAATATCAAAATATCTTTTGTCATCAGCCTAAATGTATTCAATATCTGTTTATATTTAGGCTGTTCTTTTTTGTCTACTTTTCCATCAGCACCAATTTCAATTAAATCATCTATACATTTATTAGATTTCTTTATATTAGCTATAAAACTTAAAACAGTTTCTGAAAAACTTTTATTTTCAATAGGTGCAAATAATTTTTGTCCTAGTCTAAAAGTCAATAAATACTGATATCCTATATATTCATTGCCATAAATCTCAACAATATCATTCATTTTATCTATAGTTGGTTTTATTTGATTAGCTTCGTATTTTGCCAATGTTCTAACACTTATATCTAATAATTCGCTTGCTTGTTCTTGCGTATAACCTGCACTTTTTCGTGCTTCTATAAGTAGTAATCCGAAATCTTTTATCATGGTTTATTACCTCAATTAGAATTACAATAAAATTAACTAAGCAATATTTTTTTGCTCTCCACAGAAGCAATGTCCTTTATAAATCCATTTATCATCTGCTTTAGCAAATGTTATATATGTTCCTTCAAATCTACCTGTTCGTGGATTATCTCTATGACCATAAGCTTCTCCACATTGTATTAAATCTGAGTTATACGTTATAGGTGGTACACATTCAGCAAACCAATTTACTATACTTTCATCAACTACATCTCCAACTTTAGCAAAGTCTTTGAATTCTAAATCACTTTTTTGCCAGTCGTCCATAGTTTTAATTATTCCTGTTTCTTGTTCTAGCGTTTCATCAGCTTGTTCAGACTTTTCAAAGTAACAAATTTTTCCTTTTGTAAAATCTTCGACGCCTTCAAGTGTTACATCATAAATTTTTTGAATAGATACATATTCATAATCGCCGTGTTTATAATCGTTAGCGGTTATTTCTCTATCGACGATTACTTCTTCAATAGAAGCACTTTCAAATTTTAAGCCAGTAGCATATCTTTCTATATAAGCAATAGCTTTTTCGAAAGTATTCCAAACAGTTACTGTGTTTTCTAAAGCGTCCTCTTCATTTCCATATTTAAACCAGTAACGAGTTACTTCATAATATTTATTACTCTTAAAATTTTTACTTAACATATTTATTTTTCCTTTCTTTTTTCTAGCGTGTACCACGCACCCAACAATATTATTTACTTTTTAGGGGAAAGTAATTTTTGCCATTAGATTTTTTATTGCTGGGTCAGTGCTACACGCTAGAACTTAACAAATTTAAATTGTTATAATAGCTAAAAAAATAGAGATTTTATAGAATATCCACTATCTTTTTCAATCTTTTTCATAATAGGAATTCTAGGACAACTTTTACCTTGTTCCCAATTACACCAAGTTTGTTGAGTAACATTATATTTTTTAGCCATTTCTTTTTGAGTACGTTTTCCTCTATATTTAATTAGATATTTTCTCATTATTTCACTCCTTTCAACAATTTTATTTTGTTATTATGTGTTTATTATAAAACAAATTAAATTTGTTGTCAATCATTTTTAACAATTTATTTTTGTATATTTAAAAATACAAATAAAAATTGTATAATTTATAACAAGGAGGAATTGTATGTCTATAGGAAAAAAAATAAAACAATTACGAGAACAAAGAAAATTATCTCAAAAAGAATTAGCTGACAGCTTAGGTGTAACACAACAAGCTATTGATGCTTGGGAACGTTCTATAACAAATCCACGAAAAAAGAGTATTGATAAACTATCTTCATTTTTCAATGTTAGTGGAGGATTTTTCTTTGAAAATGATATGCAAAATAAAATTCCTTCCCCTGAAACAATTACTAATAAAGAAAAAAATAAACCAAAAGATTTAATTAAATTATTAGAAAAAGAAGAATATACTCTAAATGGTGTATTAGTAACACCAGAAGATAAGGAAAAACTAAAACGTATAATCGAAGCTGCCTTTTGGGACGCAAAAGAAAAAAATAAACGTAAGAAGTGATTTTTATGTTAAATCTAAAATTGCGTGCCAAAAATCTAGTAAAAAAATATGGCACATCAGACCCATACTATATTGCTAGAGAGCTAAAATTTGAAATAGTATT
>ERZ791878.1340-NODE-1340-length-11015-cov-2.463412_pt1 | contig 11015 bp, 9 predicted proteins | sample MGYA00510277_ERZ791878 | MGnify/ENA primary metagenome ERZ791878 (study PRJEB30046, sample SAMN00792094) | human gut metagenome | study: EMG produced TPA metagenomics assembly of the A metagenome-wide association study of gut microbiota in type 2...
TATGCGCACCACAGCCTTGGAAAGTTGCTCTGCCGTAAATGTCGACGAACTAGTCAAGCGCAACTCTATCAGACTTAACTGATGCTGAAAGGTGAGCGACACGGCATTGCCCCGCTCCACCCTAGTAGAAGCCGCCAATAAATCGGATTTGGAAAAGGACTCGTCTGTACGTTGGTCAAGCGCCACTGTATGCATAAAGATACCGGAACCAGAAACAGAAATTTCCGGATAAAAAGCGGAAAAATCTATCTGTCTTCCCTTAATTTCCTGCCATGTAAGCCTCGGAGACCAACCCTCAGGAGCAAGGCTCATCGAACGTTCCAATGCTCCAGAAGAAGATTCTCCCTGAGGTGTGATAAAGAGTGTTATCCTGTCTTCTATCTGAAAGTATTCATTTCCCTTGTCTCCGACATGAGCCCGAGAGGTTCCGGATAGAGGCGCAATAGTCGCTGTCAATCGTACCCATTCATTTTCCGGATAAGCCTCCCCATCATCTATCGTACAGGCACACAACGACATTATTTCCAACAGCAACAGCAATCGGAGAAAAGGGTATGTTTTGAATCTCATGCTCTACGATATAAATTTAGATAATAATATCCCCGTTGGCCTCTCCCTGACTTCCCCAAGGATCGATATCCTGACCGGTAATCGTAAATGAACCTCTGCTAACAGATATTACGAGTGTAAAGAATTTACCGCTTTGCAACTGTGTAAGGAATGATGAGTTTACCTTACACTCTGAGAGCCGGAAAGTCTGAGAGCGATCTTCCAACTCTACTTTCACTTCGATCGTTCCTACGGTTTGCGGTGGCAGAATGAAGGCCGATTCAACGCCTGTGGATTCCAATCGAGCCATCGTCCCGGAAGCCCCTTTCACTTCTGCGCTCAACAAATCTATCACAGCCGTAGGCCGGAAATTGTATATCGAAATTTTAGCTTTGCTCAAATCTTCTTCCGTGACAGTAGTTCCATCGGCTTTCAATTTAACAACAATTTTGTGCATAAGATGATTGAACTTCAAGACAACATCGGTTGTCACCCCTTGTATCACTTCCACAGGAGAGGCGGCCAAAAAATCAGCAATCGCAAGATTCGATGAAGTAACGTCCCAAGAGAAGTCGGTCGGGCGATCGGCTTTCACAGGAGGATAACAAGCGGAAACCAGCAATCCATCGGTCGCATTTTCCAATTGAAAATCACTCCAATAATATGTATTTCCATAGGTGTAAGAAATTTCTTTAAGCAATTTACCATTTCTATCTTGAAAAAAAACTGTATTCACATCACCCTCGATAAAGTATCCCCGGCCATCGCCATCGAGCACAGGAATTCTTGTAACCCCTTGAATGTCAGATCTTATACTAAACCGAGGCTGTTCATACAATGCATCTTCACCATTGCCACATGCGACCAAAAGAAGCATTAAAGAATAAAATGACACAACAAAAAAAATGATTTTTCTCATAAAATTAAAATAATGAACAATTAACTTTTAAAGGTAAAAACAAGATCTCAGTATAGAAAAGGCCTGATGAGCATTTAACTAAAAATAGAACACCCCTTGACACTTGTCTGCTACAACAATCTTTTCCTCTCACCGGCTTTAAATACGACTTTTTTCGAAACTCCATTGAAGCAAATCACAGTTCGTCCTCCTTTAAGGGAAGAGACAATTAATGATACAACTTCTCTATTTTTCCATTCCATATCGACGACAAACCCGCCACGAGCACAAATACCTTGTACTTTACCATCGGCCCAAGACTCTGGCAATGCCGGAAGAAGAACGATCTTATTGGTCGAAGATTGCATGAGCATTTCTATAACACCCGAACACCCGCCAAAGTTACCATCTATTTGAAAAGGCGAATGAGCATCCAACAAATTCGGGTAAGTTCCACCCCCACGCCGCGCATCTTCTCCTTTATAGTTATCGGGACTGACATACCGAAGAAGCCTACGATACATATGATAGGCTTTTTCCCCCTCTTGTAACCGGGCCAAAAGGTTTACACGCCACCCGGTGCTCCACCCGGTCGTTTCATCTCCTTTAATTTCGAGTGTACGGGCACATGCTGCCGCTAATTCGGGAGTTTCCTCAACCGACAAATGATGACCCGGATATAACCCGAAAAGATGAGATTGATGCCGATGATACGGGTCTTGATCTTGCCAGTCGTAATACCACTCTTGCAAATTACCGTCCTTCCCAATTTGATACGGATACAACCTAGAAAGAGTCTTTTTAATTCTTTTCCTGAAAGACTTATCCACCCCGAGCACCTTCGACGCTTCGGCGGCATCCATAAGGCATTCGCGTATCATCGCCAAATCGGAAGTGTTTCCATAGGAAGTGGCCCCCGCATACCCATCGGGCGTAATGTACTTATTTTCGGGCGAGGTTCCGGGCGAGGTCACAAGTTTTCCATCTTTCTCGACTAACCAATCCATGCAAAACTCTGCCGCCCCCTTTAACACAGGATAAAACTCACACAAAAATTCCTTGTCCAATGTAAAAAGATAATGCTCCCAAATGTGAGTAGACAACCATGTCCCCCCCATCGTCCAACAAGCCCATGAAGGGTCTCCCTCATTCAGACCAACAGGACACGTCATCGCCCAAATATCCGAATTATGCCCCAAGCACCAACCTCGCTCTACACCATAATAATCCTTTGCGGTTTTTCGTCCTGTCTTACTGAGATTAGCAATAAACTCTATCAGCGGATATTGCATCTCTATCAGATTAGCCGTACCGGAAGCCCAATAATTTTCTTCGAGATTAATATTGACTGTATAGTTACTGCTCCAAGGCGGAAGCACACTTTCGTTCCACAGGCCCTGCAAATTGGCCGGGACTCCCGAAGTACGAGAGCTAGATATGAGCAAATAGCGTCCAAATTGAAAATAAAGTTCCTCTAAATCTGGATTTCGTTGCTTACAATCAGTATAAAAAAGTAACTGTTTGTCTGTCGGCAATGCCGCAATATCGTCATCTGTATCTCCTAAATCGAGTTTTACACGGTCGAAATAATATTTATAGTCTCTAATATGTGCCTCTCGCAAAGCATCATAGGTTTTGCCGACAGCACACTTCATACGTTTTTCTACATGACTGCGATAATTACGCCCCTCTTTAACCGGATCCTTGTCAAAACCATTAAAACTCGTAACATTCGCTATCAAAATGAGCACTTCTGTGCTCCCGTCAATCTCGATACGACTATCCGAATATCGATCCTTTACACTCCCATCGACACTCAAAACCCTCACAAGAGTCTTAAAGTGAATGCCTCTTTCCGGATCATAGCGATGCTTATCTTCCGCCTTATAATAAACCGGAAACGAATGATAAGCCGCATAACCTTCAACAGATATTTCATTATCGGCCACCTGCGAGCTATGAGGTAACGGAGAATCGAACGAAAGCGACGCATGAATTCCTTCCTTATTTTCAGATTTCAAACGAATGACAATCACCGAATCGGGAGCCGATGCAAAATAATCGCTCGTAAAAAGTTTTCCGTCCTTCAAGTATTGCGTTCGTGCCGTAGCATTACCAATATCGAGCCATCGGTGGTAATCTGAAATGCCAGCTGTATCATCAAGATATTCTATCGTCAATGTTCCAAGTGGCTGATAATTTTCGCTGTAATGTCCTTGTACCTTGTATTGAGCCTTATCTGCCCCTTGATAATCCTCATTATCCAGTAAAGCTCTGATTTCGGGAATAACATTAAAAGCATCGGGAGAAGAATTTTCACTTTCGGGTTCTCCTGTCCAAAGTGTTATATCGTTAAATGAAATCTTATCTTTTTTTACACCGCCATATAAAGTCGCTCCCATCGTCCCATTCCCTATAACGAGAGCCTCTTCGAAATACTCTGCCGGACGCTCATAATATAATTTCATATTTCCGGCAAAAACAACCGGAAAATAGAAAAACAGACACAAAATAATCCAAAAAACTTTCTTCATCACCATAACTTTATATTGAATAACTTATTTCTCCCTTATTTTTATTCTATAATTACAACGAATAGGAACTTCATCTTCTGTTTTCAATATCGAAAAAGGAAAAACGACAATAGTCGCCGCTATTCCCGTTAAATAGGAAAACAAAATTGGGACAATGTTTTCATAGAATCATTTAAATATTAGAAGTCCCTGTATTTATTATATTAAACAACTATTTCTTATTTCCGTGAAAATACCGAAACGACTCTCCATAATTCAACATTTTGCTTCTGCTTTCATTGGTACTATCTTTTCGACAAATGCAAAATGAACCCTATATAGAGTTTGCTGCCATATTTGCCTTATATATAAATTTTGCCAAAGATAGTGTTTTTTCTCAAAAAGATATAAATCGAATATATACAAAAAGCTATTCGAAAATTACTACAGAATAAGCGAGTGACAAAATCTTGTACCCAACCGAAAGAAAAAAAATAATAAAGGAGGGTGTTTGACTAGATCGTTCGGCATAATAGGCAAAATGAGTACAGCGAGTGCAGACAGCCACTTCAGAATCATCAAGCCGATAAGATGCGGGCAGACTGACGATACGCCGACTGTCCGCAAGCGGAAGCCCGGGATTTGAAGAGGCAGAAAGAAACGGCTCGGAAGGAACTAAGACAGGTAAAAAAAGAGATACAGACCGAGAAACTGAAAGGGGCTGTAAACACAGCAGCCACCAACATTGCCGAAAGTGTAGGTTCTCTTTTCAGAAACAACAGAGTCAAGACGCTGGAGAGAGCGAACACCACCATGCATAGGGAAAACCAGCCACGAGAAAACCATCGAAGCCCTGCAAACCCGAATACAAACCATACAGGCAGATCACAGCCGAGAGATACGGGAAATGCAACAGAAGCACAGCAGGGAGATAGCAGACAAGGAGGAAATATCGTTTCTGAAAACAGTAATCGCAAAGGTAGTGGCATGGTTTCCCCACCTGCGTGAAATGTTGCGCATTGAAAAACTGTGTCACCTTATGGAATTCGATGAAAGGCAGACCGCGACGCTCGTCAAGGAAAAGCCGTTGGAATATGCAGGGGAACTCTATTCGGAGGAACACGGACGGAAATTCACGACCGAAAAGGCAGGGTTTCAAGTGGTGAAAGACCCCACGGACGGGACGAGATCGGTTCTTGCCATTGACCGAAAACCTATTACCGATTGGTTCAAGGAGCAGTTCGAAAAGTTAAGGCAGAACATACGCCGGCCAACACAACCGCAAAGGAAAGACAGAGAGATAAAGCTGTAACTTTTGTATCACGATGAAAAACAGTAAAATCGCCGCTCATAAAAGTTTTATGTACGGCGATTTTGTATAAATTTACCATTGAATTACAATTTGAGACATTATGAAAATCAAGAAATATAGGCGTAAAGTACTATTCAAAACAATTATAATAATCATTATATTTTATTGGTTTATATCGTTTTTCTTCGGATTGCCTATTCCAAGAGGGAAACGGATTTGTTCCAATTATAGTACTTACTATAAAAATTGGAGAGGTATTTACTATATATCTGTTGAGCATGTACTAAATCTCATAAACTTTGGTCATTGGGGATATTTGAAAGATGTGAATGAAGAGACATTTATAATTTTGTATGATAATTGGGCAAAGGATAAAAAACATGTATGGTATCAAGACAAAATTATAGAGACCGCCGATGCTGTATCTTTCAGCGTAGATAAAAGCGGCTTACCAAAAGATAAAGACCATGTTTTTGTTTATGATGTAGATATGTCTAGTTTTCGACCTTCCTACTGTAATATCGATGTGGCTAGTGCTGAACATTTTGTCTATAAAGGCGATGGTCAGGATTGGACATGGATACGCGATAAGGATTTTGTCTATCACGATGAAACAAAACTCGATGTAGATAGAAATACGTTCGCTCCTTTAGGCGAAACTCACTGGTGGACCGATAAAGATTGTATCTATATGGATAGTTGGAACAGCTCACTAAATAAATGGGAAGTAATAAAAGTAGATTCCTTGCAGTCACCTATTGATACCCTAAACGCTGGCAGTCATTATCTGCGTAATGGAAGAAATATTATATATCTTGCTAATGTTATTGTCAAAGACATCGAAGTGTACCGTTTCGAAGAAGTTGGATTGAGTAAATGCATTGTTAATGATATGTTGTTTAACAATGGAAACCGCATTTTGAAAGACTCTCTCAATGTTTCCGAAGCCAAGTTCTATTTTTATGGACATATTGCTACAGATAAAAATCATGTTTTTTATTCTCGGAAACAACTCAATGACATTGATGCTGCATCTTTCCATCAAATAGATGATGAGATTTTTGAGGACAAATATTATATATACACCATAAAAGAGAATGTTTGGCGAGAGGAATATCCATTTGAACGAAAAAGAAAACAATAATTATTCAATTATCTCCAATATGGACTAATATCATTGTGTATAATTTATTATATAATTGAATTTAAGAGCGTTATTTGACAGCATAGCGCCACAAATCGCTGAAATTCGCACGGTTGCCAAGTCGTTACCGTCACTTCTCAAATAATTCGCTAAAAGTTTATTTCTCAATCGGTTAAGTCAAACCAAAAAAAAAAAAAAAAATCTAAAATAAAAAATACCACCCATTATCTTTTGACTTTAAAAAGCATACATTTTACAGGTATTTTATTTTTTGTATAGAATCATTATCTTTGTACGGAAACTAATTATTTATACCCAATGAAAAATACATGTGTTTTTCTCACTATTTGTGCTCTATTCGCAGGTTGTCAGTCAAACAAAAAACAATATTACGAAAAACATCTCGTTTTTCCCGAAGGCTCGACAATCGAACAAAAAGTCGAAATGGCAGCACACCTGACTCCTACACCTCAACAACTAGCATGGCAGCAATTGGAACTGACCGCATTTCTACACTTCGGTATAAACACCTTTACCAATCGAGAATGGGGAGACGGGAAGGAAGATCCCAAACTTTTTAACCCCACTCAGTTAGATGCCGAACAATGGGTAAAAACGCTGAAAGATGCCGGATTTAAAATGGCGATTCTCACAGCCAAACATCATGACGGTTTTTGTTTATGGCCCACTGCTACAACCAGTCACTCGGTCGCTTCATCACCCTGGAAAGAAGGAAAAGGCGATGTAGTCAAAGAGATGAAAGAGGCTTGCGACAAATATGGTATCAAATTCGGTGTTTACCTATCTCCGTGGGACAGAAATGCATCTTGCTACGGAAACTCGCCCGAATACAATAAATTTTTCATCGAACAACTTACCGAGTTACTCTCAAATTACGGCGAAATACACGAAGTTTGGTTCGACGGGGCTTGCGGTGAAGGTCCTAATGGTAAAAAACAAGAATATGACTGGGACTCGATCCTTAAAACCATACGAGAATTGCAACCCCAAGCTGTCACAGCCATTATGGGCGATGACGTGAGATGGGTAGGAAACGAAAAAGGATATGGGCGGGAAACCGAATGGAGCGCAACAGCCCTCATTCCGAGTAGTTACTCCCGTTCAGACAGCGTTTGTAATGCAATAGGTATATCCCATTTATCCAAAGACCTCGGCAGTCGAGCCCTTTTAGAACAAGCGACCGAATTATTTTGGTACCCGTCGGAAGTCGATGTATCGATTCGTCCGGGCTGGTTCTATCATCGGGAAGAAGACGATAAGGTAAAATCGCTTTCTACATTGGTGGACATCTATTTCAAATCGGTAGGATACAATTCTGTTTTACTGCTCAATATTCCTCCCGACACAAGGGGGTTGATTCATGAAAACGACACCAAACGGCTTCAAGAACTGGCTCAATATATAAGCCATACATTTGCAACCGATTATGGAAAAACTTCTCACGAAAAAATTACCGGGAAAGAGGGCGATTCCTTCGAGATAAATATAACGGCTACGACTCCCGTGAATACACTCTTACTGCAAGAGGATATACAGAACGGGCAACGAATTGAAGCATTTACCGTAGAGGCTTCGATAAACGGAGTATGGAAAAAAATCTCCGAAGGCACAACAATAGGATATAAACGACTGGTGAGATTCGACGATGTTATCGCCGACAAATTAAGAGTGACTATTAATCGGACAAGAGCCGATTTCTCCATATTACGAACCGGAATATTCTATGCAAACCCTATTATAGAAAAATCAGAAGAAGCACAAAATTCGGTTTTCACTCCCCAAGAGTGTCTTATCGGAGATAAAGAAGCAGTAGAAGCTATTGACAAAAAAATCGAGACGGCTATTTACAGCGACGGTCTTTCTCCTATCCTCATCGATCTCGGAAAAATACGAAGCATAAAAGGGTTCTGTTACACACCGGTACAAGAAGGGAATACCGATGGGACTATTTTCCACTATAATTTGTATCAAAGTAACGACGGAAAAGAATGGAAAGGCATTATACTTAACGGTGAATTCAGCAACATAAAGAACAATCCTATTCCTCAATTCGTCACATTCGGGAAAGTCTTGGAAACAAGATACTTGAAATTAGAACCCATCGAAGAGATAAACGGAAACCAAAAGACCTCTATCGCTGAGTTTAGTGTGGTAATACCGTAAAAACAACCGATCATATATAGAAAACCGCCCGATTTTATATTATCGGGCGGTTTTTATATTACATGAAAATACTCCAAAGCTCGTTTTATACCATCGTCATCGACAGTAGTTGTCACATAATCGGCTACCTTTTTTAGCGAATCTCCGGCATTACCCATAGCGACACCAATACCCGCGACTTTCAACATATTGGTATCGTTTCCTCCATCGCCAAACGCCATTACTTCGCTTATGGAAAAACCACAATATTTTGCAACCGATTTCACCCCCTCTCCTTTATCTACTCCCTTAGCGGTTACATCGGCAAAAGCAGGATACCACCGACTGGACTCACAAGAAGATAAACAAGGCATAATCTCTGCCTCTTCCTCGGCTGTAATAATCGGTGTCATCTGTATAATGCGTTGTTGCAAAAGAGCACTCAAAGAGATATTACCGGAGATATCGTTCAAATCGAGAAACCGATGGAAAAATTCTTCGATTTCCCGAGTTGTATTATAGACCAGAGCTTCCGATTCTCCCACCAATATACACGGGAATTTCCGCTCCTCGGAAAATTTCATCATTGCACAAACATCTTCTTTGGGAATTGCATGGCAAGCGATTACCTTATCTCCGACCAATATATAAGCGCCATTCGTAGTAATATATCCATCAATAAGGCTTTTGATATCATCGAGATTATTGATATAAGTCAAAGGTCGTCCCGTAGAGATAAAGATTTTCAATCCTTTCTTTTTGGCTTTCTCCAACGATTCTACCGTAGAACGAGGAATACGATGAGTATGAAAACTCACAAGTGTACCGTCAATATCGAAAAACAGGGCTTTAATCATTCTTTCTTTTTTATAATGCAAAGATAGTCGAAACAAATTTACATCATACCAACTTCCTACCATTTATCACCATGAAAAAATCCGCCTAACCAATAGGCGGATTTTCCCAAAAACAACATCAAATAACTTATATAACGAAGTAATCACTCCTCACGACTATAAATGGAATCTTTTATATCATTGATGTCCACAAATTTATTCACTATGGCATAGATTGTCAATCCAGCCGGACTATGTATTTGCAATTTCCCTGCGATGTTTCTCCTATGGGTTATGACCGTATGGGCAGACAAACACAATTTTTCAGCGATCTGCTTATTGGTCATTCCTTTCACAACGCCTATAATAATCTCTTTTTCTCTCTCGGTGAGCGGTTCTTGTCGTTCTTCTTTCTCAGAAGAAGTCTGCACCATCGATTCAAACGTTTCCTTAATCTGCTCTGCCGAATCGTACACCGAGATGACTCCATCATACATTTTTAAAACCGAAGCATCTGCCAAAGAATGCTGTAAAGCAATGCATTTCAATGAGATACCTTCAAGGCTCTTCTTAAATTGTATAATAGACGATATACCTGCCAATCCCGGATCTATAATCAATATATCTGGCCTACGCCACGACAATAATGCTGGGAGCTGCTGCATATCGGCAACTTCGGCCGCTTCGATATTGAGAGTCGACAGTTTTTTCAACACAGTCAATAATCCCTTACGGATAATCAATGAAGGTTCTGCTATGACGACTTTTAATACAGGCTTCATTTTTTTCTTTCTATATTATATTCCAGCGTTTGAATGACCGGAATAAAAAGATAATCCTCTATATAATTATGCGAAGCTAAATCTTGTTCGCATGTAAATATATCGAACAACACGCTATTCAGCTCATTACTACTCGATGCCGGATAATATTTTATCAATATATTTTTCAGTTCGGTCAATTTCGCTTCAACTTGATCGTGTCGTTTTCGAAATATCGCAATATTGTACATATCGGGCTTTACACCTGCCAATAAAGAGTTTACATAAGGAAAAACAGTACTCTCTTCATACCGCATATGTTTCTGAACCTCGGCTACATACTCGTCGAAAAACCGAAGAATTGCAATAGAAATATCTTTCTCTCCTCCATCTATCGCATTCAGTAGATTACAACGAATAGCCGGTAATCTGAAATTCAGAAAATAGTCGTGAGAATTATGTAAATACTCCAATAAAGCCCCGGCAGATATAACATTTTTATAGTCATCAACATCACCCTCGTCTAACAATAAATTAACTACGGCCAAAAATGTTTCGGTATGTACACCATTTTCCCGACAAACCTCCCCGATACTTTTATCGCCGAAACCCAACGCGATGCCGAAACGGCTCATGACTAACAACACAGGGTAATTGTCACAAACCAAATCGCTCATTCGGTTATTCTGATTATATGCTCCGAGTTTATACATATTTTTTTCTTTTACTTTTTTGTATCATTGAAATACAAATATAACCAAAGGTGAGCGCAAAGGCAAACGGAAACCTCATTTCCGATTTGACTCTGCCGAACCGCATCCTATATTCTACAAATATAG
>ERZ791878.1346-NODE-1346-length-10973-cov-2.875893_pt1 | contig 10973 bp, 8 predicted proteins | sample MGYA00510277_ERZ791878 | MGnify/ENA primary metagenome ERZ791878 (study PRJEB30046, sample SAMN00792094) | human gut metagenome | study: EMG produced TPA metagenomics assembly of the A metagenome-wide association study of gut microbiota in type 2...
CAACAAGTTCCAGACCTACGTTCTGAACCTTGCCGTATCTCTGTTCCATTACTACGAAAATACCTTTACTCATTGTAGGGTTTCCTCCTTATATTTCTAAATTTAGTATCCGATTCTTCGTCTAAATAAATTAGATGATGAACTTAGCTTCCAGTTTGTCCATGATAGCTTTAACAGCTTCGTCTGCAGACAGACCTTCCAGAATTGTACCAGCGCCTTTAACTTCTTTAGTGAAGGACTGATATACGTTTGTGGGGGAACCCTTCAGACCGATCATATCCAGTTCCAGACCATCTTTCAGATCTTCGAAGCCCAGTACTTTGATTTCTTTTTCATAAGCTTCAACGATACCTCTTACGGACATGTATCTGGGTGTAGCCAGTTCAGCGATTGCTGTCAGCAGGCAAGGAGTTTTGATTTTGATGATGTGGTAACCATCTTCGAACTGTCTCTTAACTACTACGTGGTCAGCTGCTGCTTCAACAACTTCTTCAACGTAGGAAACCTGAGGCAGGTGCAGTTTTTCAGCAATCTGGGGACCAACCTGAGCTGTGTCACCGTCGATAGCCTGACGACCTGTGATGATCAGATCATAGCCGATGTGCTTCAGCGCTGCTGCAATGATGCCGGATGTAGCATAAGTATCGGAACCACCGAATTCTCTTGCGGATACCAGGTAAGCATCATCACAACCCATAGCCAGTGCTTCTCTCAGTGCAACGTCTGCCTGAGGGGGGCCCATGGAAACAACTGTTACTGTGCCGCCCAGCTGTTCTTTCAGCTGCAGAGCTGCTTCGATACCTGTTTTGTCATCGTGGTTGATAATAGAAGGAACACCATCACGGATCAGTGTGCCTGTCTTAGGATCGATTTTAACTTCTACTGTATCGGGTACCTGTTTAATACATACAACGATTTTCATTATAGTTTGTTCTCCTTCCAAATTTTAGTAATAAGCTTTTTCAAAATGAACTCTTAACTCTCAAATCAAACCTTCATGGAGCCAGCAACGATCATTCTCATAGCTTCGTTTGTACCTTCGTAGATTTCTGTAATCTTAGCGTCTCTCATAGCTCTTTCTACGGGGTACTCACGGCAGTAACCGTAGCCACCGAACAGCTGTACAGCCATTCTTGTTACTTCGTTTGCAGTTTCGGAAGCAAACATTTTGCACATTGCAGCGTAAGGAGCGTAGTTGCCATGCAGATCCTTTTCTGTAGCTGCTCTCCATACCATCAGTCTAGCAGCATCTGTCTTTGTCTGCATTTCAGCCAGTTTGAACTGTGTGTTCTGGTATTTGCCGATGGGTTTGCCACCCTGTTTTCTTTCCTTAACATATTTCAGTGTTTCGTCAATAGCGCCCTGAGCGATACCTACGGACTGAGCACCGATACCGATACGACCGCCGCCCAGTGCTGTCATAGCAATCTTGTAGCCCTGGCCTTCTTTGCCCAGCAGGTTTTCAGCGGGAACCTTAACGTTTTCATAAATAACTTCGCAGTTGGATGCTGCTCTGATACCCATACGTTCGATGTTGGGACCAACGGACAGACCTTCAAATTCTCTTTCTACGATGAAAGCAGACATACCTTTAGGACCTTTGGATTTATCTGTCAGAGCGAATACGATGAATGTATCAGCGAAACCGGAGTTTGTTGTGAACATCTTTGTACCGTTCAGAACATAGTACTTGCCGTCTTCTGTCTTGTCAGCTGTTGTCTTAACGCCTGCAGCATCTGTACCAGCGCCGGGCTCTGTCAGACCGAAGCAGCCGATTTTGGAACCATCAACCAGAGGTCTCAGATATTTCTGTTTCTGTTCTTCTGTACCAAACTCATTGATGCAAGGGCAGCAAAGAGATGTATGTACGGACAGTGTAATACCTGTGGAAGCATCTACTTTAGACATTTCTTCCATGCACAGTGTGTATGTCAGAACGTCTGCACCCTGGCCGCCGTATTCTCTGCTGTAAGGAATACCAAAAGCACCGATTTTCTGCAGTTTCTGAAGCAGTTCTCTATCGTAATCTTCTGCTTCGTCCATGTCTTTAGCGATTGGTTTAATTTCTGTTTCAGCAAATTTTCTGAACAACTCTTGCTGAAGCATCTGAGTTTTTGTTAATTTGAAATCCATTCTAATATTCCTCCTATTTTTTAAAAATTTTGAAACATCCGCGATGAGGCCACATCGTGGTATTTCATTAAAAAACAACCTACTTCCTTACGACGCTGCCGTATGGACGCAGTTTATCAGCTTCTCATTTCTACTTACGCATTTCAATAAGAAGCTATAATGCCTCCACAATGAATATACCATTTTTGTTTAAAATTTGTCAACATCTTTGTCGATAAATATTACATAAAAAACGGCTGCGTTTGTTGGTAATACCGACATATTTTCCACTGTCGGCGAATGGAAAAAAACCTACAAAAAACAGACCGAAAATCTCCTGCCGGATCGCTATTCCCACAGGAAATTCTTCCCACATTTCGTCTGTTTGCCTTTTTGTGAAAGAGCAATCTCCTTCGCCGCCAGCTCCTGCGGCATACAGTGTAATTTTGTATACAATATATCTCTTTTCAAAAAGGGATTCTGACGCTGTTTGTGCGTATTTCTCCGTTTTTTTGCCTATCTCTACTTTACACCATTGTCTTTTCTCTGTCAATATATTTCGCATGAAAACTATTTTCTCTACGTTTTAATTGTCAGACATCTACTCGTAATATTACACAATAAAAACTGCTTCTTTTTCTGTTTTATGTCTCCTTTTGGAAGTTCGCACCTTCCTTTTTCACGTTTTCATTCTCTATGAGATAATTTTTCGCAAAAAGAATCTCTTTCCGCGAAGTTCGTAAACAGAGCTTCTGCTGTCTCTCTCATATCAACCATTTTTCCGCATAAACATAATATAAAAAAGAGAGCATCCTTACGGATACTCTCTTGATGAATCAATATTCTGATTTCGTCGAAATTACTCAATGATTTCTACTACGGAACCAGCGCCTACTGTTCTACCGCCTTCACGGATAGCGAAACGGAGACCCTTTGACATAGCTACGTGTGTGATAAGTTCAACTGTCATTTCAACGTTGTCGCCAGGCATGCACATTTCTGTACCTTCGGGCAGGCTGATAACGCCTGTTACGTCTGTTGTTCTGAAGTAGAACTGAGGTCTGTAGTTGTTGAAGAAAGGAGTATGACGGCCACCTTCTTCTTTGGACAGAACGTAAACCTGAGCTTTGAATTTTGTATGAGGTGTGATGGAACCGGGTTTAGCCAGAACCTGACCTCTTTCGATTTCATTTCTCTGAACGCCTCTCAGCAGAACACCGATGTTGTCACCAGCTTCAGCCTGATCCAGCAGTTTACGGAACATTTCAACGCCTGTTACAACTACTTTTCTGATTTCGTCTGTCAGACCAACGATTTCAACTTCATCCTGTACTTTAACTACGCCGGATTCTACTCTACCTGTAGCTACTGTACCACGACCTGTGATGGAGAATACGTCTTCGACGGGCATCAGGAAAGGTTTGTCTGTTGCACGTTCGGGTGTAGGAATGTAATCTTCGATAGCTTCGAACAGTTCCAGAATCTTGTCGCCCCAAGGACCGTTGGGATCCTGCAGAGCCTGGAATGCGGAACCTCTGATGATGGGAATATCATCACCGGGGAATTCATATTCGTTCAGCAGTTCTCTGATTTCCATTTCAACCAGATCCAGCAGTTCTTCGTCTTCAACCATGTCGCATTTGTTCATGAATACAACGATGTAAGGAACGCCTACCTGTCTGGACAGCAGGATGTGTTCTCTTGTCTGAGCCATAGGGCCGTCTGTTGCAGCTACTACCAAGATAGCACCATCCATCTGAGCAGCACCTGTGATCATGTTTTTAACATAGTCAGCATGGCCGGGGCAGTCAACGTGAGCGTAGTGTCTGTTGGGTGTTTCGTATTCAACGTGAGCTGTGGAAATTGTGATACCACGTTCTCTTTCTTCGGGAGCCTTATCGATGTTTTCGAAATCTACAGCTTCACCGATATGGTATCTTTCGTGCAGTGTCTTTGTGATTGCTGCAGTCAGAGTTGTTTTACCATGGTCAACGTGACCGATAGTACCAATATTCATATGAGGTTTGGTTCTTTCAAATTTTACCTTTGCCATTTTAAAATATCCTCCTTGTAAAATTGTGGAATCTTAATTTATGAGTTTGACACACTTTAAAATACAGCGCATCCATCAACTCTAATTATATTAGAATTCTTATCTTTTTGCAATACCAAAAATCCAATTAAACGCAGTATTTTTGGCATTTCATTTCTGTTTTTCCGTCGAAAAATTACTTTCTGCCTTCCAGTACTTTTTCCTGAACAGATTTGGGGCAGGGTTCGTAATGGTCAACTTCCATTACATAGTTACCACGGCCCTGTGTTCTGGAACGCAGGTCTGTGGAGTAACCGAACATTTCAGCCAGAGGAACGAAGGAGTGAATTACCTGTGCGTTGCTTCTTGCTTCCATACCTTCGATACGACCACGTCTGGAGTTGATATCGCCGATAACGTCGCCCATATAATCCTCAGGTACTGTTACAGTTACCTTCATGATGGGTTCAAGCAGAACTGCGTCACCCTTTCTCATAGCTTCCTTGAAAGCCATGGAACCGGCAATCTGGTAAGCGGATTCGGAGGAGTCAACATCATGGTAGGAACCATCGTAAACTTCTGCCTTAACGCCCAGTACGGGATAGCCGCCCAAGATACCGCTCTGCATAGCCTGCTGGATACCTTTATCGATAGCGGGGATGTATTCCTTAGGAATAGAACCGCCGACTGTCGCATTTACGAATTCGTAGTTGTTTTCCGCATCTGTGGGAATAGGATAGAAACGTACTTTACAGTGACCATACTGACCACGACCACCGGACTGACGTACGAATTTACCTTCTACGTCAACTGCCTTACGGAATGTTTCCTTGTAAGCAACCTGAGGTGCGCCTACGTTTGCTTCTACCTTGAATTCTCTCAGCAGACGGTCAACGATGATTTCCAGATGCAGCTCACCCATACCGGAGATGATTGTGTCGCCTGTCTCCTGGTCTGTGTAGGTCTTGAATGTGGGATCTTCTTCTGCCAGCTTTGCCAGAGCGATGCCCATTTTGTCACGGCCTGCTTTTGTCTTGGGTTCGATTGCAACGGAGATAACGGGTTCGGGGAATACCATGGATTCCAGAATAACTTCGTGATCTTCGTTACAGATTGTGTCACCTGTTGTGGAAATCTTGAAGCCTACTGCTGCCGCAATATCACCGGAGTAAACTCTGTCGATTTCTTCTCTGTGGTTTGCGTGCATCTGCAGGATACGGCCAACACGTTCCTTCTTGCCGCCCTTTGTGGAGTTGTAAACGTATGTGCCGGAATCCAATGTACCGGAGTACACACGGAAGAATGCCAGCTTACCAACGAAGGGGTCATTCATTACTTTGAATACCAGAGCAGAGAAGGGCTCTTCGTCGGATGCGTGTCTTTCTGTTTCTTCGCCTGTTGCAGGGTCAATACCCTTGATTGCGGGAATGTCTGTAGGTGCGGGCATATATTCAACAACGCCGTCCAGCAGCTTCTGAACACCTTTGTTTCTGTATGCGGAACCACACATTACGGGCATCAGTTCGCAGGCGATACATGCCTTACGCAGTGCTGTTTTCAGTTCTGCTTCTGTGATTTCTTCTTCAGCAAAGAATTTTTCCATCAGCGCATCATCTGTTTCAGCGATTGCTTCGATCATGATCTGTCTGTATTCTTCAGCCTGTTCTACATATTCTGCGGGAATTTCTTCTTCGTCTACTTCTGTACCTGTTGCGTTTTCATAGAAGTAAGCTTTCATCTTCATCAGGTCGATGATGCCCTTGAAATCACTTTCTGCACCGATAGGCAGAGTTACAGCTACGGGATGGCAGCCCAGTCTGTCTACGATGGATTTCATGGAACCGAAGAAGTCTGCACCCATGATATCCATTTTGTTTACGAAAATCATACGGGGTACATTATAGTTGTCAGCCTGTCTCCAAACTGTTTCTGTCTGAGGTTCAACACCGCCCTTTGCGTCCAGTACGCAAACAGCGCCATCCAGTACACGCAGAGAACGTTCTACTTCAACTGTGAAGTCAACGTGTCCGGGTGTGTCGATGATGTTGATTCTGTTGTCGTTCCAATGACATGTTGTCGCAGCGGATGTGATAGTGATACCTCTTTCCTGCTCCTGCTCCATCCAGTCCATTGTTGCTGTACCTTCGTGTGTATCGCCGATTTTATAGTTACGACCTGTATAGAACAGAATACGTTCTGTCAGAGTTGTCTTACCCGCGTCAATGTGCGCCATAATACCAATGTTTCTGGTTCTTTCCAGAGGGTATTCTCTGTTTGCCACTGTGGGATCCTCCTTTTTGTAATCATAATCAGGGTTATGGAAAGACTATGAAATAGCCTTTCCATATTTCCCAAATTCCATTCGTTTTTCTCTAAAAACCAACTGCTCTGCGGCAGCCTTCTGTAAGGCAAAGCCTCACAAAAACGGTAATTCTTACCATTTGAAGTGGGAGAAAGCTTTGTTTGCTTCTGCCATCTTGTGCATTTCGTCTTTTCTCTTGCAAGCGCCGCCTGCATTGTTCAGTGCGTCCAGAATTTCGCCTGCCAGACGATCAACCATTGTCTTTTCGCCGCGTTTTCTGGAATACAGTGTGATCCATCTCAGACCCAGTGTCTGTCTTCTTTCAGGTCTGATTTCCATGGGTACCTGGTAGGTTGCACCGCCGACACGGCGAGCCTTAACCTCCAGTACAGGCATAATGTTGCCCAGAGCTTCTTCGAAAACTTCCAGAGCTTCTCTACCTGTTTTTTCTGCTACTTTATCGAATGCACCGTAAACGATCTTTTCCGCTACACCCTTTTTACCATCCAGCATGATGCTATTGATAAGCTTTGTCACCAGCTTGCTGTTGTAAATAGGATCGGCCAAGACCTCTCTTTTTGCTACATGTCCTTTTCTAGGCACGATTCTTCCCTCCTTGATGAATAAATGCTATTCTCGGTACTTCACGGGGATGCTTCCCTCGTGTTTTCATGCCTTATCCTCTTTCAACGTATATCTCGTCTAAGCAATCGCAGATTGTATTGATTGATATAAGGCATTTCTACTAATAGATTTGTCTTTGTCTGAAATTGTTCCTCTAAGAAATTTTAAAAAATTACTTCTTAGCAGCTTTAGGACGCTTTGCGCCGTATTTGGAACGAGCCTGCATTCTGTTTGCAACGCCGGCTGTATCCAGTGTACCTCTGACAATGTGGTAACGTACACCGGGAAGGTCTTTTACTCTACCGCCTCTGATCAGAACAACGGAGTGTTCCTGCAGGTTGTGGCCTTCACCGGGGATATATGCTGTAACTTCGATACCGTTGGACAGACGAACTCTGGCAATCTTTCTCAGCGCAGAGTTAGGCTTCTTAGGTGTGGAAGTTTTTACCGCTGTACATACGCCTCTCTTCTGGGGAGAAGATACGTCTGTAGCTTTCTTCTGCAGGGAGTTCAAACCTTTCTGCAGAGCGGGTGCTGTAGATTTTTTCTCAACAGTTTTTCTGCCTTTTCTTACTAACTGGTTAAACGTAGGCATTAACTGCACCTCCTTATAAAAATAATACATCTGCTAAATTGCAATAATTCTGATTTTGTTTCCGTTTTACGGACTCGCTTAGAAAAGCCCCTAAAATCGGACACTAGAAAATTTTATCATCGCCAACAACAAAAGTCAAGGATTTTCTTTGGAAATTCAGCTTTTTTCCGCACTTTTTCCCATTTCCGCACCCTCTGCCTTTGTAAACGCATTTCGGCAAAGAGAAAGCCCTCTGCTTTTCACAGAGGGCAAATATCATCTTATTTCCGAAAATCCTTTCTGATATTGTTCCGCAGTTCCGTCAGGCTCTGCACCGGTTCATCCACAAGCTCCGTCAGCACCTCATCCAATGCCTTTTCTTTGTCTTTTTCTTCTTTGCATTTCCTGCGCCAGCGTATCAGAATAAAGCAGGTCAGAATCCCTGCCACAATAAGCAGGAGCAGAATCTCCATAAGAACGGATGCTTTCATCGGCTGTTTCGTCCATAAATCCAAGTACCAATCCATACGCTCCTCCTCCTTATCGCTTTTCATAAAAGAACTGTTTTCTTATCCTTATTTTATCATATTTCCCCTTGTACCCAAAGCGTTATTTCCTATTTCATCTCTTTCCATACAAAAAGGGTACTGCTTCGCAGTACCCCTCTTTTTCTTAAACCATTTCGTCTTCATCAATATATACGGTTTCCTCCGCAGGTGCTTCTGTTTCTTCCTCAGCGCCTTCGGGAACGATTTCAATATTTCTGTATCTCGTCATACCCGTACCGGCAGGAATCAGCTTACCGATGATAACGTTTTCCTTCAGACCGATCAGCGGATCAATCTTACCCTTGATTGCTGCTTCTGTCAGCACGCGGGTTGTTTCCTGGAAGGATGCGGCAGACAGGAAGGAATCTGTTGCCAGGGAAGCCTTTGTGATACCAAGAAGCACTCTCGTACCCTTTGCAGGCTCTTTGCCCTCTGCTTCCAGTGCAGCGTTTGTATTTTCAAAGGTCAGCCAGTCAACCAGAGAGCCGGGCAGGAATTCTGTATCCCCGTTTTCCTCGATTTTTACTCGCTTCAGCATCTGACGTACAATAACCTCGATATGCTTATCGCTGATTTCTACACCCTGCAGGCGGTAAACTCTCTGTACCTCCTGAATCATGTAGTCCTGCACGCCTCTCAGACCCTTGATTTTCAGAATATCGTGAGGGTTTACGCTACCTTCGGTGATTTCGTCACCGGCTTCGATTAAATCACCGTCATAAACCTTGATTCTGGAGCCGTAAGGAATCAGATAATCCTTTGTTTCTCCTGTTTCGGGGTTTGTGATGATAACCTCACGCTTTTTCTTTGTATCGTTCAGTGTCACGCGTCCGCCGAATTCCGCAATGATAGCCAGACCCTTAGGCTTTCTTGCTTCAAACAATTCCTCGACACGGGGAAGACCCTGTGTGATATCGTTACCTGCGATACCGCCTGTATGGAACGTACGCATGGTCAGCTGTGTACCAGGTTCACCGATGGACTGTGCCGCGATGATACCTACAGATTCGCCAATGCGTACATATCTGCCGGATGCCATGTTTGCGCCGTAGCACTTCGCACAGATACCAACCTCGGAACGGCAGGTCAGAACGGTTCTGATCCAAACCTTCTTAATGCCGGCTTTTTCCACTGCCTCCGCCTGATCTACGGTAATCATAGTATCCGCAGGAACAATGATTTCGCCTGTTTCGGGATGGATGATATCGTAAGCAGACCATCTGCCGCGGATACGATCCTGCAAGCCTTCAATGACTTCGTTGCCGTCCATGAATGCAGAAATTTCCATGCAAGGTGTTTCAATATTTCTGCCGTCGCAGCAATCCCATTCTCTTACAATAATATCCTGAGATACGTCTACCAGTCTACGTGTCAGATAACCGGAGTCGGCTGTCTTCAGCGCAGTATCGGTCAGACCTTTACGCGCACCGTGTGCGGAAATGAAGTATTCCAGTACGGACAGACCTTCACGGAAGTTTGCCTTGATGGGCAGCTCGATGATACCGCCGTTAGGGGATGCCATCAGACCACGCATACCTGCCAGCTGTTTGATCTGTCTGTTGGAACCACGGGCACCGGAGTTCGCCATCATATAAATGTTGTTATATTTCCCCAGACCTGCCAGCAGTGCTGCCGTAATCTTATCATCGGCAATGTTCCATGCCTCGATAACCTTCTGGTGACGTTCTTCGTCCGTCATCAGACCACGTCTGAATTTCTTTGTAATCATATCAACCTTGGATTCTGCTTCCTCCAGATATTCTGCCTTTTCCTTAGGAATTTCCATATCAGAAACGGATACGGTCATTGCCGCTCTTGTGGAGAATTTATAACCCAGAGATTTGATTTTATCCAGTACGGATGCTGTTTCTGTTGCACCGCAGCGGTTGATGCACTTATTGATAACCTTACCGATTGCCTTCTTATCTACCAGGAAGCTGATTTCGTAATCGAATTTTGTTTCCTCGTTTGTTCTATCAACGTAGCCCAGATTCTGAGGAATTGCCTCGTTAAAGATAATACGACCAACGGTTGTCTGTACCATTCTTGTTTCGGGTACGCCGTCAAATTCCAGCGTTCTTCTTACTCGGATGATTTCCTGCAGGCTTACCTCATGGTTATCGTATGCCAGTATTGCTTCCTTTTCATCCTTGAAGGGGCGAATCATCAGATCGCCTGCTTTTTTGATTACATTGCCTTCCGCATCCAGAATATCCTCTGTGTATCTCTGGTTCAGATCGTCTCTTTCCAGAGTCAGATAATACATACCCAGAATCATATCCTGAGAGGGTACGGTTACAGGCGCACCATCGGAGGGCTTCAGCAGGTTATTGGGAGAAAGCAGCAGGAATCTGCATTCTGCCTGTGCTTCTACGCTCAGAGGAACGTGAACCGCCATCTGGTCACCGTCGAAGTCGGCGTTGAATGCGGTACATACCAAAGGATGCAGCTTAATCGCACGACCTTCTACCAGAACGGGTTCAAATGCCTGAATCCCCAGTCTGTGCAGTGTCGGCGCACGGTTCAGCATAACGGGATGCTCTCTGATAACCTCCTCCAGAATATCCCAAACCTCTGTCTGCAATCTTTCTACCATTCTCTTAGCGGATTTGATGTTGTGAGCCAAACCATCCTCTACCAGCTTCTTCATCACAAAGGGCTTAAACAGCTCGATTGCCATTTCCTTCGGCAGACCGCACTGATAGATTTTCAATTCGGGACCTACAACGATAACGGAACGGCCGGAGTAGTCAACACGCTTGCCCAGCAGGTTCTGACGGA
>ERZ791878.1349-NODE-1349-length-10936-cov-95.433876_pt1 | contig 10936 bp, 8 predicted proteins | sample MGYA00510277_ERZ791878 | MGnify/ENA primary metagenome ERZ791878 (study PRJEB30046, sample SAMN00792094) | human gut metagenome | study: EMG produced TPA metagenomics assembly of the A metagenome-wide association study of gut microbiota in type 2...
CCATCTGCGAGGTGCCTAAGGTGATTCCGGGCAGAATGATCTGCAGCGGTGGCGAATGCGGCGACAAGCTCGACTTCAAGCCTTACGCACAGTCGGGCGGGAAGCTATATACGGAGATTATCCATACCTCGCATGGTGCCCTCCGTACTTCGTCGCAGCGTGTGTTCGTCTCCTTCTCTTTCCCGAAGGAAATGCACAAGTCGGATATTCTGAAATATCTCTACAAAGAGATCATGGAGATGAAGGGCAAAGCTAAACATTTCAAGGAGTATATAGCATGGGAACAGTACAAGTAATGGCTCTGAATTCGGCACGCAAGGGCAATATGGGAAGATTGAATTCTTCCCAGCCCCTGTATGTCTATGACACCCTGATAGCACAGCCGTGGCTGAAGGGTGTAATTGCGCAGATACGTGGGGAGAAGGCTATCCCCGGCGTAGATGCTGGTGATGAGAAGGCGGTGAAGAAGGCTAGAGAGGGGCTGAAGAAGCAGCTGCCTATCCGTGCCATTCACTACTACAGATTCAGGAATAACCACCGTTCTGGTGAGGATGCGGACCCAGAGAGCTTTCTCTTCCAGACGACTATTGATGTGGATGATGTGGATTATGTGGATGCTGCACTGGAGAAGGCTCGTGAGCTGAACTGCAGCAACACGATATGGAAAGGGAAGCTGCTGCATCTGGAGTATTCGGCTAGAAAGAAGCTGCATATTGATATCCGTATGCCGATGGGTATGACGATAGAGGAGACGCAGAAGGCGTATTGCGAGGCGGCTGGGATTCCCTACGACAAGAGCTGCATCACGCCGGAGAGAATCATCTTTATCACGGATAAGGACTCCGAGATTTACCGCTCGAAGGAGTGGTATGGGGTGCTGCCGGATGAGGAGATCAAAGCCCGCAGAGAGGCTTTCCTGAAGCGTGGGCTTACGATTGATGGTAAGGGGACGGCTCGCTATAGCTTGCTTGCCGGGGATTGCAAATCCCCGGAACGCCTGGCGGGAGACTTTCAGGGGCAAATACCTAGCGATAGTAATCATAAAGTTCAAAGTTCAAATCTCAAAGTTCAAAGTAATGACGATGTTCAAGACAATCGATTTCAGGGCACTGACAGCCATTCTGCTGTTTCTTCTGGCGCTGCTATTCAGCCTGCCCAACCTGGTAATAGCCATCGTGCTGATGATGATTATATCAGCCATACTGGAGATGCTCAGAAAGCTGGCGGACTGGCAGCCCAAGAAGCAGGGCAAGTTGATGCCAAGAATCTCATAGCCTTCGACCTCTTTCAGGAATCCGCAGGACTGAAGGGGATGAATATTGATACCGTCGGGTCAAGACACTCCTCTCTGCTCGCCATTATGAGCGCTGGCGCTTCTCGTGTGATGTGTGAGGAGGAGCTGATGAAGGTGGTGGCGAAGAGAATGCCGAGCTATTATCAGGAGAATGACTGCCATCAGCTGATTCATGATTTCTATGCGAAATATGGGGATAGCTCCAAGCCGTTTTCGAGGGATGTGATTCGGGTGAATGCTTTGGCGGAGCAGGCTGCTAAGAGCTTGCTTGCCGGGGATTACAAATCCCCGGAACACATAAGGGATTGCAAATCCCCGGGACACCTGGCGGGGGACTTTATGGGGCAAATGACAGGCAATGCTAATCATACAGTTCAAAGTTCAAAGTTCAAAGTTCAAAGTAAAGAAGTTCAAAGTGAAGACGAGGAATATCCTGCTCCTCCTCCGATGCCGAAGAAGCTGCCGAAACTGGTGGAGCTGCTGATCTCAAAGACTCCGGAAATCTATCAGCCGGCTGTGGCGCACGCCATTTTTCCTTCGCTCGCTACCCATCTCTGGAGAACCAGATTCAGATATATCGACAACGTGGAGCACGAAGCTACCCTGATGGCCTGTCTGCTTGCAGGGACAGGTGCAGGTAAAAGTTGTGTACAGAAGCCTATCGATTTCATTATGGAGGATATCCGTAAGCGCGACCAGGAAAACCTGAAGCGTGAGAAGGAATGGAAGGATGAAATGATGCGTAAGGGTGCCAACAAGGATAAGCGCAAACGCCCTGAGAATCTGATTATCCAGGAGATTGATGCCGATATGACCAACCCAGCCTTCGTGATGCGTACCGCTGAAGCCAAGGAACATTTCCTTTATACTTCGCTGAACGAAATCGACCAGTTTGATGCACTCAAAGGTAGCGGTTTTCAGCAGTTCCGCATCATGTGCCTCGCCTTCGACCCAGGTAATTTATATGGACAGACGCGAGTAGGAACCCAAAGCGTCACCGAGCGTGTCACCATCCGTTTCAACTGGAATGCTTCTACCACCATCCATAAAGGCATCAGGTATTTCAAGCGTGTGCTGACCGATGGTCCGGTTTCCCGTATCAACTTCTGTACCATCCCCGAAAGAGACATCGGCGAGGATATTCCCGTCTATGGAACCTATGATGAGGAATTCAGAAATTCTCTGAAACCTTACATCGATAATCTCTGCATGGCTTCGGGGCTGGTGGAGTGCAAGGAGGCATTTCATCTTGCCGAGGTGCTGAAGGATGAGAATGCGGAATTCTCCCGTCTGTCGCAGGACAGAGTCTATGAGAATCTGAGCTTCCGTGCCAACGTAATCGGCTATCTGAAGGCGTGTGTGCTCTATGTGGCGAACGGTTACCAGTGGGAGCCGGAGATTGAGGCTTTCATCCGCTGGAGCGAGCGTTACGACCTCTACTGCAAGATGCGTTTCTTCGGTGATGCCATCAAGAAGGCGGAGCGTGAGGGGGATCAGGAAAGCAAGAAGGGACCTGCGAGCATCCTGGCATTCCTGCCCGACAAGTTCAGTTATCAGCAGGTAGAGACTCTGCGTCTGAAAAACGACATGAACGCCAAGGGCACTGCCAAAATGTTGAGAAACTGGCTACATCGTGGGTATATCGAGAAAGAAGAAAGTGACTCAGTGACTCAGAAACTCAGTGACTCAGTTTATTTCAAGACCCATTATTAGGATGAAACCTCACTCTTAGAGTTATGAACGAAAAAATTTTATTGTATATGGAAATAGTTTTAGAGCGTATAGCGAAGAAGAATACTTATACCATCGGCCGACTGTATCTGTTGGCTGATGGTGATGTGAAGCGCAAGGTGCTTTCCGGCAAGTTTGCCGGCGACAAGCGCAGCTTCGAGCATCGTTTCGACTTGAAGAAGTTGTCTGATGACAGCTACTTCTGTGACACCCTGGAGCCTACGTGGCGCAACCTGAAGGGGATAGCGCTGAAGCCCGGGGAAGTGAATGCCCGGTTTAGTAGAGAGAGCGGCAAGGTGGCAAGAAAGATTCCGGGCCATACCGCCATCCCTGAAGGCTCGTATCGTGTACTCATCACCAAGTCGCCCCGATTCAAGAAGTGGCTGCCGTATGTGCAGGGTGTTCCCGGTTTCGAGGGCATCCGCATCCATGCTGGCAACTATCCCGACGATACCCAGGGCTGCATCCTGGTGGGTGAGAATAAGCTGAAGGGTATGGTGGTGAACTCCCGTATCTGGCTCCATCGTCTGATGAAGCGCATCCAGGCGGCAGAGAATCAGGGAGAAGGTATCTGGATTACCATCATCTAAAATTTGCAGTGCGCTGCCATCTTATATAAAAAAAGTCCGTGAACATTCATTGCCCACGGACTTTTTAAATTATCTGATTCTTATAAATGTCTTATGCCTTGAAGCTCTCCAAGTCTTCTGCCTTGAAGTTCTGGATGTATGCTGAATGGCCGAGAACTTCCTCCTCTGCCATGCGAACATAAACATTAGCACTCTTGGCAAACATCTCTGGTGCCTTGGTAGCATCGTCGAGGATGAGAAGAGACATTACGATGTCGCCAGTCATGTTGTAGAGACGGCGAGCCAGGAAGTCGTGAACTGCCTGATCGTTAGCTTCCTTCACCTTGTTGATGGCTGCCTCGTAAAGTTCTACGAGCTTAGCTACACGCTCCTTCAATGGCTTCAAGTCATCTGATACCTCATTCTCCAACATCTCCTTGATGATGCTGAGATAAGTACCGTTGGTGATGTAGCGGATGGCTGCAACAACCTGCAACTGAGTAGTTCCCTCGTAGATAGAGAAGATGCGGGCATCACGGAACAGGCGCTGGCACTTGTACTCCATGATGAAACCAGAACCACCGTGGATGCTGATGGCATCGTATGCATTCTGGTTGGCATACTCTGAGTTCATACCCTTAGCCAATGGAGTAAATGCATCAGCCAAGCGGGTATATTTCTTCATCTCCTGACGCTCCTCTGGAGTGAGCTTAGTGTCGCGGGCGATGTCTTCCAAAGCCTTGTAGATATCTACGTAGCGAGCGCAGCAGTAGAGGAGTGAACGGCCTGCATCCAACTTAGCCTTCATTCTTGAAAGCATGTCGTATACAGCTGGGAAGTTGATGATCTTCTCACCAAACTGAGCACGCTCCTTGGCATAGGCCAAGCCCTCGTTGTAAGCCTCCTGCTCAACACCTACACTCTGAGCAGCAATACCCAGACGGGCACCATTCATCAGAGCCATCACGTACTTAATCAAACCGAGACGGGTGTTACCGCAAAGCTCTGCCTTGGCATTCTTGTAAACCAACTCGCAGGTAGGAGAACCGTGAATACCCAACTTGTGCTCGATGTGACGAACGGTTACGCCACCATCACGCTTGTCGTAGATGAACATAGAAAGACCACGACCATCCTTGGTGCCTTCCTCAGAACGAGCCAGAACCAGGTGGATGTCTGAGTCACCATTGGTGATGAAACGCTTCACACCGTTCAGACGCCATGTGCCGTCCTCATCCTGTGTAGCCTTCAGCATCACGCGCTGCAAGTCAGAACCTGCATCAGGCTCAGTCAAGTCCATACTCATGGTCTCGCCTGCGCAGATGCGAGGGATGTACTTCTGGCGCTGCTCCTCAGAACCGAACTCATAGAGTGTATCGATACAGCTCTGGAGAGACCAGATGTTCTGGAAACCGGCATCGGCAGCAGCGATGATTTCTGAAGCCATAGAGAAGATGGCGTTAGGCAAGTTCAAACCGCCGTAACGACGAGGCATTGACAAGCCCCAGAGGCCAGCCTTGCGGGTAGCATCGAGGTTCTCGAATGTCTTGCTGGCATAAATCATGCGGCCGTTCTCCAAGTGTGGACCTTCGAGGTCAACATCCTCAGAGTTTGGTTCGATGATGTTAGCAGCTACATCGCCGGTAATATCCAGCAATCGCTTGTAGTTCTCGATGGCATCCTCATAGTTGACAGGAGCATCTTCAAACTGGTCTTTTTCTACATAATTTCTTTCCTTCAAGTCCACAACACGCTTCATAAGCGGATGATTCAAGTGGAACTCTATCTCAGGATGGTCTGTATAATAATTAGCCATTTTGCTTTTCTTATTTAAATAATGTGTAATGCAGATTATTTAGAATTCTGCTTGTAGTACTTGATGAGCTTAGGAACCACATCCTCAACATTGCCGTTGATAACGTAGTCGGCAATCTTGTTGATTGGAGCATCAGGATCGTTGTTCACAGAGATGATGATACCTGAATCCTGCATACCGGCGATGTGCTGAATCTGACCAGAGATTCCGCAGGCGATATAAACCTTAGGATGAACGGTAACACCAGTCTGACCAATCTGACGGTCGTGATCTACCCAGCCTGCATCTACTGCAGCACGGGAAGCACCTACCTCGCCATGGAGGAGATGAGCCAACTCGAAGAGCTGGTCGAAGCCTTCCTTGCTTCCTACGCCATAACCGCCGGCTACAACGATGGCAGAACCCTTCAGGTTGTGCTTGGCAGCCTCTACGTGGTGGTCGAGTACCTTTACTACGAAGTCTTCAGCAGGAACATACTTGCTTACCTCAGGGTAAACTACTTCCTTCTTGCACTCACCCTCGTAGATGCTCTTCTGCATCACGCCAGAGCGGACAGTAGCCATCTGAGGACGGTGCTCTGGGTTTACGATAGTAGCCACGATGTTACCACCGAAGGCAGGACGAATCTGATAGAGCAGACCCTCATAGTGCTTGCCGCTCTTCTTATCGTCGTAATCACCGATTTCAAGCTCTGTACAGTCGGCGGTAAGACCGCTGGTCAATGAAGAAGAAACACGAGGACCGAGGTCGCGACCGATAACGGTAGCACCCATCAATGCAATCTGAGGCTTCTCCTCCTTGAAGAGGTTGACGAGAATGTCGGTATGTGGAGCTGAAGTGTATGGGAACAATCCCTCAGCATCGAAAACAAATAATTTATCTACACCATAAGGGAGAATCTGATCCTCTACCTGACCCTTGATGCCGGTACCAGCCACGATGGCATGGAGCTCCACGCCCTGCTGGTTAGCGAGCTTACGACCCTTGGTGAGCAATTCCTGAGATACTTCGGCAACGGTTGTGCCTTCTACCTCGCAATATACAAATACGTTGTTCATTGTCTTTTCAAAATTATCCGATAATACTTTCGTTCAACAATTCCTTCATCAGTCCGTCGATGTCTTCATCGCTGCTGGTCAAGGTCTTGCTTTCCTTAGCCTGGAACACGATGTTCTTCACGGCCTTCACCTTGGTAGGTGAACCGCTCAGACCGCACTGTGCAGGGTCGCCATCTACATCGGCAACGCTCCACTGGTTCAGAGTGAGGTAAGGGCGCTCTTCATAGAGGTTGGCCCAAGGCTCATCACCCTTGCGCTCCATAGGGCAGGTAGCGTATTTATATTTCATCACGAGCTTCACGTTGCATGGGCGGCATGGAGCTGCGCTTCCGTTTACGGTAATTACCAGTGGCAATGGAGCCTCTACGGTCTCAACACCACCATCGATGAGGCGGCGGATTGTAGCCTTGCCGTCTTCTACCTTGAGGATTTCCTCGGCATAGGTAACCTGGTTCAATCCCAGCTTCTGAGCCACCTGAGGACCTACCTGCGCAGTATCACCATCGATAGCCTGGCGACCGCCGATCACGATATCCACGTCACCGATCTTCTGGATTCCTGTAGCAAGGGCATAGGAAGTAGCCAGTGTATCAGCACCGGCAAAGAGGCGGTCGGTGAGCAACCAACCGGTGTCTGCACCACGATAAAGACCCTGGCGGATGATTTCGCCAGCACGTGGAGGACCCATGGTCAAAATTCCAACTGTAGAACCTGGATTCTGCTCCTTCAAGCGGAGAGCCTGCTCCAGCGCGTTCAAATCTTCAGGATTGAAGATAGCAGGAAGGGCTGCACGGTTCACGGTGCCCTCGGCTGTCATCGCATCCTTACCCACATTTCTTGTGTCAGGTACTTGCTTGGCAAGTACAACGATTTTCAAACTCATATTTAAAAATGGTTATTGTTATAATTCTCTTAAGTTGTTAGTGTTCGGAGCTCAAATCCTTGATTTGGGAGCAAACACGTCGGCAAAAGTACCATTTTTTTGTCTTTTACCCAAATATTTCGAAGAAAAAATGCACAAATTACTATATATTGTGCGCAAAACGTAATATTTGTGCAGTTTTTTCTTGCTAGTTTTGAATATTTATTGTAGTTTTGCAGACAAATACGGCAAATCTATCTTTTATCTGATAATTTGTCCTAAATAAGAAAAGTAGCTTAAAAATATGAAGAAAGTTTTTGTAAGTGGTTGCTATGACCTGTTGCATAGCGGCCACGTTGAGTTTTTCCGCCAGGCGTCTCAGTACGGCGACCTCTACGTAGGTATCGGATCCGACCAGACGATTCTCGGCTACAAGCATCATAAGACGTTCTATCCCGAACAGGAGCGCCTCTTTATGGTGAAGTCTATTAAATATGTAAAGGATGCCTATATCAATCAGGGGGATGGCATCATGGACTTTGTTCCTACCATCGACATCGTGAAGCCTGACATCTTCGTGGTGAATGCGGATGGCAGCAGCGAAACCAAGCGCCAGTTCTGCGAGGAGCGGGGCATCGAGTATGTGGTGCTGCAGCGCACTCCGGCTGATGGTCTCACCGCCCGTTCCAGCACGGATATTAAGGATTCTACCTGTCAGCTTCCTACCCGTCTCGACCTGGCTGGTACCTGGATAGATCAGCCATACGTAAGTTGTCATGCTCCGGGCTGGGCTATCACCATGTCGCTCCTCCCTACCTTCGAGGTGCGTGAGCGCTGCGGTCTTTCCACTTCTACCCGTAACATGATCAAGAAGATATGGCCGGTGAAGTTACCTGACATGAATCCTGAGATTCTTGCCAAGCTGGTGTTTTGTTTCGAGAACGATCCTGAGCGCAGCGACGGTATCGTGAGTGGTGCGCAGGATGCCATCGGTATCTGCATGCCGGGACTGGTGAGACATTATTATGATAATCGTTTCTGGCCGGATAAGTTTGAGACCTGTCTGGATGAGAAGGTTCTCTCGTGGGTGGAGAGCCACGTCTGCATGATTCCGATGGAGCCACGCCGTCCGGGCTGTTCTGTGGTAGAGGGCAAGGACATTACCGAGCCAAAGGTGAAGAACCTTGCCAAGGCGGCAGATGACTGCTGGAATGCTATCCTCGCAATGGATTTTGCAGCCTTTGCATCTGCCTTCCAGGCATCCTTCGATGCCCAGGTAGCCTTGTTCCCAGCCATGATTCAGGGCTGCGTACAGTCGTATATTGATCAGTATTCCGTACTTCCTGAGGTTCATGCCTGGAAGATGCCGGGAGCTGGTGGCGGCGGCTATCTCGTGCTGGTGGTTGATGATGTGAAGTCGTTTGCACAGCAGCATCCGGAGGCTATCGAACTGACAATCAGAAGAAAGTAAACAGCCATATAAACAAGAAATGCCACAGCATATTCGCTGCGGCATTTTTTGTTTTATTAGAAAATCTTTATTCGATTTATTCGAAGCTCTTCATTCGAAGCTCTTTTATTCGAAGCTCTTCAGTCTTGCGATATACTTGCCGAGAATATCGAATTCGATATTCACCACGGTTCCTACTTCGATGTTGCAGAAGTTGGTGTTCTCTCGGGTGTAAGGGATGATGGCAACGGTGAAAGTGTTGTCGGTTGGCTCGCAGACAGTGAGCGAAACGCCGTTCACAGTTACGCTGCCCTTATCTACGGTGAAATATCCCTTGCGCGCCATCTCCTTGTTCAGTTCATATTCGAAGGTGAAGTAGGTTGAACCGTCTGCATCCTTCATGTTGATGCACTTGGCGGTTTCATCCACGTGTCCCTGCACGATATGGCCGTCCAGTCTGCCGTTCATGACCATCGAGCGCTCCACGTTCACCTTGTCGCCCACCTTCAGCAGACCGAGGTTGCTGCGGTCCAGGGTTTCCTTCATGGCGGTAACGGTATAGGTACCGTCCTTGATTTCCACCACAGTGAGGCAGACGCCATTGTGCGCCACGCTCTGGTCGATGCCGAGTTCATCTACGAACGAACATTTCAGGGTAAAGTCGATGTTCTCCTTATCCTGCTTAATCGCCACTACGGTGGCCATTTCTTCTACGATTCCACTAAACATATATTCTATTTTTATTTGATTTCATGATTATTTAAAATGCAAAGATATTGCATTAGCTTGAAGCAACCAAATTATTTAAGTTCTTTTGATAAAATAATCGAGATATATTTGTTTAATTGCCATATTTTTTATATTTTTGCACATTATAATATGTGCACATGATAAATGTGATATACATGTTTTTCCAAAACTCCACCGAATATGAAGAAGAATGAAATCCCAGTGGCGCAAAACAATGACTTCGATGGTCTTGTAGCCCATATTCAGCAAACGCAAGATGTATTGCAGAACAATGCTCGCTTAGTGATTAATCGCCACGTCACAGCCAAGGCTTGGTTGACGGGCTATTATATTGTGGAGTATGAGCAGAAGGGAGCTGATAGAGCTAAGTATGGTGAGCAACTTTTGAAGAAGTTGGCAGAGAAGTTGAAAGACAAGAAGACTTTCAGCTATAGAAGCCTAAATATTTATCGAAAGTTTTATTTGACCTATCCTGCGTTGAATGACCAAATAAAGCATTTTGTTTTGTCTTTGCCGTCAATTGTGCAGACAGTGTCTGCACAATTCCAACTGTCTGTTAGTCAGAATGTAGGAAAAATGCAGACGGTGTCTGCCAAATTGCCAATAGCGACGTTGGTTGATAAAGAAATACAGACAAAGCCTGAATTGTTATTCAATAAAATGTCCTTTTCGCATCTGTCGCTATTGCTTTCTATTACTGACCCTCTGGAGCGTGCTTTCTACGAGACGATGGCAATTCGTGGCACTTGGAGTGTTAGAGAATTGCAACGCCAGATTGATTCCAACTATTATTTCCGCAGTGGATGGAGTCAAAAGCCTGAGGCGTTGGCGAAGTTGGTGGAAGGCAAGGCTGAAACAGATACGCTCGCCCTTGACATCAAGTCGCCATTTACCTTTGAATTTTTGGGTTTGCAAGCCAAGGATGTCGTGGAAGAGTCTGACTTGGAGACAGCCCTCATCACCCATCTTCAAGACTTTATCTTGGAGCTTGGTATGGGCTTCTGCTTTGAGGAGCGTCAGAAGAAAATGTTGATTGACGACCGCTATTTCAAGGCAGACCTTGTCTTCTATCATAGAATATTGAAACGCCATGTCATCATCGAATTGAAAGCGAATCGTTTGAACTATGCCGATGCCGCCCAACTCCACCTGTATCTTGCTTACTATCGAAAGAATATCATGCTGCCAGATGATAACCCACCAATCGGTATTCTCCTTTGCTCGGAAGTAGGACAGGAAATGGCAGAGTATTCTTTGCTTGATTTGGATGAGAGTGTGTTTATCTCCAAGTATCAACTCAATGTGCCTTCAAAGGAACGAATGACAGAGTTCTTGCGTAAGGAAAATGAGGGACTATATAATAAGGTATAGGAGCAGCAAAATTAGATAACACAGTTTAGGTAACA
>ERZ791878.1360-NODE-1360-length-10856-cov-1.871308_pt1 | contig 10856 bp, 7 predicted proteins | sample MGYA00510277_ERZ791878 | MGnify/ENA primary metagenome ERZ791878 (study PRJEB30046, sample SAMN00792094) | human gut metagenome | study: EMG produced TPA metagenomics assembly of the A metagenome-wide association study of gut microbiota in type 2...
TATGACAGAAGAAGTAAAAGACTACTGCCGTAGAACAGGACAGAAAGTTCCGGAAACAATGGGCGAGATCGCAACAGTTATCTACACCAGTCTTGCTGAATGCTATGCAAAAACAGCAAAAGAACTGGAAGAGATCACAGGAAGAACTTACAGCCGTATTCATGTAGTTGGCGGAGGCTCTAACGCTGGATACCTTAATGAACTGACAGCAAAAGCTACAGGAAAAGAAGTTCATGCTGGCCCTGGCGAAGCAACAGCAATTGGTAATATTACAGCACAGATGCTGAAAGCCGGAGATTTTAAATCCGTAGAAGAGGCTCGAACAACAATCCACGAGTCCTTCGGAATCAAAATTTATAAATAACAAATAGGAGGTTTTACTATGTTAGTAAACACAAAGGCAAAAGTCGGTGTATTTTCTATCGCTTTAGGAGCATATCTTCCTCAGTTTCCATCACTGGTACCTGAGTTTGAAGCTCAGTATGAGGCATTCAAGAAGACAATTCCGGATACAGTAGAGATCATTGACGGAGGAATGGTAACAACAAAAGAGCAGTCTATGGAAGCCGGAGATAAATTCCGTGCAGCAGATGTAGACCTTGTATTCCTTCAGATGCTGACATATGCTACATCTTACAATATGCTTCCTGCAATCCGTGATCTGGATGTGCCAGTTGTTCTGGTTAACGTTCAGAAACTGAAAGCACTGGATTACGATCACACAGATATCGCTGCATGGCTTGGTGAAGGATATGCCTGCGGTGCTGTTGGTGAAGCTGTTGCTGACCTTGAAAGAGCAGGCAAGAGACATGCTGTTATCACAGGTGTCGTAGAAGGTGGAGATCCGGCTGTACAGGCTGAGATCGAAGACTGGTGTAAAGCTGCTCAGGTCAGAAGAAGATTCCGTGATACTAACATAGCTCAGATCGGAAGACCATATCCGGGTATGATGGACCTTTACATCGATGAGACAAACCTGTACAACAGAATGTTCCTGTACACAAAACAGTTTGACTGGGAAAAAATGTGGGCTATCGCTGATGATATCACAGATGAAGAAGCAATCCGCGCAAAAGCTCAGGATATTCTTGATACATTCGATATCGAAGATGGCGGCACAATCGAAAAAGTATGGGATATGGCAAAATACGTTGTAGCATTTGAAAAATGGGTAAAAGATGAGCACCTCAGCATGGTTGCTTCTCATTACGACGGATTTGCTCAGGGTAAAGCTGGTGTCCTTGACAGTATGCTGATCCCGGCATTCTCTATGCTGATCAAACAGGGTACAGCATGTGCAGTTGAAGGTGATATGAAAGTCGCTATGGCAATGAGTATCCTTAAGACAATTTCCGGTACAGGCCAGCTTTCTGAAATGTACTCCATCGACTTCAACGATGACATCTGCATCATTGGACATTCCGGAAGTGGAGATGCTGATATTTCCGATAAGAAGCCTACCATGAAGATCGTGCCGGTATTCCACGGTAAAACAGGCGGCGGATACCTGACACAGTTCTATCCATACACAGGTCCGGTTACCTATCTTGCAATCACACAGGATAAAGACGGACACTTCAAATTTGTTGTAGCAGAAGGTGTAAACGAAGAAGGACCTATCCTTTCTTTCGGTGATACAAACATGAGAACACGCTTTACATGTGGAGCAAGAGAGTTTGTTAACCGCTGGAGCGAAGCTGGCCCGACACATCATATGGCAGCAGCTACAGGAAGACATATCGATACAATCCTGAAGGTAGCAAAAATCTTCAATATTCCGGTTGATATCGTTACAAGATAATTTTACCATCTACTTTATACACATATTCATATTCAAAAAAAGAGATCGCATAAAGCGATCTCTTTTTTTATTTTCTGTATAATGGAGGAATAGAATCAAGGGTTGCAGAATGCTTTCGGGCAGGTATACGAATTTCAACTTCTGTTCCATGGCCGGGATTGCTGGTGTAGCTGAGTCCATAATCAGGGCCATACAGGATCTGAAGACGTCGATGTGTATTGTACACTGCTATATTTGTGCCACCGGAGGAACTTGCACCTTCACCGGACAGGATCGTTGCAAGTTGCTCCGCAGCAATTCCGATTCCGTCATCAGATATCAGAAGAACAATGTCTGAATCTTCCATCCATCCGGTAAGAACAATAGTTCCTGTTTTATCAGCGGTTTCCAGAATGCCGTGAAGTACAGAATTCTCAATGATTGGCTGCAGAGTCAGCTTTGGAATCTGATATTCCATGAGTTCATCAGGAATGTCGGATACAAAGGTAATGCTGTCATGATAACGCATATTCTGTATCTGCAGGTAGATGGAAACGTGTTCTGCTTCTCTGTAAATCGTGCTGATGCTCTGTTTGCGGCTTAAAGTCAGCTTATAAAAGCGGGAGAGACTCTGAACGGCGCGGGAAACTTCATCTGTCCGTCCCTGCTGCGCCAGCCAGTTGATCATATCCATGGTATTATAAAGAAAATGTGGATTGATCTGGGCCTGAAGAGAACGAAATTCAGCGATTCGAAGTTCTTCTGCAGCTTTAGCCTGATCAGTCATAAGCTGATCCATCTTACGCGTCATATAGTTGTAAGTATCAATAAGATCACCGATCTCATCATGGTATTCCGGACTGTCCATAGGACTTAAGGTTCCTTTACGTACCTTACTCATCTGATGTATGACAGAGGAGATTCGGTTCGTGATCGAGTGTGACATAAAATGTGCAAGAACCAGGGCGAATACCAGAAAACCAAGATACATCAGGACATACTGAACCATGATGGCATTACTCTGATGAATCAGTGGACCAGAAGGCAGGACAGTAACCATAAACCATTCGGGCTGTTTGATGTTATAGAAGCCGGCATACACGGTAGTATCCAAAATATTCCGTTCAATGAAGTTGTTGGAGGACATAAAAGATTCTTCAATTGTATCGTAATCCAACAGATAGATACCCGAAAGGGATATATCGGAGGATGCGACCACGGCATTTCGATCATTGATGATGTAAGAAACACTTCCGTCAATCGTCAGATTATCTTTCAACATATCTGAGAGATAATCTGAAGAACTGTAAAGGGCGATGTAAGCCTGACGGGCTTTTCCTTGATAATAAAAGGTCGTGGAAGTAATATATGCAAGATCTCCGTATTTTTTTTTCTCGCGTTCACCAAGATAGAAAGCAGGACAGAACAGGGAGGACTGCTGTGTACCCTGAAAGATACCGTACCAGTAGGTACCACGAGCTTTGCTCATAGGTGAAAAATAATCTTTCGTAAGATCATCACTGAAAAGTCGTACAGATTGCGGTGGAAAATCCATATAGATCTGTAAACCGGAGATCATATCAGAATCAATCAGATTTTCTACATATTCATGAAAATACTGTGCATCGTTTGTATCCAGAAACATCTGAAATGGTGAGTTAACAGGCTGGTGGAACAGAATCTGAAAAAATTCCTGATCAGTGATTCCGTCATGGGCATCAATGATCTGCTGTACAAGATCTTCTATGTAAGGAGCTGTCTGGGCGGAAGTATCCTGTTCCTGACGAATCGTGTAGGAGACAACCATATCGTACAGCTTTCCGTAGAAAAAGCATGCCATCATAATGACAGGAACGGTTGCTGTGAGCAACAGAACTAATGTGAATTTGGATTCCAGCTTCATATCACCATAAGAATGCCTGATCCGTGTGAAAATATGACTCATTGTAAATTTCGCTCCCTGTATTCAGAAGGAGAAAGCCCACTGTATTTTTTGAAGCTCTTTCCAAAATAGTTACCGTCACTGTAGCCAACCCTGGAAGATATGTCTGTGATTTTAAAACGTGCATCTTTCAGAAGCTGTTTGGCTTTTTCCATACGATATTCTGTTATATACTGATTCAGCGTCTGCCCGGTCTCGCTTTTAAAGAATGTGCATACATACGAAGTAGAAAGAAACACATGGGAACTGATATCCTTTACAGAAATAGTTTCGTTCATATAATTCTTACTGATGTAGTCTTTGATCAGAAAAATAGTCGGATTTTCCTGAGAAGTTGTTTCGGCTTTCGTGAAATATTCTTTTGTTTTGGTGATCAGGGTCTGATGAAGCTCCGGAAATGTGAAACAGTCATCAATTGTTTCGGCGATACTTTCAACATTTCCGGAACCGGCAATCTTCTGTTGGTGGCGGGCATCTTCCAGGCATAAAAAAAGTTTGTAATAAAGATCTTTGACCGGATTCTGCAGAAAACGATGATTTTTATAAAAAGTAGTATACAGTTTCTGAAGAATAGTTTCAGCGGAGATCTGATCCAGCCTGGATAATGCATCTGCAAAAGCCGCCGCCGGCGAGTCTGAAAAAATATTACTCTGTACATCCGGACTTTCGTCTGGCTGGGCAGAAGTCAGTAGCGTATTTTCTGGAAAAAAATAACTGCTCTGTAACAGAATAACAGCAGAAGTATAGGTCTGATAGGCTTTTGAAAGGCCGTATACTGTATCACCACATGCCATAGAATAATGTCCGATCTCTGCAAAATGACTGCAAAGGTAAGTATTCACTGACTGCAGCTGTCTGCTGGCTGGCTCATTCTGTGAAAACAGAAAATAAACAAGATACTGCATTTTCTTTTCGAGATAAATGCATTTCATATGAAATGGTTCCAGAAAATCCTGGAATTCCTGATAAAAATCAGTCATGGATGGAATGGATGCATCCAGAAACAGATCCGTTTTTACGATAAAAGAAGTAAAGTAAGTGGATGCATTCATAGTAAGCCCAAGTTCAGATGAGAGCTGCTCTATGATCTGGCTGTTGCCTCCGTAGGGAAGAGTCAGCTGCAGTGCCAGACGGGAAGCAGTTTCCATTGAATGCAGTGTCTCGCCTCTGCGGGAATGGACTTTTTGGGTGTAAAGTTCACGGGCCTCGCGGATGGCAGTTTCGATTTCTGAAATAGAAAAAGGCTTTTCAATATAGTTGACTGCTTTTAATTTGATAGCCGCCTTCAGATATTCTTTATCTGAGTATCCGCTCATGAAGATCGGAACAGTATCAGGAAGAAACTTTTCCAGACGTTCCAGCATGGAAATACCATCCATGCGGGGCATACGCACATCACACAGAATGATTTCCGGCTTGCAGAGCCGTGCTGTTTCAAGACCGTGCACACCATCATCTGCCTGCAGGACTTCATCTATGCCAAGAGAAGCCCAGTCCAGCGAAGTGATCACACCAGTGCGGGTAAGCTCTTCATCATCTACGATCAGTAATTTCATATGATTCTCCTTAGTATTGGTGCAGTAAAGATTAAAGTTACCGAATCATTTTCAGAACCTTGTTACAGATATCAGCAGCACAGGGATGCTGAATTTCATTAAAAAGACGGTTTACCCGTGTCCGTTCAGATTTCCAGAAATCTTCTTTTGGAGAGAGGGCATCCAGAAAGTCATTGAATGTCTCGGGCTTCGGACCAGGGGTTACGTCATCATAATCAAAATTCATGCCGCGTCCGTCAAGGTACTGCTGACGGTCGTACGGAAGAAATATCATTGGTTTGTCAGTGAGAAGATAATCAATGTAAATACTGGAATAATCGGTGATCAGGCAGTCAAAGATATTCAGAATACCGGTGACATCTTCAGCCTGTTCATTTCCAAGAAAACGAATTCTTTTTCCAAGATATGGAGCAGCAGACCCCTGTTCGGCAACATGAGTCCGTATAAAAAGCAACATGTTCTTTTCCTCAAGAAATGCCTCCAGCTGCTCCTGATCAAAATCTTTAAATGAAACAGCTGAACCTGTCCATAATCGCGGAAAGTTGGAGCATAAAGCACAGTCTTTGTATATTCCGGAAGATCCGGAAACAGCTGGCCTAAAATTTTACGGCAGTCATTTTTTTGGAACAGTCCATCGTTTCGCGGCTGTCCCCAGACCTTGATTTTGTCTTCAGAAACAGCAAAACTTCTGGCCATAAGGGGAATCAGTTCATGAGAGGTTGTCAGGATACAGGTATAGTTTTCAGAGAAAATCTTTTTGAAATAAATACGTGCTGCTTTTTTGAGATTAGGATCCAGAAGAGCAATTTTTTTCAGTGGAACACCATGCCAGAGATTAATGATCAGTCTCTTTTTGTGAAGACCGGTCCCATAGGCAGGAAGCCCGGCAGATGTAAACCATACACCGGCTGACAGTGCCTGACGAATACCCTGTATACTTTCTGTTTCGATAAAATACTGTTTTCCATATTTAGAGGAAAGACTATTTCGAAGCTCCGGATCATTGATCACGAAAAGAGGGGTGATCTCCGGAAGATTTTCTTTTACGTATTCAAAAAGATAACGGGAATTATAATTGTAATGACTGTTATCTGTAGAAGAAAACAGCCAGATATGAGAATCTGGACGAATCTGTCCAAAATGCTCCAGGCATGCTGTGAACAGCAGATTTTTGGCTTTTCCCATGGTTGCTATGTCCTTTCCAGTTAAAATGATACAGTATCAGCGGTATTTCCAGAATCCATGTATGGCATAGGAAATAAAATACAGAATACAGCGCATGTGGCTGTAGCCCATATAACGATATACTTTATAAGTCATAATGGCAGATTTCTTTTTGTCTCCGGATTTGCTGGTTTTGCTCATACGATATTTAAGAAGCGGGCGGTCAATACCGGCAGCGGGACCGTATTTGCGCAAAATCTTAAGCCATGTAAGGTAGTCTTCGTGGCTGTCATCGTGTTCCATCGGGAATTCAGCAGCGACATCTCTCAACAGGAGAACAGAAGAACAGTTGATACTGTTATGTTTCAGAAGATCCCTGTAAGAGACTGTTTCCTTCACCGGGATATATTTGCCGGCAGGAGTTCCATCGTAGTTCATGAGTTCTCTTCCGGTAGAACAGAGCACGCGACCTGTTTCATGAAGAGTATCCAGCTGAAGCAGCAGTTTGCCATTTTCCCACCAGTCATCTGCATCAAGGAATGCGACATACTGTCCATGAGCTTCCTGAACACCCCGGTTACGGGAGGCTGCAGCTCCAATATTATGTGGATTTTTCAGATAGTGAAAATCCGGACGATCCTGATAAACGGACAGTACTTCTGAAGTCTGGTCCGTGGAACCGTCGTCAATGACCAACAGTTCCAGAGGAATATTCTGGCAGAAAACAGATTCAACTGCCTGACGTATGGTGCTGCCGCCATTATAGACGGGCATGATGACTGAGATCAGAGGTTTGCTTGTTGTCATAGAAAATCCTTTCAATTTTGCGGTGAAATGTGTATATCACCGGCAATCAGTGCTTCTACCTGAGCGGCTGAAGTGTGGTTGATGCGTTCGGCATCGATATTTAGTGGCAGTACTTTGCCTTCAGCGAATAACTGCATGCCGTGCAGGAGTCCGGCCTCTGAATCTTCGAGCAAAAGCCCGCCGTATTTTTTCAGAAAACTGTGACACCCACTTACGTCGCAGGCCATTACAGGGACACCGAGTGTTGCCGCTTCCATAAGAACGATTCCCTGTCCTTCATAATAGGAAGAAAGAAGAAACAGATCACAGCGTTTCAGAATGGGCATAGGATTGGTGACTGCACGGATCAGGATAATATGATCGGATGCGCGCAGAGCCCTGGTATGAGCCAGTGTTTCATCGTAGAGATTACCAACACCGCCGATGATGATCAGCCAGGTGTCAGGGTGCTCCTTCCAATATTGTTCAAAAGCATCCAGAAGTCGTTTGTGTCCCTTCTCAGGTGAAAAACGACCGATGCTGATAAATTTTGGAGCGTCAGAATCAAGTACAGACTGTAGTGTTTCCAGAGAAACATTGGATAGTGTATCTTCATTGAATGTAACGGGAGCAAGGCTTCGCTCCAGCACACTCTGATAATCGTGACAGTTGTGTATGACCGTGATTCTGGAACGGTCAGCACCGAATTCACTGACAACAGGCTGGATAAGATCTTCACTCACCGGTACAATGTGGTCATAGGTATGATATGCCTCTTTCAGAAGATAAGGGTTCATATTGCCTTTCAAGTGGACTTCCCTTGCCATATCATTGTGAATCCAGATACTTCGTGGGCATGGAGCCTCTTCAAGAAGTGAAGTTGTATAGGCTTCGTAGCCGTTATAATGAATTACACAGGCAAATTCAGTGCTTCCGAAATGTTTTTTCCATTCGCGTCTGTAAGCGGTATGCAGTCTGTGTTCGGCCCAGGAACCGGTATGGCCTTTCAGTTTCAGAAGCTGGACAGCCATTGTCAGCAGATCCATATTCATTTCACTGGCCAGTGGATAGATCCCGACGCCTTCCGGGAGGCGTTCCATCCTTTCCGGGTGATCTTTTACGTACAGTGAACGGAAAGAAATAAAATAATTATAACGGGTAAGATCCAGTTCATGAAGCTGAGAATACAGGACAGTTGTGATACCGTTGAGATCCAGGTCTCCTGCATAGATCAGAATATTTTTTTTACCATTGCCATGATATTGGTACTTACGGCAGCAGTCCTCATGAAGGAAGACCTGACGACAGATCTTTTCGGCACCGTGTCCGTCTTCATAGCTGGCATATTTTTGCATAAAAGCATTGTCCGGTGTGCCACCGGAGCAGTGTGCAAATGGAATGACCTCCTCTGCTTTTTCAGTATAATCAAAAGGATAGGAATCGATTGTTTCATACATACCACGGGAACTTTCATATTCCTTGCGGTCATAGGCAAAAAGTATGATTTTTTTGCCGGAGTTGGCATAATCATAAAACACGCTGGAATAATCCGTGATCAGCGTATCACAGACACTCAATCCCTCATAAGTATCCCAGGATGCCGGAAATGGCAGAATATGATGATAACCGGAAAAATCTTCCAGACCATGAAGGAACGGATGCAATTTAATAAGAAGAATCTCATCCTCATTCAGTTGGGAATCCCACAGAGAAAGATTTTGAGAGAGCGTTTGCATATATCCTTGATCGTCCAGAGCATTAAAATTACCACGGAAAGTCGGAAGGTAGGCAAGCAGTTTTTTGCCCTGCAGACCGACCTGCTCTTTTAAGTGGAGATTTGCCGGCTGACGAAAGATATCGTTACGTGGGTAACCCTCGCGAAGAACGGTTCCGCGGTACAGACTGTCCAGCATATAGGCTCCGGACATTTTTTCTTCCATAAACTGGTTTGGAAATACCAGATAGTCAGAATCCAGCAGATTCCGCTGTACATTTCCCATGGTTACCATCTCAGGACGATTGTCACGTCCCATCTTCTTAAGAGGCGTGCCATGCCAGGTATTCAGGTAAATCTGACCTTCCTTTTTTATAAAGCGTCCCGGGAACGAGGTATCATTCACAAGATAGCCGGCACGGCTGAGGGCGTGGTAATAAGCAACAGAACCGGTACGCACAAAACGAACTCCCTGAATGGAGTTCTTCTGGAGTTTCTCTTTTATTTCATTTTCAGAGTCACGATGGACGGACAGTACAAGTGTGAAACTGCGATAGGGTTCCTGACAGAGCTCTTTTAATAAGGAAAGAATATTACTCTCCAGAGCTTTGCCACTTCTGGATTCCAGCAGGATCATATGGGGATCCAGATTATTTTTTTCATAGAATGTATTGTAAAAAGGATACCAGCTGCCGTTTCGCAGTTTCTTTTTTACTTTGCCAAGAAAGCTCATTTTTGCACGAATTCCCTTCAGTAATAAATATATAGTAACTATAACAAATGCAAAAACTCATGTCAATGTCATGGAACGCTTGCTGTGAACAGTTACTAATGACAGTGTCTGTTTTTGGAAGATAACTGGAAAATATTACCCATTAACAGGAAAATATTTTACCCCGATTCGAAATATTTTCCTGTTTTGGATAGAAAGTTTTATTGTTATAATAATAACAGATTTAAGAAAAGGGAGGAAAGAGCCGTGTCTGAATATGTTCTTGAACTTAAAGGCATAACAAAGATTTTCCCGGGCGTTAAGGCACTGAACAATGTACAGTTCCAGTTAAAACCTGGCGAAGTTCACGCACTTATGGGTGAAAACGGTGCTGGTAAATCTACATTTATTAAAGTAATTACCGGTGTACATAAGGCAGAAGAAGGCGAGATGTTCTTAAATGGACAGAAGGTGGATTTCAAAGGACCGAAAGATGCACAGGCCGCAGGTATCGCAGCCGTATATCAGCATCCGACATCTTATCCGCATCTGACCGTTGCAGAAAATATTTTCATGGGACATGAGATCATCAAAAACAGAATGATCCAGTGGAAAGCCATGAACACAGAAGCAAACAAACTTCTGAAACAGCTGGATGCAGATTTTGATGCAACAGCAGAAATGGGTACCTTAAGTGTTGCTCAGCAGCAGATGGTAGAGATTGCAAAAGCAATGTCCACCAATGCAAGAATCATCATTCTTGATGAGCCTACTGCAGCACTGACAAGATCCGAATCCGAAAAACTTTACACACTGGTTGATAAATTAAAAGCTGACGGAGTTTCCATTATCTTCATTTCTCACCGTTTTGAGGATATGTATCGTCTGGCAAGCAGAGTTACTGTATTCCGTGATTCCCAGTATATTGGAACTTACGATGTAGATGGAATTACAAATGCAGATCTGATCAAAGCAATGGTTGGTCGTGAGATCAAAGACCTGTTCCCGAAACCGGAAGTGAAACTGGGAGATGAGATGCTCAAGGTTGAAAATCTTTCCAGAACAGGTTATTTCAAAGATGTATCTTTTAAAGTTCGTGCAGGTGAAATCCTTGGACTTACCGGTCTGGTAGGTGCAGGACGTACCGAAACCGTTGAAGCTGTCTGCGGTATCACACAGCCGGATTCCGGTAAGGTTTACCT
>ERZ791878.1366-NODE-1366-length-10803-cov-2.358951_pt1 | contig 10803 bp, 11 predicted proteins | sample MGYA00510277_ERZ791878 | MGnify/ENA primary metagenome ERZ791878 (study PRJEB30046, sample SAMN00792094) | human gut metagenome | study: EMG produced TPA metagenomics assembly of the A metagenome-wide association study of gut microbiota in type 2...
TGACCCTTTGTTAGCACTTGCCAAACAAATGCTATGTACATTAGGATATTTGCTATTATATTCAATATTTGTACGCAATCTACGGTACGCATTGCTACTCGCTTTATTTTTTACCATAAAATTCTCCTATTTCTCCATTGGTATCTCAGCCAAAACATCTACCCCTAAAAACATTTCGACTTCTTTATCGTTAATAAAATGTTTATTAAATAAGAAACGTAGCACAAAATAAAGAACACTTAGAACTAAGCCAATTAAAGTCCCTATTAAAGTATTCTTTTTTACATCTGGGCTTACAGGCGTTGTGTTAATTTGTGCCTCATTCACAATTGCCACACTGCTTAAACCTAAATCGGACATCATCTCTTTTTTAAAGGCTTTAACAACATTTTTAACAACACGACAAGATAATTTAGGATTATTTGTAATTATTGTAATATTGTAGTTATAAGGATTACTTTCATCGCGCGTAATAACAATATTTTTTAAAAGTGTATCTACATCAAGATTCGTTTCAGAACCAACTCTTTCTAAAACTACATTTCCATTCAAATAAGACGTATAATCTAATAATTCACCTTGAGGCATAATAGTAATGTCTGTACTTGAAGTATAACTTTTAGGTAAAATAAACTGCGTTACTCCAAAAGTAATTAAACCACAAACCAGTGTTACAACTAATATTGTTTTAATATTTCTTAATAGATGTTTCAATAACTCTATCAAATCAATCTCCATTTCATCATTCATATAATCGTTATTCATAAATTATTTCCTTTCTATACTGCTCCTCTACCATATAGCACTTGTTTAATAGTTTTAAATAACAATGTCACATCCAACCAGAATGACCAGTTTCTATAATAATATTCATCCAACAATAATCGATGTTCGAAATCGACATCACTCCTTCCATGACTTTGCCACATACCCGTTATACCAGGCTTACATGCGATAACATCATAATAATAATCTCCCATATCCTCTTTTTCTCTAGGTAAATATGGTCGTGGACCAATTAAAGACATTTGGCCTAATAACACATTGATAAATTGTGGAAACTCATCTAAACTCTTTTCACGTAAGAATTTTCCTGCACTTGTTATACGTGGATCATTTATTAATTTTTTATTCTTTGTATATTCTTCTCGAATGGCTGGATCTTTTTCCATTAATTCTTCAAGTATCTTATCAGCGCCAATAACCATAGTACGGTATTTAAACATCTTAAATTCTTTACCATTCTTACCAATACGATTCTGTGTAAAGAAAATAGGACCTTTATCTCCTTCTTTTCGGTTTTTAATGAAGACAAAGATTGTTAATGGTATTAAAAGTAATAAACCACATAAACCAGCAGAAATGTCCATAATGCGTTTTAATGCATAAGATAAGAAATGTTCTAAACCACGAGAATTAGAAATCATTAAGATTCCATCAAAATCTTCAACCTTTGTATCAAATGTTACTAAGCCATTTACTAGTGGTAAATATTTAATAACATCGACTTTATTTTTAAACACTTCAAACACAGCATTTAAATCTTCATTATCCATTTCAGGAATCGCAATCAATACGGTATCAATATTTTTTTCTTTGATTACTGAACAAATTGAATCTAAATCAAATGTTTTATTCACATCTACTACTTGTTCCTGCTGAATATACTTAACTTTTTTTGAATGATTGCAATTTACATAACCTACTACATCTAAAAGTGAGTATCCATTTCCATAACACACCATTCCTAATTTTTCTGCAGTATGTCCGACACCAACAATCAACGTATTATGTTTAAACCATTTTCTAAAAATTTTATGAGAATATCTAGAGTTACATCCTGCAAACACAAATAAAACACAAGTTAATAAAACAAATCCAAAGAATTTCTTTATAGTCCAAGTACTAATTGGGAAAACAAGAAAACTTCCTATAAAAAAACCAATATGACTTAGTATAATCAAGCGAATTTCATCATACATTAATAAAACTTTTCCTTGATATCTTCCAATCAGTATTTGCATTAAAAAATATAATATACATAATTTCCAACAAGTTTCTAAACTATATCCAGAAAATTGTATAATGAACATAAAAAAAACAAATTCAATTGTTATTTTTAAACTTCCTATTTTTGACATTAAATCATCAACTCCATATGACCTACTCATTATACTAAAAAAAAAAGAAAAGGACAAATCTTTATGTAAGCGTTAATCATAAAGCGTTCTTTTCTTTATCGAATATTAACTTTGGACAGAAGATAATACAGAGAATGTAGCTGCATCAACCATTGCCGTATTATGAATATCTTGGAATGTAAATGTAACTGTATATTGTTGTGTTGCCTCATCTATAGTACAACCAATATCAGTTACATCCTCTTGTCCAAGTCCTGCATTGGCAAGAGCTGCATCAATAGCTGCTTGTTGATTTTCATCAAAAGAAGTTGATTCTTTTTTTTCTTCTTTTTTTGTTTCAGTTTTAGTTTCTTCCTTCTTTTCCTCTACAGGTTCAGTTGTAGAAACTTCTTCATCATTATTGCTTCTTTTATAATTTCTTTCTTGTATAATACCATCTTTACCAATCTTATATTCATAAGAACCAGTATTTGTATCAAAGCTAACAGTATAGTATTTCTTTTCTTCTTGAACAGAAACATTCGAACATTCTTTTTTAGTGGCATTCGCATCATCTCTTGCCACTTCTAGAATATCGTTTTGCGTAATTTCTAATTCACTATTTCCACATCCAGTTAATAATAGAGTTGAAGCTAAGATAATGAAACTATTTCTTCTTTTTACCATTGTCTTCTCCTCCATATCCATATCCATAGCCATAATTACTGTCACTTGCTGATTCTACTTTATTTAATACAACCCCCATGACGTGACCGCCATTTCTTTCGACATCATTAATGGCTGCTTTAACTTTTCGTTTATCTGATGTTTTAGAATCAACTACATATAGTACTCCATCACTTACGTTACATAATGGAATGGCATCACTAGCTACCGCAACTGGTGGACAGTCAATAATAATATACCCAAATTCTTGACGTGCTTGATTTAAGAATTTAGCTAATCTTTTAGACCCTAATACTTCACTAGGATTAGGTACTCTATGACCTGCAGTAATAACAGATAGTGCATATCCTCCATCATACTGTACTTGTTGCACACCTTCATAAGAATGAATGCTTGTGCCTTCTCTAAATTCAGAAATAATGTTTGTTAATCCAGAACGATTTGAAATCTGTAGTGTTTTATGAACTGAAGCATTTCTTAAATCACAGTCAATTAATAACACATTTTTATATTTAGCTGCCATAATACGAGCTAAATTACAAGCTATTGTACTCTTACCTTCATTCGGAATTGTACTAACTACGTTGATTACTTGAATCGCATCATCCATCTGACTAAATTCAATATTTGTACGTAATCCACGATAGATTTCATCCACATCAAATTGATTTCTTTTCTTTCTTGCCATTTCTATCTCCCGAAGAAACCAAACAGTTTCTTTTTCTTTTCAACCTCAATATTTAATATCTCTTTATTACTCAATAATCTCTTTGGATTCTCATAAAATAAGATGTCCGCATTGCCTTGCCCAATACGTTTTGATACTACAGAATACACATCACTCAATTGTTCAATACGATTTCCACTCGCTCTATGCGTATCTGTACAAATGACATCACAATATCCATTGTCTAATAATTCTAATGCATTCGCTTGTATTTTCTTTCCATTTACACCAAGAATCGAAGTACGATTCATTTGTAGAACACAACCCATATCCACCCAATGATCAATGATTGAATAATCTAGTCCATCATGGAAATATCTTTCAATATGAGCCAATACAGGAACAAAACCCTTCATCTTCAATTCATATAAACATTCATCTCTATAATCAATTGAATGAATATCACGAAGAACATTATATTCAACTAACATGTATTTACTACTATTTAAAGTTGGATATAAATCTAATTCCAATCCTTCAATGAATTCACTATTCATCATCACTTCTCCACCAAAATAGATAGGGATAGGACTCATCTTTCTTAATTCCAATTGACGAGTCACCATTTCATTATAGATATGAACATCTAATTGCCCAGGAATAAAATGTGGCGTACTACAAATACCTATAATACCATCCTTCTTAGCAGACTCTAATGAACTCATTGCATCCTCAATTGAAGGCATACCATCATCAATACCCCAAGCAATATGGGAATGCAAATCAATATACTTAGCCATTATAGTTCAGGAATCTCGCAGAATACAGGAATACCCAAGTATTTTTCTGCCTCTTCCTTTGTACGTAAACGATTATCAAATAAGAATCTCAATGTTGCATAACCACAACCAAGAACAAGACCTACCATAGTAGCTAACAAAGTATTCTTCTTAACATTAGGTCCACTAGGAACATAAGATAACTTAGCTTTATCTACCACTTCAATATTACGAACATTCAAATTCTTCTGCATAGTACGAATAAAAGTACTTACTGTATCATTTGCGATATCCTTAGATAATTTAGGATCTGTAGTTGTAGCAGAAATCGTAATAATCTCAGTGTTAGACTCGTTACTAACACTAACAAGTTTCTTAACACTTTCAGCACTCTCTAATCCAACATCCTTAGCCACTTCAGACATAATATTGTTCTGCGTTAATAAATTCAACGCATTCGTAACCAATTTACTATTGGCCATCTGTGAATTATAATCCAAAGATCCACTCTCACTAATCTGAGGTGTTAAATAAATTGAAGTACTAGCCGTATACGTTGGAGCAATCAATAACTTTGTTCCAAAGAAACCACCAACACCAAACAATATACATAAAACAATAATCAACTTAATATGTTTCAATATAGCCCTAAATAATTCTAATAAATCAATAACATCTTCATCATCCTCAACGCTTGATACATTCAAAATTGCATCGTTCCGAGATATTCTCTTATAATCCATAAGCACTTATCCTCCTGCTTTTTATATGAAACATGATCAAAAAAATATTTTGTAAACATGAATTCAAAATCAATAAATAATATAACATAAACATACAATTTTTTACAAATAATTTCATTTGTATGTAAAAAATTGTTAATGTTTCTTAAAAAATCATCTTATCTAAACATACATAAATATCATTAACCAAGAAATAACGTGTTCGTTCCTACTCCTAGATGAGCATGCATCCCACACACGGCATTTATTATTAATGTTTCATTTGGGCATCGACCCCAATTCCATTTTTTCAACTATCTTTCTAACATCTACTTCAAATAATTCACAGTTATAACCAATCCACACAGTCTTTAATGCTTTTGACAGACCTTTTATCCATGGTATTTCATAATGCTTTTTACTTTCGTTTTTAAGTAACTAAATGTAACAGATTTCTGCAAAGATTTGATTCTCTCCATGTTCTATTTGTGGTAGAAAGTGTGCCGGATATGATACAACCACAAAGTCTAGAAAATGGAGATACCTTGATTTAGGATCTTGTGCTGTCTTTATTATTGCCGATGTTCATAGAGTAGAATGCCCTGAACATGGTGTTCATACTGAAATGGTTCCATGGGCTAATCATAATTCGTCTTATACAAAAGAATTTGAACAACAAGTGGCTTACTTGTCTTTACGATTAAACAAGAAGGAAGTCTCTAGGTTAATGCGTATTTCATGGAATACAGTAGGACCAGTTCTTTCACGAACTAAAAATATATATGAGCCTGATTCATCGGTTCGCTTTAATAATCTAACATGTATTGGAATCGATGAGCCTAGCTACAAAAAGGAATATAAATACGTGACTGTTGTAACAGATCATGATACAAACCAGGTAGTATTGGTAGGTGAAGGTACTGGCAAAGCTTATACAATTTAATTAATATTTACCCACATTAATTGATGATACCTCAATTTCTTAGGTATTATGGAAAATATAGCACAAGTAAATTTATTGATTATAGATGATTTTTGACTTATGGATCTTGACGTTGAAGAATGTAGGCATCTATTTGAAATTCTTGATTTACGAGAAAGTAGAAAATCGACAGTGATAGTTTCTCAAATACCAGTAAAAGAATGGTACGATTTATATAAGGATTGTACATACGCTAACGCGTGTTTAGATCGAGTTCTATGTAAAGCATATCGCTTGGAATTCAAAGGGGATCATTAAAAAATCAAAAACTTTGTTACACCTGTTAACCTCTACAGATACACCGATGGTGCGCTACACGCGCACCATTTTTCCGTCACATGCAATTAAAGTAACTTTCTTTGTAGATTCTATAGCAAAACATACAAATATTTGGTCATTTATACATAATTAATTATGTGAGTACCCATCTGACAACCCTAGGCGTTTTCCAATCCTCTAGCCGTGGCATATTGGTCCATTGAATCACGAATCATTTTTCGAGTGGCTATACTGGATTGTATTATATAATTCTTGATCTTATCCATGATGGACTTGCAGTTTCTGTGATTGAATCTCCATTCGAATTCAGAATAGTATAAGGGTAACATTCTTTTGGCAACTCCATGGAATCTATCAACCAATTGACTGTTTAAATTGGATATGATCTTGTTTAGAAAGTATAATCGATGATTATCATTATCGTAGTCAATCACTTCATTATTTACTTCCATTCTATTTTTAATGATGTTGTATGTCGTTTTACTGTCTGTATTCAATTTTCTTTCCTTGGACATTATTACGTATTTCTCAAAATATTCCAGTATGATATTGCTTGAATCTGTGGTCACTTCCTGCATCTTTACAAAACATGGCTACTGATTTTCTTGTTGTGTTGAAAGCACTATTAAAAAGGGCTGTTTATCAGTACCAAGCTCTCGCTTTCCGTTATGTAATGGAGCTCCTGTATAGGCTACATCTGATTCATAAAAATTCGAATCCAAAAATTTCTTTGAATTCGAATTTTTCATAAGTATACGAGCTTTAGTCTGTAATAAACAGGTTGTTTTGTAATTGACCTTCAATTCTTTAGAAAGTTCCATACTGGAAATACCATTACTTGCTGTAAAGATTAGAAACAAACCGTACAATAAAACGTTTAAAGGCAGTTTGTTATCCTAAAAGATCGTATTGGATAATAATCTTTCATCATGTTTGCAGTTAGCACAACGATAGCAATTCTTAGTTTTCATGAAATAGTAGTGAGTACAGTCACATTTTTTCGCAATTGTAGCCAGTAGGCCATTTAATATCAAAGAAAAACTTACGACAAGCATCTAAATTTGTGTAGTATTGAAGTGTGAAGTAGACATATAGTCACCACGACCAGTAACAGAAAACTTTTTATTGTTTCTTTTGTAATACATAATGAGCACCATCCTTTATACAAGGATATACAACCCGTTATATTGACATTAACGATGTCTATTTAGTGCATGGAGTCATTAGATGGGTACTCACAATTAATTATTTCGTTATCTCTTTTTTGAACTATTTCTTCCTCCAGTAAGTAACAAATCGATATACTTATATTGTTCTAGAATAATATCAATAACAATACCAGAAATAAAAATAAAAACAGTCTCAAGTATCATGATAAGAAAAACATTTGTTATACCTAATATTACAAAATGTAATTTATTGATTAATGCTATAGTTATGATTATAATACCTTCATGAATTGCATATACTAAAAACATGTCATTTCTAAATATTGATTTTATGGGTAGATTAAAATTAGGACAAACAATCCATAACAAAAAGCTACATATATACATCAGTAATATTGCAATTGCACCATCACCGAATAATGTTCCAAATATAATACATGCAGATATACCAATCATTGAAATAAGTCTGGCTGAAGTATTTGTGCAGTTAAAAGTTTTCTTTTCATTTGCAAAATACATACCAGTCAAAAATGAAGGTAACATTCTACATGTTCTTTCAACCCAAAATGCATATGGAAAATTAAACACATCATTAATAACAAAACAATGAAATACTGCTGCTATTATTGATAGAAGAATAACTGATATTTTGAAAATTCTATTATTTGTATACTTAATGCATTTATTCATTAAAACGAAAAAAACATATAAAACCAATATGTACCACATCGGTCCATCAAAAGGCGTTAATGTATAACCTAAAAGTAAATCTTTTAGAGTAATACTTCGATATTGTACAACATAAAGAATTATAAATAATGTATTCCAAGTAAAATAAGGAATTAGCAAAGTAACTATTCGCTTCCTTAATTTTATTCCAATCCGTTTTTTAGATACGTAAAACTTATATGCTGATGCAGCAAAAAAATAGTTTAAAGCAATTGATCCAAATAACTCAGAAAAATTTTTAATATATGTTATTCCAATATAACTTGAAGGATAAACACCTAGTTTTAAAATATGAGGTGCTAAATGATATATTATAATCAATATAGTCATCCAAAATGAATAAAATGTCATTTTATCATAATTATCAGTACAATTTGTCAAAATAATAATTCCTTTCTATTTGTTTTTAAAAGCTACTTTATTTTTCAGAATTTGAATTAATTCGCTCTTCTCATTTTTATCAAATATTAGTAAAAATTCAAAAACATATCCAATCAAAGCTGCAATCAGAATATTAACAAGAAAATGTGTCCAATCTGGAAATAGCATTATTTTTTTAAATGCAAAAAACATAATACACATTACAATCAGTGATTTCCAAGATTGCATTTCTGTTTTCCAAAATATCCATAACGGTTTATTTAATAATCTTGCAGCACACGTAGGAACAATAACTCCATGTGTGAAGCCCAAGATAAGGGTACTTGTACCTGCAATAGCATAAACTCCTAAATTTGTAAATTTTAATAAAGCTAATGTTGTAAATATACTAACAACACTCGAAACAAATAACGTAATAGAATATATTCTTACTTTATCAATAGCAATAAAAACAGAATGAATACTATACATATAGGTACTTATTATTATGTCTAATAGTACAATTATCATAAGTACATATATTTCTAAAAACTGTGAACTAGTATAGCTTGTATTTCTTAACCAAAGCAATAAAAAATCATATCCAAATACAATTATTCCTGCATAAGGAACTGTGAAAAAAACTGTTAATATTTTTAGCTGTGCATTGGCCTCATCAATCAATTTATTATTTCCATTAGATGCAAAAACTTTAGTTAGTGCAGAAGAAAAAATATTTGAAAACACGCCCAAAGCATTACTTAAAGCTAAAGGAATCTGTTTAGCTAATGATAGACGTCCCATAATTGCACTACTAATAAACCAATTACTGAATAATAAATCTAAACCATTCAGAAGTAAATTGCTTATATTAGATATTAAAACCCAAAATCCAGATTTTACTAATCTTTTCAGTTTGAAGAAAGAATAGTAATCTTTTTCAATTTTAAAATCAATAAATAATTTTTTGGTTACTTCATAATTACCCCACAATGTTATCAATCCAGCACATAATGTTGCTAAACTTAAATAATAAACTTTTGGTGGTAAAACCATAAATAATACAAAAACAAACACACTTTTAACAACATTTGAAATAATTTGTACAAGTGAATTATAATGCATTTTTCCTGTTGTAAAAGCTGCAGCTGTATATACAGTGCCAATTAATGATGTTCCCATATTTACAAAGCTTAACAAGAAAGTAAGCTTAACTTGTTGAATTAAAACTGGAGTAATGTTGATAATTAACTCCATTTTCCAAACAAATAAAATAGAAATAATTAGTATCAATCCATATAAGAAACAGTTTGCTATAAAAACAGAACAGAAATACGATTTAGCTTCATTAATTCTTCCCGAATTATATTCAATTGATATATATCGACAAGCCATTGAATTTATTGCAACAGAAACTAAACTTGCATAAGAAACAAAATTGTTCGCTAAATTAATGAATCCATATGCTTCTTCTCCTAATTTTCCAACAACAAATGGAGATAACCAGAAGCTTATAAACATTTGAACTCCAAGAGTAATTAATGCTGCAAAAACATTGATCAATGTCGATTTTCTACTCTGCATCTACTATTTCTCCAATATGTGCATTTCTTAACGTATCAAAAAGGAACATAACTCTTTCTTTAAATAAAACTTTACGTTTTAAATTACCTAACATTCTTCTTAAAGTACTTTGCTTAGTTACATATTGTCCTTTAAAAGTCTTTACATCAAATTTTGCTTCTTTACTAACAGCTGAAATTTTACGTGCATAATCCACATGCATTCCAACTGGATAACAATACATCGGTTCAAGTACACGAACACCAGGCTTATTCACTATATAACGATTCAATTGAGATTCATCATGCCATTTCGCTATCACATTCTTTTTTAAATCTTCCTCTATATTTCGTTTAAGTGTTTTTGACATTTTAATAAAGGCCTCACTATGTCCACAAAACATAGCTCCAATCACATAATTGCTACCACAATTCCAAGGAATATAAGCAGTTGATTTTTTACTTCTTTCATATGGAAAATTTATGATACTCTTACCATAATAACCCGGATGAGATGTTACAGATAATATTTCATTATCTCTAGGCAAAAACTCTTCTGGTGTAATAATATCATCACAAACCATATTTGCATTTGAAAACATTAAATAATCACATTTTTGCAAATCTTCTTCTACCTTTAAAAAAGTAGAAAATCTAAACAAAGTAATTAAAGGCCATGGTTGTGGTTCAATTTTAATCACTTTAACAAATTCATTTTCTTGCTCATAAACAGTATCAGCATCTGTA
>ERZ791878.1372-NODE-1372-length-10739-cov-102.073381_pt1 | contig 10739 bp, 13 predicted proteins | sample MGYA00510277_ERZ791878 | MGnify/ENA primary metagenome ERZ791878 (study PRJEB30046, sample SAMN00792094) | human gut metagenome | study: EMG produced TPA metagenomics assembly of the A metagenome-wide association study of gut microbiota in type 2...
GGATAATACATACAAATTTCAAGAAAAAGAACTTAATACATAAATATAAAGTAAGTAATGAAAAAGATATCAATGGTCATTGTGGCTATTTCAGCCATGATTAGTTTAAGCGGATGCCATGAGGATCCTACTTATGTGAATTCTTATTTCCAGCGTCAAAGTGTAATTGAGGAGCTGAGTAATGAGCTTAAAGGACAATACAGCAGTATATTCATTCCTGTAATCTATAATGCATCGCAAGAACAGTTGGATTATAAAAGTTTATGGAAGGGTGAGGTCACAGAAAATGGTCAACCTATCATCCACTACACTTTTGGAGGGTACGAAAACCGGACTGTCACCTTACAGCAAGTCCCAATCAGCTGGATAAGTTTTGTCATAAAAGATACTAAATTGGCAGAAGCAGTCAAGCTGTTGCCCGATTATGATATTTCGATACCTTATTCTTTTGCAAGCTCAGACGAAGAAACAGGAGAAGCGAGCAAAATGGGGAAAATCATATATAGCGATAGCAAAGTACCTGTGACACTGAACTATGGCGGAAAGCAGCATCTTGTGCTTTTCAACTTTAAATGTCCTTCGCAATTTGTTTTTGATGCAGACAAGCGTCCTATCTCTGCAGGAAGGATCCAACTGGAACTCAAATCAATTATTGTTGACAATGTAATTATCCAAGAAATTGATGGCTATTTAGGGGGAGAGTACTTTCTTAGTATTATGGGCAAAACAGATCCAATCTCGAAATGAATGAGACGAACTGGCGGTATCAACTATCGGCAATGTGGAATCATGGGAATTGGGCTATCGAAGCTAATGCAAACAATTTATTCATGATGAAGAGTTTGTTTTCTCTAAGATGGAGATACTTACACCAGACGAATTGGTGGAAAGAATCAATAGTGGATAATACTTACTTTAGTAGATCAACGAGATATGTCCTTTGATGATGCAAAGTCCGTAATTGCACAATCAATTATAACAATATTATAAAATCGTAAGAATATGAAGATTAGAACTTTATTTAAGACAATTTTTTGCGCAGGATTAGTTTTAACTCTTGTTTTGTATCTATGCCATTTATACGGCAACTATATAGAAAAAACACAGGAGCCTATTACTGGTTATACATATAATGGATTTAAGGAAAAAAGTAACTATAAGAGTTCAAATACAATTCTTATAACCTATAAATCAAAACAATATGCATTACATACGGGAGATCGAATTTTGGACAAGATAAAGTCAGGGTATTTTCCTAAATTATACTATTCTTCAAAAACTGATTATCTTTTTTTTGAAGGAGATTACTTACCTGTGGGTTATGCCAAAGCTGCTTTATTGTTCACTATTATCTTTTCGATTATTGGTACACTAATATGGAGAAAAGAACTTAATAATGATATTCGCACAATGTAAAATGTCAAGGGCAATATGATGCCATCAATTTACTACATGGGCAACCGCCGCACGGTAGACATCGTTTACCTACAACTCACTCGACAACGTGCTCAACAAGCTGAAGTCGAACATGGCGGAGGAAGGCAAGATGATTAACTACCATCGGCTGACGGGTATCAGCAATCCCGACCATCCGGGAAACAACGTGTAGTAGATAGTATAAATAAACTGTGTCAAGCTATAAAAGTTATAGTTAGACACGGTTTATTTACATTTCTATCCTTTCTTTTGCAGGTAAACAGTAAGAAAAGTAAATGAAAATGTTATTTTTGTGTTATTATGCAAAGTGTAAGCACGTATAACATTGCTTAATGTAATTTAAATATCCTCCTAAAATTATATTGTTTCAAAAAGTATTTATATCTTTGCAATCGGAATACAAAATGAGGCAAATAAATGCAGTTTGCTTTCGTTTTGGTGAAATTGTTCCAATAACCTTTGTGCAAGGTTGAAACAGCCCCGTCTGGGTAAAAAGGCGTATACTTACCTCGAAACGTTAAAATCAAGGATAGTTAACTGGATTATTAACATTTAATTAGATTAATTATGAGCGACAGAAGTAAAAAGTTGCTAACTCCGTTAAGCAAATCTGAACAAGGCCTTATAAAAGGTGGTTTCCTCTCCGAACATACAAAAAATGAAGATAGCCATGCGTAGAAACTTTTTAATAGCATTAATATGCTGTTGTTGTTCTTTTATTAACTTATCAGCACAAGAGCTTAGAGGTGTTGTTATGGATAGCAAGCAACATCCCATAAGTTATGCTGCTATACAAGTACTTGATGCGAATGACTCAAGCTATGTTGATGGGGGGATGAGTAATGAAAAAGGATTTTTTTCAATTTCAAAGCTTGATATTCACAAAAATTACATACTAAAGGCATCTTGTTTGGGGTACAAGAATTTGACAGTGCAAGCATCTCTGCAAAATGAAATGAAACTAGTGCTAGCAGAAGACAAAAAAGTATTAGGTGAAGTCATTGTGAAAGGAAAGCGCCCTTTTATGAAACAAGAGGGTGACAAGACCGTCTTCTACTTAAAGAGCATGCCAAGCATTGGAGGTCTGAAAGTCAATGATGTCTTGAAATATGCCCCAAGAGTGATGGTAAGTTCCAATGGAGAGATTAAGGTGGCAGGAAAAACAGCAACAGTATTTCTCAATGGCAGGAGACTAAGCAATGAAGAATTATTTTCCTATCTTTCCGGATTGAATGCATCAGACATAGAAAAGATAGAGATACAACAGAGTCATGGAGGTGAAAAAGATGCAGATATTCAAGGCGGTATCATCAACATCATTACACGCCAAAGACAACTTGGTGTAAAGGGAACATTGTATATTAAAGGCTCTACACCAGAGGATGGTTACTATTATTATTCGCCCATAGTAAACCTATACGTAGGCAAAGAAAAATGGAACATTTACGGAATGTACTCTTATGAGCAAGAAAGACAAAAACAATATAGTGAAACCATCAATGACTATCTTTACAATAATACACAACATCAGGAAAAAAACAACTATTTTTCTCATGCCAATACCCATTATTATCGTTTGGGTGCCATCTATTTATTGTCTCAGCATCATCAGTTGGGAATTGAGTTGAATGGAGTTGTCATGCGTCCAAAATCAGACGAATCCAAGGGAAACTTGTCTATTCAAGATGCCAATAACATATATAAAGGAATATCTAGCTCAACATATCACAGTCCATCAGACTTTATGAATGTTGCTTTTTCTTACAATTGGAACTTTGATAAGCAAAACAGCAACTTAAAACTCTTGGTAAATTGGAATCATAAGAAAATGTCTAGTGATAACCAATTGGATGCTATTTATCCAGAATACGCAAATGGCAATGTCAAGGAAGATAACACCAACTCTTCCAATGCCAACAATTGGTCTACCACCATAGACTTTACCAAAAATTTTAAAACAGGTTGGTCATTTGTTTCTGGTGGTCGAATTATAGTAAGTACACGCAATAGTGATTTTTATAGTTGGGATAGATTAAACAAACTCAATGATGAAACCCATTGGAAATACAAAGAGAATATAGGGGCTGCTTATGTGGGAATCGCAAAAAGTTTCTCTAAACATTGGTATATAAATCTCAACGTACGTGGTGAATATACAGATGTAACTGGAACCTACCCAGAACAAGCTGCGCGTAACATATCAAAGCATTACACAGATTGGTTTCCATATTTCTTTCTCTCTTACGCAACGGCTAAGGGATGGAAATACGAAGCCCAATATAATAGGAGTGTATATCGTCCACCATTCGCTTTGATGAACGGTTATTCCAACCGCCTAAGCGACATACTATATGACAAGGGTAATCCAAACTTGGAAGCAGCCTTGACCGATAACTTCGGGTTCACGGTAAGGTATCTCAACCATTCGGCATCCGTCAGTTACAAGCGTACCCCAAAAGACATAGTGGAATATTTCACGGTTGAGGACGGAATCACCTATCATACCAACATCAACTTTGGCACCTCCTCTGTGCTTGCATTAGATTATTCTTACAGTGGAAATATTTTGTCTTGGTGGCAAACCAATCTTTATGCAGTAGGTCAATATACAGACATTCCCAAGAGTTATAATCGCAAGCACTTATGGGGAGGCATTTTCTCCTGGGCAAACCGACTATATTGGCAACACATCGGAGCATTTACCTTTGACTGTAGCATAGTTACTCATTCCGCTACTGGCAATACATACCAAAAGGGATATTATAGCTTTGACTTTTCCTACAAGCGTATGTTTTTTAATAACGCACTGAGCATACAAATAGGTATTGATGACATTTTCAATTCCATGCATCAAAGGTCTACAAACATTGTCCCAGTTCTGAAATATCATTTCTATACAGAGAGACAATATAGAAATCTATGGTGCAAATTGGTGTATAATTTCTCGACAAGAGCAAAAGTGGACAAACGACGCTTGGAAAATGTCAACTCAATAAAAGAACGATTATAACAATTATAAAATTGGTGGAAAGAATCAATAGAGAGTAATCAATACGCTTGGATTATATAGTATTAAAGCGCATCGCCAGTAAACGTCCTTTGTTATTTGATCCAAAATAGAACACTTTAAAAACGGAGGTAGAATGAATAGATATTTCGACTCTTACGGTTCAGATCCACGCCGCATCCCTACAATGATTAAAATCGCAAAAAAGAATATGATTAAGTATTTCTATTTCATATTGCTGTCTCTTCTTGTCAGTTGTTCTTCAACAGGCATTAAACTGGTTGATGAATACTATATATATCCTCCAGACGAATACTATAATTCATATTACTTGAAATGCAAATTATCAAGCGATAATGACCCAATAATAGATAGCGTGCATATAGTTTATTGGAATGATTCAACCATAATAATTGAACGAAAAGCGAAACATGATAATTGGATTATTAATGCTTTCGATAATAATTTAAAATGTTGCAATAACGATACCGTAGTTGGACCCGTTTCTACATCATATATAAAGGTATTTATGGAAAATAAAAAGTTCAAAAAACTTGTTTTTGAATAGCGTATTAAAATAAGGAGGAGAGCAGTGGATATTCATCCTGAAAAAGTTGCATTTTTCATGCAATATTCAAAGAGGTTGTGCGTTTTATAATAAAAACCATTAAATATATAACAAATGAAAGAGAGACTATTTGCAACCATGTTGCTTTTTACTTGCATCTTGTCTTTAGCTTCATGCAGCAAAGACGATGGTGATTGGGATGCCATGAAATGGGAAAAGAACAATTATGAAGAAACACTGACACCAAGTTTTGGCAAGGCTATTGGCGTGCCAAAGTCTGGCGGTACATATATTTTCAAATGCAAGAATTACAAGAATTTTTGGATTGAATACGTTAATGAGTCGGTGGGTGATAAAACCATTAAAAACGTCCCTTCGTATGATGACAAACCTTATTCCGAAGTTAAAGGCAGCTATACATCTTCAAAGGTGGAAGGAAATACGCTCACTGTTACATTTGCGCCAAACGAAACACAGGATGGACGTTATGTTCGTGTAGCCGTTTCTGCAGGTGATATTTTTGACAAAATCATGTTTGTGCAGAAACCAGAATAAACAACTTGTCTTTTCTTACCATACAATGCTTCCGTACTTTCGCAGTATGGAAGCATTTTTCGATTTATCCCTCCCAAAGTCGTGGGCGTACTTGTCTGACCCGCATCTCCTCTTTTTCTTCCGCCAACTTGCCACCGACAAGACCATGGCGGAAATCCAAGCACTATGCCTGTGTCATTGGGCAAACATTCTCGTGCGTTGCCGTTTGTACAGCAGCGTTTACCTCGTCCAACACGGAAAGCAGCAAGCCACGCTGACTTTGCATCAGTTCGTCTGCGCCATCACCGCCCTTGACTTTCTCAAATCATTTCCTCCATACCCAATAAGAATAAGAACATTCGGCAAAGCACGAGCCATCGCCGCCAACTTTCAGGGCGTGCCGTTCTCGACGTTCATATCTGCAGACAACCACTATCAGGGCTTTCTCCACACCAAGAACGAGGCTTTGCTTGGCCAACTCGCCACGCTTCTGTACCCAAAGGTTAAGTCGCGACACCTGACAACACCGCTTTTGCTCAACGCCTTCTATTGGTTCTCGTCGCTGAAGCATTACTTCGCCCGACTGTTTCCGCACTTCCTGCAGCCGATATCCAGTTCTTCTGAAGACCTCCTGGGCTACGCACCGCCCATCGGCGAGGTGCTACGGACTGCCATGAATGCACAGATCCGTGCACTTACTGGAGGTGACATCACCAAAGAGGAAGCGGTGCTCTCGATGGACACATGGCGAGCACTCACAGAACTCGATGCTAAGGCTAAAGAAGTAGAAGACATCAAACGACAAACGAAATGACAAAAGGACAACTAATATTATTGGACGAAGAAGGACATCCATCCCTCTTTGCTCCTATAATGATAGCCTCGCTTTAGACATGTGCGCAATTGGAACGTGATAATACCTCATTACGATTGCAATCAGGAAGGAAGCGGTATATAGAGAAAGGTGGGAAACTCGGATGCAAGGTAGGCTCTGTAAAAACGACAGAACAGATGAAAGCCGAATATAGGGAAGTAGTAAGTTTGCTCCGCAAGGGGTATTCCATTCGGGATGTGGCGAAGTTGAGTGGTAAAGGGGTAAGTACCGTACAACGAGTGAAGCGATTAATAAAAGTACAATCATCGCAATAATACTATTGATTTTACGTTCTTTTCAAAGAAAGGGGTTGTGCAATAGTGGCTTAAAGGCTAAAAGCACTACCTTTGCATACAATAATAAGTAACAACACGTTTAAGGTCACAATTTGTGATTTTGAAAATGAATATAAATATGACAGACATAACGGAAAAGACAGAAAACGGCGAACTGGTCACAAATCGTGACCAGTTGGTTGTCGTAGATAATATAGAGTCTCTAATAAAAGTAATTAGAGGACAGCAAGTTAATTGCCCTAAATGCGTATGAAAAAGTATTTATATATTCTTTGTTTTTACCTTGCGCAAAGCACGTTAATGAGCTTTGCGCAAGGTAAACATGCCTCAATGCAGGACACTATCAAACTTTCCGGTGTAACCGTCATGGCAGAAAGACCTTTGGTTCAGCATAAAGCCGACAGGATGATAGTAAGTGTAGAACATAATAAATTACTGAAGTCACGTTCTCTTTCTAGTATTTTGGACTTGATTCCTGATGTCGATTATGATGGTGAGGGAGGCATCAGCGTCATGGGAAATCGCGTCAAAATATATGAAAACGGAAAAGTGGTGAACCTGAGTGGTGTTCAACTGAAAAGATACTTGTCTTCTTTGCATGGAAATGACATCAAGAGTTTGGAAATATTACCTCGAGCAACGGCTGAGTATGATGCAGAAGGTGGTACTGCAATTCTTGTTGTCAATAGACAGAAGAAGCATGAATATGGACTTTCTGGTTATGTGGGCAGCGATTATGAGCGGAAAAGCAGAAATTCATACTCTGAATTTACTGGATTGACGTATTCATGGGGTAAGCTCGCCCTTTATGCCAATATGATTTTTGGACAGTCGGAAAGTAAAAGTGTAACCTATGAAAATGACTATGGACGAGACCTAACTGTTGGCAGCAATTCGAGAAGCAATGATAAAGGGCAATACTATATGCCAAAGTTTGGTCTTGACTTCAATATCTCTCACAAACAATATTTGGGTGTCGAGTGGTCGGGAAGCTACTCAAAAGACTACTCCAATGCTTGTTGGTTAAATTCTACGATTACGGACAAGAACAATTATCCAACAAATATAAAGACCTTTGCCCCATACTCATTAAAGGACAACGCCAACAACGTTACCTTAAACTATGAATGGACTGTAGACTCATTGGGTAGCAAGTTGAATGTTATAGCTGATTATGCAGGAAAAAGAGAGCATGATTTGTATGAATATGAGAACCAATATACTTTAGGCATTGGCTCGGACAGCATCATTTCTAAGTCGCAACCCTCTTTAGAGAGTATAGATATTTATAGCGCACAGGTAGGTTTCACCAAGTCTTTAAAACTTCATCAGTTTGCCTTCGGTGCCAAGTATGTCTATGCTGACATCGGATACAATAGCAGATTGAATCTTGGAAACACGACCTTGGCAGGAGTGTTGTCTGAAGATATAGACCAAAGAGACGATTTCAAATATTTTGAAAAACGATTAGCTGTATACGGGATGTATAAGTATACATCACAGTTATGGGAAGTTCAAGTGGGATTGCGTAATGAATACACAGAATGGGAAACAAGGCAACGTGTGAAGAATCAATTGTATACCAAAAGAAATGATAACATTCTCTTCCCTTCTTTCTTTGTGAGCAGAGAAATGGGAGATGGCAATTCTTTATCGCTGAGTTATACACAATCAATCAATCGTCCGTTGTATCAAATGGTGAATCCGTTCGTTTTTCATCTGTCAGAGACCTCTTACAAAGAAGGTAATCCTGATTTAAAAGGAGAGTTGCTATACAACGCAGGCTTACAATTCATGCTGAAATCTAAATATATATTCTCTTTGTCAGCTCTCTTCATCGACAGGAAAATCAATGAGATATATGAGCAGATTGGAGAGTATCAAACTCGTTACATGTTAAGAAACAACGGCACAACGAAGAGGTTGACGCTGTACATGGGCATACCTTTCACATGGGGAATTTGGAATTGCAGAAACAATGTAGAGTTAAGTCAGAGTTGGTACCAGAATAGTGCCAAATGTGTCAACGACTTTGGTGTAGTTCTGTCCAGTTATAATCGCATCAGGTTGTCAAAACAACTTACAGCGATGTCAAACCTACGTTATGTCAGACATTACAAGCAACTCTTCCTTATCCAGAAGACAGATTACATCGGTGTAGATGTTGAGGGCAATTACAATTGCTGTAAGGATAGGGTGAATGTCAATTTTGGCGTAAAAGACTTGCTTAACTGTAGGGGAAAGAACAAGCAAATCTTTAGAAATGGTGATTTTGAGCACCATTCAGAATTTGATTTTCTTTCACGAAAGTTTTTTGTCAGTGTAACGTTTAATTTCTCAGTAGGCGCAAAACGCGCAATTCGGCATGATAAGGAATTTTCTAATGAAGAGGATAAAGAAAGAATGTAAAATTTTCCGAATCCGCTATCATAAAATCAGAATGCAAGGGCGTGAGTACGGTGCAACGTGTTAAGCAATTACTAACAGTACAATCATCGCAATAAAACTATTATTTTTACGTTCTTTTCAAAAAAAAAAGGTTGTGCAATAGTGGCTTAAAGGCTAAAAGCACTACCTTTGTAAATAATATCAAAACAGAGTATAATGGAAGAAAACAATATAACAGTAGATAAAGCTGTCCAAACCATAAAGGGGCAATTTTGCGAGCTCAAGCACAAGCGAGCCAGTCAAGTTCTTAGAATCCTTGAAAAGAAAAGTTGAATGTTCAATCAGAAATTTTACTATATGTGGCAAAAGTATTTCATAGTAATAATTTTGTTCTGTTTGTATGCCTGTAAAGGTGAAAGAAAAGAGCAAAATGCAAACTCAACAATAATTGAGAAGAAATGGGCGAAAGATTGCAGTAATGATTCCAAAATTCATGTTTTATCGTCTAATGCTCAATTTGCAAATGGGAAAAAAGTTCTAACGAACAAACAGGAATATATGCAAATGACAAAAGATTGCATATATAATGTAGAAACTCTTGTTGCGAAATATCTTGACGACAAAGATAAAAATCATTATTCTAATAAAAACAATACAATAGATTGTTATTTTAGACAATACTTATGCTATAAAGAAAATATGCATCTTTTTGTATTCGCAAATCTGTATGCATATAGAACTACAAAATATGAAATAAATACGACCAACGCATTTGCAGATAATCCTAAAAATCATGTTATTAATCCTCTCAATGGCAACAATAAAGATTATAAGATGTTTCTAGTTGACTTATCTGAAAAATCAATACATTGTTTCACAAAGGAAAAAGATAATATTGTGAAATTCTATATAGCGGAAAGCAAAGGGCAAACCTGGCGATGGTTATTTTATGGTTGAGATCGAAGGAGTCCCATATTGGCCAGATGCCATAGGGCAAATTCCATTTGCATTGAATGAATATAGAAATGTATTTGAAAGAAGTAAAAATTCAGAAATAGCAGCAGGAGAAACAATAGGCATTGGAAAGAAATTTGGAGATGGAAGTTTGATGAATATCATATTTCCATCACCAGACTACAGCAATGGTTATGATAACGCTATGATAGTTCGTGCTGTGAATTGGGCAAAAAACGATATAGGTTAACTCCTACTCTTATGTCTAATGGACAATACGAAATGAGGGTGGGTAAAACAAGTTATTCTCCTAAAAATGTGACGGGCATAAAGTGGGAAGAACAAGACTCTGGACTTTTATTTCGCAAACAAATCGTACAAGAGTATGATGGCAAGCAAATGCCTTTATCTTCATATAGTAGGTGTATGCCTTGGGAGTTGTCGCAAGAATAGGAATCATTAATCGATGACATATATAGTAGAAAGAAAAAATTGGCTTTTTCTACTCATTCCATGTAAAACGTTTTATCATATGACATGCATATATATACGACAGTAAATCAATGAATCTATACGACAGTAAGTCATCATATATGCAATTCTCTGCTTCCGATAGGTTGATTCAGATACTCGACTTTGGAGAGGTATCTACCGATAGGCAAGTGCTTTCGAGAGTAACTC
>ERZ791878.1383-NODE-1383-length-10677-cov-2.698550_pt1 | contig 10677 bp, 9 predicted proteins | sample MGYA00510277_ERZ791878 | MGnify/ENA primary metagenome ERZ791878 (study PRJEB30046, sample SAMN00792094) | human gut metagenome | study: EMG produced TPA metagenomics assembly of the A metagenome-wide association study of gut microbiota in type 2...
CATGTCCGATTATAAGCTGGATTATCGGATTCTGGAGGAGCCGCTGCTGACGGTCGGCTTGGGCGTGGCGTTTTCCAAGCAGGATGATCGCGGTCTGGAACAGGAGCTTTCCGAAACCTTTGAAGAAATGCGTGCGGATGGCACGATGGAGGAAATCATCGGGAGATATCTGGAAGAAAACGATATGGGGGTGATTGCGGATGTGGAATGAAGCCTCTGCAAAGCCCTGTACGCGTATCCTTTTTTTACAGCTTTTACTGGGCGTTTTGCTTTTGGGCGGCGTATTTTTGCTTGCCGTAAATGAGGATATCGCTGCTACACAGCGCACCATGGTGAATACGGTCAATTATGTGAAGGAGCAGTGTAACCGCTATAGCCGCATTGGGCTTGCGGATGAATCCAAGAGCCTGATGCGGATTGTGGAAAGCGCAAACCAGACGGCGCACCGATTGGAGGAAACCACAAGGCCTGTCAGTGCGGATTTTCTGCATACCTGTATGAAGGACTGCTACGTTTCGGGGATTCTGCTTCTGGATGAAGCGGGAAATATTACTGCCGCAAGCGAAGCGGCGGATATGGCAGCTTTCGTGCATGAAAATCTGGATTCCGAAGCCCTTCTGAATACGGCACAGTATCCAGAAAAGCGCTATGCCGTGCGGCTTTTCTGCCCTGAGGGATGTTATCTGGATCTGGCGGCAGTGCAAAGACTGGATGCACCCGGCATTGTTGTTGCCTATTATCATACACCTCTGGATTATATCAATTCCTTCAGTCTTTCGATTTCTTCGCTTCTTTCGGGCTATGACCCTGCGGAAAACGGGACGATTGTGGTCAGCAGTGGGAATGAAATCATTGCTTCAAACGAGGAAAGCTTTATTGGCGGAAATACGGATGCATCCGCAGTGCTTGAAGAAATCAGAGCCGCCGCTGTAAGCGACAGGCTTGTTTCTGCGCGGGAGAACGGCGTGCGCTATTTTGGTCTGATGGAGCATGGGCGGAATGTGTATGTTTATGCTTACCTGCCGCAACGCGCTGTTTTTCGCACCACGCCTGAAAATATGCTTTTCGCCATGGTGATTTATCTTGTTATTCTTGCGGCTATTCGCATGGTGCGCTGGAAAACGGCACAAAGCTATCGAGAAAAGCAGCTTGCCATCCAAAAGGAATATACAGAGCAGCTGCAGCTGAAAAATGAACAGCTTTATGCAGCGGTGGAGCAGGCAGATCGTGCCAATGCCGCAAAGACAAGCTTTCTTTCGCGCATGAGCCACGATATCCGCACGCCCTTAAACGGCATTATCGGTCTGCTGGAAATTGATGAAGCGCATGCGGAGGATCATGCCCTCATCCGTTCCAATCAGAAGAAAATGAAGGTTGCCGCCAAGCATCTGCTTTCTCTTATCAATGATATTTTGCAGATGAGCAAGCTGGAAAGCGGCGAGGTTATCCTTTCCCACGAAATCATTGATTTAAATCAACTGACGAGGGATATTCTGACCATTATGGAACAGCGTGCCGCGGAAGCAGGCATCACGCTGCGATATGAAGGAGGCTTCGCGTGCATGGAAATCAGCAGAGTTTATGGCAGTCCCCTCCATCTGCGGCAGATTTTCCTGAATATTTATGGCAACTGTATCAAATATAATAAAAGCTGCGGCAGGGTGGAAACGGCTGTCAGCTGTCTTGGCATTGCGGACGGAAGGGTTACCTATCGTTGGGTCATCCGTGATACGGGTATCGGCATGAGCAAGGAATTTTTGCAGCATATCTTCACGCCCTTCTCGCAGGAGCGCAGCGACAGCACCCGTCAGGGAACGGGGCTTGGCATGGCGATTGTGAAAAGCCTGATTGATGAAATGCAGGGAACGATTGCGATTGAAAGCGAGGAGGGCGTAGGCTCTGTTTTCACCATCACGCTGCCCTTTGAAATTGCAGCAGCGCAGCCGCAGACAGAACAGCCTGCCCCTGCCAAGGCGGCGGATATCAGCGGTCTGCACCTGCTCTTAGTAGAGGATAATGCGCTGAATGCGGAGATTGCCGCGGCACTTCTTGCTGATCGCGGTGTCAGCGTGGAGCTTGCGAGGGATGGCAGTGAGGCGGTGCGGATGTTCCGTGAAGCGCCTGCCGGCACCTACGCAGGCATAATTATGGATATTATGATGCCTGTGATGGATGGACTGACCGCAACCAGAGCCATTCGCGCACTGGAACGTGCGGATGCAAAAACCATTCCCATCATTGCCATGACCGCCAATGCCTTTGAGGAGGATGCCCGAAAATGCCTCGATGCAGGGATGAATGTGCATTTGGCAAAGCCGCTCTGCATGGAGGAGTTGGTTGCCACTTTAGCGCGGCTATGCAATTAAGTCGAAATTTTCACTGCGGAGGGGTTCGGGAACCCTGTTTTCAACTTATGTGTGCCGGCACACGTCAAAGCAGCACTTTTTTGATAGAAAGTATCTATTCTTTCATAGACACCTTCGATATGTCAAAAAAGTGCTGCTTTTTCTGTCTATTTTTATCCCGCTTTTAGCTGCTTTTTATACCCTGCAATGCGTAATCACGAACTGCTTAAATCTCTGTACCACAGGGGGGAGATATCTGTCCTTGAGGGTTGCCATATAGAAATTTCGCTCCCAATAGGGGTAGGAAATCTGGATGATTTTGACATTCAGCCGCAGCAGCTCCTCCATGTAAGGCACAACGGCAATGCCAAACCCCTGCGCTACCAGCCCTGCGATTACCTGATCCTCTTGAATCTCATAGGCAATATTCGGGCGTTTTCCGATTTTTTCAAACAGACGGTCAATGACGATGCGCAGACCCGATTTTTCCGCAAAATAAACATGTGGATAGGGCAGGGTTTCTGTCAGATCAACGGTGTAACGGTTCGCCAGAGGGTGATTTCTCGGCACGATGAGGACTAAATCCTGCTTGGAAACAGGGATAAATTCAATGGTTTTCTCGTTTTCCAGCTGTGTGCAGAAAACCATGTCGTATTTTTCATCCTTTAGGCCCTGCAAAAGCGGCTGTGTCACGTCTGTGTAGAACTTGAACTGGATGTGCTTGTCCCTCTGCTCCTGTAAAAAGCCGCTTGCCAGCTCCGGAATGAGCGAAAGCCCCAATGTACGCAGAAAGCCAAGCTCAATGCAGCCCTCCCCACGGGAGATATGCGCCATGGTTTCAATGCCGTTATCCAGAATTTCCAAGGATTTTTCCACATAGGAAAGGAACTGCATACCCTCCTTTGTCAGCGTGGAGGAGCGGTTTTTGCGCTCAAAAAGCACTACCCCAAGCTCCGCCTCCAGCTGTGCGATGGCATGGCTCAGACTTGGCTGTGCAATACACAGACGCTCCGCCGCTTTGCCGAAGTGCTTCGTTTCCGCCAGCGTGACAAAATAGCGCAGCTGATACAGATTCATAGAGATCCCCCCGTTTTTCAAATAATATGCCATCTGATTTTCTATTTTCAGTATACCATACGCTATAGACAAAATCTATCAAAACATATAAAATAATCAATTTGTGCTTTTTTAATTTCTGCGATACACTGAGCCTGTAAGACAAAGCGCGCAAAAAAAGAATTCAAAACACGAAAGAAAAGGAGAATCCTCTCATGGATATTTCAGGAAAAACAAGGCTTTTCGGGTTAATCGGTTCTCCCGTAGAACATTCAAAATCCCCTGCCATGTATAATTATTGCTTTGATAAGTGGAAATTGGATTATAAGTATCTTGCGTTTGATGTAGACAAAAATCAGACAGCGGATGCCATCCAAGCCTTCCGTACCTTTCAAATGAAGGGGGCAAACATCACGATGCCCTGTAAGCAGGAGGTACTCAAGTATCTGGATGAAATTTCCCCGGCGGCGCGTCTGGTCGGCGCGTGCAACACCATTGTGAACCATGACGGTGTTCTGACAGGCTACATCACAGATGGCGAGGGCTATATTGAAAACCTGCGCCACGAGGGTGTAGAGGTCAAAGGAAAGAAAATCACCCTTCTGGGGGCAGGCGGTGTTTCCTCCGCCATTCAGGCACAAGCATTGCTGGACGGCGCAAGAGAGATTGCCGTTTTTAATAAGAAGGATGCCTTCTGGGAGCAGGCGGTTGCGAAGGCGGCGGAATATCAGAAGGCCTTTCCTTCTCAGAAAATCACGGTATACGATATGGACGATACCGAAAAACTGGCAGCGGAAATCCGCACAAGCGATATCCTTTCCAATGCCACAAGGGTTGGGATGCACCCCTTGGAAAATATCAGCATCATCACAGACCACTCCCTGTTCCGTGAGGAGCTGGTAGTCACCGATGTGGTCTATGAGCCAGAAAAAACAAAGCTTTTACAGGATGCCGAAGCGGCAGGCTGCAAAACAGTCGGCGGTCTGGGGATGCTCATCTATCAGGGCGCAGCGGCAGCAAAGCTGTATACCGGCTTGGATATGCCTGTAGAAGAGGTCAAGGAAAAATTTTTCAAAAAATAAAATGCTTCAAAAATAAGAGAGTCAGAAATTTGAGAAAAGAGGGAAGAAATGAATCAGAAAAAGTATTATCCTACGGCGGTTGCCTTATATGTGACCTACTTCATTTTGGGTATTGCCGTAACGATTATGGGTCAGTATAAGCAAAGCTTTGCAGCCATGTGGGGCGCAAATCAGCTTGCGGACGGCAGCTTCGATGTCAGCAAGGTTATGGCAATCATTGCGGCTGTCGGTCTGGGGCGGTTAATTGCCTTTCCGTTTGCAGGGCCCTTCTCCGATAAATACGGCAGACGATTGAGCGCATTGGTTGGTGTTGTGTTCTTTGCCATCTTCTTTATCGGCATTACCTTTACCACAAACACAGCACTTGCATATATCCTTATGATTTGCAGCGGTATGGCAAACTCCTTTTTGGATACAAGCATTACACCCTCCTGCATGGAAATCTTTAAGGAAAACGGTGCGATTGCAAACCTGTTTACCAAATTCGCAATTTCTATGGCACAGTTCCTGCTGCCATTCCTAATCACCTTCGTTGCAGCAAGAGATATGTCCTTCCGCACACTGTATTTCCTGGCGGCAGGCATCATCATCGTAGATGGCATCTTCCTTGCCATTCTGCCCTTCCCTCCCAAGGAGGAGGCACCCAAGGCGGCAGACGGCACAGTGGAAAAGAGAAAAATGAAGCTGACACCCTCCGCAATTTTGCTGGTTTGCATCGGCTTCACCGCATCCACAACCTTCATGCTGTTCATGAACTGCAATCAGGAGCTGGGCAAGCTTTATGGCATGGCAAATCCCTCTATGATTCAGTCCTTCTATTCCGCGGGCATCATCTGCGCAGTCCTTCTGACAGCGGCACTGATGAAAAAGGGTCTGAAGCCCATCCGCGTTCTGGTTATCTATCCTTGTGTTGCGTTCTGCGCACTGCTGTTGATGTATTTTGTGCAGATTCCGCAGATTTGCATGATCGGCGGCTTCTTAATCGGCTATTTCGCAGCAGGCGGCGTATTGCAGCTGGCAACCTCTACGGCGAATGAAATGTTCCCCAGAGATAAAGGGAAAATCACAGCAGTTGTTATGATTGCATCCTCCATTGCAAACTATGCAGTGCTGAATGTGGCGAGCCTGCTTTCCAAGGTGGGCGGCGTACAGGGTCCCAGATATATCCTGCTGTTCAATGCAGTGGTAACGGCAATCGGTATTGTGTTTGCCATCATTCTGAATCTGCGCTTTGAAAAGGACGCACAGTAATCCCCTTTTACAAAAGATAAAAATTACAGAAAAACCTTGCAGCAGAAAAGAGGAACCAAATGGAAAAGGAATTGGCTTGCCTAAGAAGCATCATTGCGGATTGCGATGAGCGCATTACCGCCGCATTGAAAACCAGAATGGAATGTATCGAAGGCATCATTACATACAAAAGAGAAAACGGTCTGCCCGTTTTGCAGCCGGAGCAGGAGAAAAAGCAGCTGGAACGGGTTGCTGCTGAGGTAGCAGGTACCGTCTTTGAGGAGGAAATCCTGCATATCTTCGAGGGCATTATTGCAAACAGCAAGCGGATTCAGGCGAAAACGCTGTTTGATAAAAATATCCTGCTCATCGGCTTCATGGGCGCAGGCAAAAGCACTGTTTCCGCCAAGCTGAGTGAGCTTCTTGCCATGGAAATCATGGAAATGGACGCATACATTCAGAAAAAGGAAGGGATGAGCATTAAGGACATCTTCGCAACCAACGGGGAGGAATATTTCCGCAACTGCGAAAGCAATACCCTCATCGAATTATGCGAGAAAAAGCACATGGTTGTTTCCTGCGGCGGCGGCGTACCCCTCAGAGAGAAAAACGTGGAGCTGATGAAAAACAGCGGCTATGTGGTCTGGCTGACGGCAACGCCCGAAGCCATCTACGAAAGAGTAAAGGACAGCACGGAGCGACCTCTTTTAAATGGCAATATGAACGTGCCTTTCATTCAAAACCTGATGGAAAGCCGCAGAGAAAAATACGAAAGAGCGGCAGATATCGTGATTGATACTACCGGAAAGAAAATTGAGTCGATTTGTGAGGAACTGCTGCAAAAGCTTTCCGCACTAAGAAAATAAAAAAACTACAAAAGAGAGATACGAAGGAGGAACTATCTTATGTCTAAAAAATATCCCATCACAGTCAGCTCTTGGACACTGGGCGATCAGTGCAGCTTTGAGGAAAGAGTAAAAGCAGCCAAGGAGGCAGGCTTTGAAGGCATTGGTCTGCGTGCGGAAACCTATGTGGATGCACTGAACGAAGGTCTGTTTGATGCAGATATTCTGGCAATTCTTGAAAAATACGATATGAAGGTTACAGAAGTGGAATATATCGTGCAGTGGGCGGAGGATCACCGTTCCTATGAACAGAAATATAAGGAACAGATGTGCTTCCACATGTGCGAGCTGTTCGGCGTGAACCACATCAACTGCGGTCTGATGGAAAACTATTCCGTTGCACACACTGCACAGAAGCTGAAGGAGCTGTGCCACAGAGCAGGCAAATACACCATCGGCGTTGAGCCTATGCCTTACAGCGGCCTGCCCGATGTGAAAAAGGCGTGGGCAGTGGTGAAGGAAAGCGGCTGTGAAAATGCGAAGCTGATTCTGGATAGCTGGCATTGGATGAGAGCAAATCAGCCGGTAGATCTCTCCGTTCTGGAAGGGATTCCCGCAGAAAAAATCGTTTCCGTACAGATTAACGATGTTTATGAAAGACCCTATGCAGCATCCATTCTGAGAGATGAATCCATGCATGACAGACTGGCACCCGGCACAGGCTGCGGCAATACAGCAGCATTCTGCCGTATGCTGAAGGAAAAGGGCATCGAACCCAAGGCAATGGGCGTTGAGGTTATCAGCGACGCTATTCTGGCAAAGGGTGTAGCGGCAGCGGCAAAGTTTAACTTTGACAATACCGTAAAGGTGCTGCAGGAGGGCTGGCCCGAGGCAATGCCCGAAAAATAAAAGGAGGAAAAAAAGATGGTTGTACTGATTGCGAAAAACACCGTAAAGGAAGGCTTGCAGGAGGAATTTCTGGAAATTGCGAAGGAAATGATTGCAAGAACCAGAGAGGAAGCAGGCTGCATCAGCTATGATTTGGCAAGCGACCAAAACGATACGCAGGTGTTCTATTTTATCGAAAAATACCAGGATGAAAAGGCGGTGGAATTTCATCGGGCAACCGAGTATTTCCAAACCTTAGTACCAAAAATTGCGGCGCTGCGTGTGAAGCCCTCCGAGGTCAGCACCTGCACCGTTGTGGAATAACAATAAATAAAAGAAAAACGGAACGGAAGCACGAAGGAAAAAACAAAAAGAGAGTAAGAAACGGAGGAGAAAACATGAAATTTGAAGCTATGTTCCAGCCCATTCAGATTGGCCCCATGACAGTGGCAAACCGCTTTGTTATGTCTCCCATGGGCAATAACTTCGCAAACACAGACGGCACCATGAGCGAACGCTCCGCATCCTATTACGGCGCAAGAGCAAAGGGCGGCTTTGGTCTGATTACATTCGAGGCAACCGTTGTTTATAAAGAAGCAAAGGGCGGCCCCAGAAAGCCCTGTCTGTATGATGACAGCACAGTCAGCAGCTTTCAGGCAGCCATCGCAGCCTGTCATCAGGCAGGGGCGAAGGTTTCCATCCAGCTGCAGCACGCAGGCCCCGAAGGCAATACAAAAATCACAGGCTACCCTCTGAAGGCAGCAAGTGCTATCCCTGCCTCCTGTGGCAGAGAAACACCCGAAGCCATCACAAAGGAAGAGCTTTATCGCCTGATTGAATGCTACGGTGATGCAGCAGTCAGAGCAAAAAAAGCAGGCGCAGATGCCGTAGAAATCCATTGCGCACATGGCTATCTGGTCAGCACATTTATCTCCGCAAGAACCAATAAACGTGTGGACGAATTCGGCGGCTCCTTTGAAAACCGTATGCGTCTGCCGAAGCTGATTATCGAAAATATCCGTAAGAAAGCAGGCGATTCTCTGGCAATCCTCTGCCGTATCAATGCAACAGATGACGTTGAGGGCGGTCAGACTGCACAGGATGCCGCAGCAGTTGCCTCCTATCTGGAGAAGGAATGTGGCGTAGATGGACTGCACCTTTCCAGAGCCGTACATCTGCATGATGAATGTATGTGGGCTCCCAGCCTGATTCATGGCGGCTTCAGCGCAGATTATGTCACAGAAATCAAGCGCGCAGTTTCCGTTCCCGTTATCACAGTCGGTCGTTATACAGAACCCCAGTTTGCGGAGCTGATGATTGCAGAGGGCAGAGCAGATCTGGTTGCCTTCGGCAGACAGAGCATCGCAGACCCCGAAATGCCCAATAAGGCAAAGGCAGGCAGATTGGATCTGATGAACCCCTGTATCGGTTGTTTGCAGGGCTGTGTTCCCAATATGTTCAAGGGCGAACCCATCACCTGTCTGGTAAACCCTCTGGCAGGCAGAGAAGCAGATTTCAAGCCTGCACAGACAAAGAAAAACGTTATGGTTATCGGCGGCGGCCCCGGCGGTCTGTACGCAGCCTTCACTGCGGCACAGAGAGGTCATGCTGTAACCCTGTATGAAAAAGGCGACATTCTCGGCGGCAATATGCGTCTGGCTGCATACCCTCCCGGGAAGGGCGATATCACAAATATGGTAAGAAGCTATATCGCAAAATGCGAAGAATATGGCGTAAAAATGGTTATGAATACGGAAGTGACTCCTGCTATGGTTGCAGAAGCAAAGCCCGATGCAGTTATCGTTGCAACAGGCTCCAATCCTCTGGTACTGCCTATCCCCGGTATCAATGATACAGGTGTCATCCATGCAGGCGACCTTCTGGACGGCAAGGCAGCTGTGGGCAAAAAGGTTTTGGTTGTCGGCGGCGGCATGGTTGGCTGCGAGGTTGCAGATTTCCTGGGCGAGCTGGGGCACGAGGTATCCGTAATCGAACTGAGAGATCAGCTTGGCCCCGATGTCATTCCCGAACACCGCAAATTCCTCATGAAGGATTTTGAAGCTTATAAAGTACAGGGTGTAACAGGTGCAAAGGTAGCGCAGTTCTTCACAGACGGCGTATCCTACACACTGGCAGACGGCACCGAGGGCAGATTGGAAGGCTTCGACAACGTGGTTCTGGCGATGGGCTATCGCAATAACGATACCATCAGCGAGGAAATCAAAAAAATCGTTGCGGAGACCTATGTCATCGGTGACGCAGTGAAGGCAAGAAAGGCACTGGATGCAACCGCAGAAGGGCTGAATGCCGCACTGGAAATCTAACAAAAGAAAAAAATAAAGGAGGAAAAATACAATGGAAAAAAGAATCACAGGCAGAACAGGCATGTTTTGTTTGATTGGTACCCCCGTAGGGCATAGCGGCTCTCCCGCCATGTATAACTACAGCTTCGCACAGACCGGTCTGGACTATGCTTATCTGGCATACGATGTGCCTCTGGAAAAAACAGAGGAGGCAGTCAATGCACTGAAGGTATTGGGCTGTAAGGGCTTTAACGTAACAATGCCCTGCAAAACAAGAGTTGCAGAGCTGGTGGACGAGCTTTCCGATGCGGCAAAGCTGATTGGTGCCTGCAATACCGTTGTGGTAAAGGATGGCAAGCTCTACGGCAATAACACAGACGGCATGGGCTTTGTCAGAAACCTGAAGGAAAACGGTGTTGATGTGAAGGGTAAGAAAATCACCGTGATGGGTGCAGGCGGTGCTGCAACCGCAATTCAGGTGCAGTGCGCACTGGATGGCGCAAAGAAGCTTTCCATCTTCAACAGAAAAGATGAATTTTACGCAAACGGCGAAAAAACAGTGAAAAAAATTCAGCAGATGGTACCCGACTGCGAGGTCAGCATCCATCCTCTGGAGGAAACAGATGCACTGTATGCCGCAATCAAGGATAGCGATATTCTGGTAAATGCAACAAAGGTTGGCATGAAGCCTCTGGATGACCAGTCTCTGGTTGAGGATGTATCCGTATTCCACCCCGATTTGGTGGTTGCAGATGCGGTTTATAATCCCAAGGAAACAAAATTCGTGCAGTCCGCAAAGGCGGCAGGCTGTAAGGTCGCTGTCGGCGGCACAGGTATGCTGATGTGGCAGGGCGCTGCGGCATTCAACCTCTTTACAGGTAAGGATATGCCCACCAAGGAAGTGTACGAACTGTTCTTCAAATAAAAA
>ERZ791878.1405-NODE-1405-length-10513-cov-2.929528_pt1 | contig 10513 bp, 8 predicted proteins | sample MGYA00510277_ERZ791878 | MGnify/ENA primary metagenome ERZ791878 (study PRJEB30046, sample SAMN00792094) | human gut metagenome | study: EMG produced TPA metagenomics assembly of the A metagenome-wide association study of gut microbiota in type 2...
TTCTTTGATTGAGTACGCGTCTGGCCTGGGATTTTTTGCGGGTTAGGCCAATTGTTCGCTTGAATTTCCCAGGTCAGACGCGTTTTCAATTGCCGAAAGTTATCGGTCGTGAACGCGGCCGTTTTGATCGGAGTATCTATGTACCAGCGTATCGTTATCTACACGCGCCTGTTCCGCGAGCGTTGGTCCAATAATTGCATCCTCTCTTCTCTTTGGGATGGCACCTGCACCGGTGACGCGGCCTGCAACCCTACCTTGGGCTGCGCCTTCGGTACAGATGCCATCCTTTTTGCTGTAGGGGGAGCGCGCCATGGCAGGTAAAAAGTTCTCCCTGATCGAGGTCATCCTTTCGGTTATCTGCGTCGTGTTTACCATCGAGGCGGCGGCTCCGGCATCTGCCATGGGCAACGTGCAGTTCTTCTGGTGGATCTTCCTTATCATTACGTTTTTGCTTCCCTATGGTCTGGTGGTGGCCGAGCTGGGTACGGCGTTTGATTCCGAGGGCGGCCTGTACGATTGGGTTCGCTTGGGCCTGGGCGACCGTTGGGGCGCCCGTTGCTCTTGGTGCTACTGGGTTAACTTTCCGCTGTGGGTGGCAAGTATCGCCTGCATGTTCCCCAGTGTCATTAATGCGGTGTGGGGTATCGAGTTTTCACTCGGGATCCGAATCGCCATCGAGATTGCCTTTGTGTGGGGCGTCACGGTCATGGCAATGCAGCCGGTGGCCGAGGCAGATTGGGTCATGGACGGCGGCGCCGTCATCAAGGTGCTCATTACCGCTGTGGTGGGAATCGTCGGCATTTGGTTTGCCTGCAATAACGGCTTTGCCAACGACATGTCGTTTAAGACCTTCATTCCAGATCTGGGCGACACCAATTCGTTGACGTACCTATCGATTATCCTGTTCAACTTTATGGGCTTCGAAGTGGTCGCGACCTTTGCCAGCACGATGAAGAACCCGTCGCGTGATATCCCCAAGGCGGTTATTGCCGGTGGCGTGGCCATTGCGGCGATCTACATCATCTGTGGCATTGGCATTGGAGCCGCGGTTCCCACCGAGCAGCTTTCACTCGATTCGGGCATTGTGGACGCAGTCGCCGCTATGGTGGGGCGCACCCACCCGCTGACGATGGTCGTGGGCGTGGCCTTTTTGGTGACGCTGTTCGCCAATATGATCTGCTGGAGCTTTGGCGTCAACAACGTAGCGAGCTATGCCGCGCGCCATGGCAACATGCCGCGTCCCTTTGCGTTGGTGTCCAAAAAGACCGGCATGCCCAACGGCTCGGCGCTCATTAACGGCTGTTTTGCCAGCCTGGTGCTGCTGCTCCAGATTCCGCTGGGTGAGGGTTCCGACGTCTTTTGGGTCTTCTTCTCGATGAACGTCGTCTTTCTGCTCATGAGCTATATCCCCATGTTCCCAGCGTTTTGGCGTCTGCGCAAGCACGATAATCGCTCGCGTGTGTTCCGTGCGCCTTTCGAGGGCAAGGTGCTCGCGGTGGCGCTTGCGATTCCCGTGGTGGAGCTCGTGCTTTCGATTGTTGCTACGATTGTGCCGCTCAACAGCTCACCTGCCGAGATGGCAAAGTTGCCGATTCTCGCGGGCGTAGTGATTGGCGTGTTATTGGGCGAGGTTTCGCGCCTCATATCTCGCCGCGGCCGAAGCGTCGACAATCCCGGCGTTGGTGCACGGGGGTCAGGTTACTTTGCACCAAAACAGTAAGCGCCGCGAGTTACGCAGCGCTTGGTGCATCTTGGATTACTGTTCGCGGTGCTCGGGATCGGAAACGAGCTTAGGCGCAAAGTAGGGGACGTGGCCCAGGTAGGGGCAGCTGTCCGAACGCGCCTCGACGACACAGGGGACGTCATTGTAGGTAAGTGAGTCGCTCAGGTGGACGATGGCCTTGGCGGCAGGGGCAACGAGTATTTTGAGCGGTGCGATAGGCGCCATGGCATCTCCTTTCATCGGTGAGACACAGCTTGTTTATCTAAACGATACAGTACGTTTAATCGGTGAGTCTAATCTTGCGGCAAAGAATCTGTCAACATCCTCACGGCATCTAGACAGGGGAGGCGGGCATGAGTTTCGCGTTCTATATCTACACCACGATTATCATGGGTGTGGCTCTGGTGACCAGTGCCGTGGCATTGGTGGTTTGGCTCATGACGCGCCGTCGCGACAGCCTGGTGGCCGCGGCGGGCTTTTTGCTCTACATGCTCGATATGTCGGTCATTTTTTTTGACGAGTACAATCGGCTCAAATACGACTACGCTGTTACCTTTAGCGAGCCGTTGCAGCACCCCTTGCTGCGCTGCGTGCTCGGTATTGCCATCTATGCCTGCGTGGTACTGTGGATGTTTGCGCGCTTGCGCAAAAGGCCGACGTCGCGCATGCTCGGACTTGTTATCGTGCCGTTTTCAATCTTGCAATTGGTGCTGGTGCCTCGCAGCGGTGCTGCCGGAGAGATGCAGCAGTATCTCTTTTGGCTCACGCGTGACCTGGGAAATGTAGGATGTCTTGCCTATGCCGCCTGGCATTACCGGCACAGGGCCACGCGTGTTGAGAAACTCGACCTCGACCGCTCAAAGCTCTTTTGGAAGGTGGCACTCGTTCTTGCGTTTTGCGTAATCGCCGAGGACACCTACATGATTTTGCTCTGCCGCCCCGACTCTCAAAACCCCGTCATCAGCCTCTTTTTGTGGTATCTGTCCGAGCGCAATATCTCCGAAAACGTGCTGCTCGTGGCATGCGCGGTCCAACTCTTTTGCCAGTTTAGCCATATCCTGCGCGTGTATGCCCGTCATCCGCGTGCCGATGAGGACGTGGCGGCCGAGAGCGCACGCTCTGGGGACGATCTAGCATCACGCGTTGTGATCTATGCCGATGCCCATAAGCTGTCGCGGCGCGAGCAGGAGGTGCTCACGCTGGTGCTGAAGGGCAACGACGCCCAAAACATCGCCAGCGAGTTGGTCATCAGCCCTGGCACTGTCAAGGCGCACTTGCATCGCATCTACGTTAAAAGCGGTGTCTCCAACCGAGATGACCTCATAGATGCCTTTTGGCGTTCCTAGTCCTATTCTTCCTTGCATGCGGGTCTTGCCGTGTGGGCGGGCACGCCGTTGGGCGTAATGACGCGGTAATAATCTCAGACAATAAACCTGCAGGTAAAGCGTGTAAACCTGCTTAAACTGACCGTTTGCGATCCCTGGCCTTGGCACGGATTTGCCCCTGTGTATCAATGGGTGTAGCGCGAAGCCGCGGACGTGGGACAGACGTCCGAGCACGGCTTGTAGGCACGCGCCGATGCGGGAGCGCTACGCTCCCAACCGAGTGCCCACGCGGGCGGTGCGTCCGCGTTGCAACCAAAGATGCCTGAGGAGGCTCACATGGACAAGGCTGATGTAGTTATCAAGAGCAACGCCGTCTTTACCGGCGATGGGCTCGAGCCGTTTAAGGGCGGCGTTGCCGTGCGCGGTGATAAGATTGTTGCCTGCGGTGACGATGCTCACCTGGCACCGTTTATCGGTCCCGATACCGAGGTGCGCGACTTTGGCGACCAGCTCGTCATGCCCGGCCTGATCGACTCACACACGCATTTTGCCCAGGGCGCGCTTATGACCGACCCCGATTTTGCCGTCAACCTCATCGACTGCACCAGTTTTGAGATGGCGATGGAACGTGTCGTGGCGTTTGCGGCCGACCATCCCGATAACGAGTGGATTCTGGGCTGCCAGATTATCCAGTTCCAGTGGGATGTCCCCGAGATGCCCACAGCCGCGATGATCGATGAGTACATCTCGGACCGCCCGGTCTTTCTGCAGCAGGTTGACCTGCATACCTTTAGTGCCAATACCTGCGCCATCAACAAGGTGGGAGTAACTTCGCAGACGCCCGATCCCGCAGGCGGCAAGATCCTTAAGGATGCCGAGGGCAATCTGACGGGCGTGTTTTCCAACAACGCCGGCGTCTTCTTTATGGACGAGGTCTACGACCCAGCGCCCGAGGTTGTTGACGCGTCGTTTGCAAAAACCGCCCGGCGCGCCAATGCCCTGGGAATCACTACGGTCGGCATGGTCAATCCTACGTTTGTGAGCATGGAAAACCCGTATGCGGTGTTGGCAGGTCTTAATGCCAAGGGCGACTTGCCACTGCGCGTGTTCCTGTACACCGATCTGTTCGAAAACGAGTCCTTAACGCTCGAGCAGATCAAGGAGAAATACGCCTTCTCGGGTACGCAGGTCGAGTGGCACGGCTTTAAGCAGTTTCTTGATGGCGTGTGCTCCGACCACACCGCTTGGATGCTTGAACCCTATTCCAACGCGCCCGATACCTGCGGTGAGCCCGCGGAGGATCCAGAGCGCATCCGTGCCGCCATTGTCAGGGCGCAGGAATGGGGCGTTGACACGCGCGTCCATACGATCGGCGATCGCTCGGTGCGTTTTGTGCTTGATTGCTTTGAGGAGGGCGAGCGCTTGCATGGTAAGCGGGGTTGCCGCCACTCCATGGAGCACAACGAGACGGTTCAGCCCGAGGATCTGCCGCGCTACGCGGAGCTTGGTATATGCCCCGGCATGCAACCGTGGCACATGCTGCTCGATATGGCTGACCTTGCCAAGGACGATGCCGTGGGCCCCGAGCGTGCAGCGCTTTCGTGGCCCCTGCACAGCCTGCTTGCCAGCGGTGCCGTGGTGCACTTGGGCAGCGACTTCCCCGTTGTGGGCTTGGAGCCCATGGAGGAGGTGTACGGCGCGGTCTTCCGCATGCTCGAGGACGGCTCCAACCCAGAAGGGTGGTTCCCGCAGGAGCGCATCACCATGGCCGAGGCCCTGCGCGCCTACACCTACGGCAGCGCCTACGCCATGCATGCCGAGGATCGCATCGGTACGCTCGCATGCGGCAAACAGGCTGATATCTGTGTGCTCGACCGCAACCTCTTTGACTGCGAACCGGCTGAGGTCCTCGAGGCCACGGCGTCTCTCACGATGATTGCCGGCAAGGTGGTCTACGAGGCCTAGCGGGGCTGCTGCATCGCTGGGCGGTGCCACAGCCTGTGCGTGCCGCCCATCCATTCATCCATCCATTCATCAATCTCTAATGGAAAGGGGAGAACAATGGCAGAAGAGACAACCGCCGCTGTTGAGGAGGAGCGTGAGCTTGCCTCGCAGCCGATTCCCGGCCTGGTGCGCAAGTACACCATCATCACCGGCCAGGGTATGCTCGCCCAGATTATCATGGTGGTCCTTGAGGGCCTCGTGATGGGTTGGGGCCTGGGTGCACACGGCCTGGCCTGTGTTTCGATCATCATGTCGGTCGAGTACATTAACCTGGCCTTTGGCAACCTGTTTGGCACCGGCGTGCCCGCCGTGGTGGGCAACCTTTTGGGTGCCGGCGACATTAAGGGCGCCAGCAAGGCGTTTAGCCAGGGTTTTTGGCTTACCACGATTGTGAGTGTGCTGCTTGCTGTGGTGATGGCTGTGTTTACCGAGCCCATCTGCGCATTCTTCGGCGCCACGCCCGACATCATGGCCGATACCGTTGCCGGCGTGCGCACCTTCTCCGTGCTGCTGCCGCTCACGGTCATTGGTCAGATGGTCACCGCCGTCATGCGTGTGGACGAGAAGGTTCAGATCCAGGCCAACCTCATGACCGTGTCTGCCATCGTCGCTATCTGCTGGCTTGCGCTTTCCACGTTTGTGCTCAAGCTTGGCGTTATGGGAGCTGGCGTGTACTACGGTCTTTCCATCGGTATCTGGGCCATCGGTATCTTCTGGTTCATCGGCGGTAAGAAGTCGCAGCTCCAGATCAGCGCCGCCGACCTCAAACTCGACATGGCCATCTGCGGCCAGATCATTAAGATTGGTTTCCCGTTCTTTTTGGTGCAAGCTGCCACGTTCATCTTCAACACCGTTGCCAACTCGTTGCTTGGCCAGCTCGGCGGCGACATGGGTTCGCTCTACATCGCGGCCTTTGGTGTGATCAACGGCTACATCCTCTACATTACCATGATGGTCGCCCAGTGCTTCTCGTACGGCCTGCAGCCCATTGCCGCCTTCAACGCCGGCGCCAAGGCGTGGGCGCGCCTCAAGGAAACGCTCTCCTGCACGCTTAAGTACCAGGTCGTGACGCTTGCTGCGGTGTCTGCTGTGCTATGGGTGGCCGCAACGCCGGTCTGCGCCTTTTTTGCTGGTAGCGACCCGGCGCTCGTCGAGGTTGCCGCCAACGCCACGCGCATCGTTATCCTGGCCGTGGCCCTGGGCTATCTTGCCATGACCATGTCGATGTACTTCCAGGCGGTTGAGAAGGTGGGTATCGCCACGTTCACCGGTCTGCTCCGCTACGTGATCTGCTCCGTGCCGCTTATGTACCTGCTTGGCAACATGATGGGCGTTCAGGGTGTCTGGTTTGCCTTGGTGGCGGCTGACGCCATCACTGGTCTTATCTCCATCGCCCTCGCCGTCCGCGAATCCAAGCGACTTGCCACGCTCTAGACTCGGACACGGCCGGCCCGCGATAGTCGAATAAGTCAACTCGCCTGCAAGCCACCACAATGGGGACAGTTCCCATTGTGGTGGCTATTGTTATTTAGGGTCTGAGATTTCGGCTCTATAAATAACGTTTTTGAACTGGGCTACTATAAGATTGTGGAAAACACTACTACAAGATTATGGAAAACGCTACTGCGAGATTATGGCAAATGATACTATACGATTATGGTAACAGCGTTATAAGGGGCGTTGATATGGCCGAGTACATTAACAGGGATTTGCATGAGTTGCTCATTCGCATGGCGGGTTGGTTTCCTGTTGTGTCGTTGACGGGGCCTAGGCAGAGCGGAAAGTCTACGCTGGTTAGGCATGCCTTTCCCGACTATTCCTATGTCACGCTTGAGGACCCCCAAACGAGGCGCGCGGCCTTGGAGGATCCGGTGAGTTTTATCCGCAACCGAAAGGGCGGACTCATCATCGATGAGGCGCAATACGCCCCGGATTTGTTCTCGATGATCCAGGTTGTTTCGGATGAGCGGGGAGATGCCGGTCAATACATCCTTACGGGATCGCAAAACTTTTTGATGATGAAAAGCATCGGCCAGTCTCTTGCCGGGCGAGTCGGGATCTTAAAATTGCTGCCATTTTCGTTTCGAGAAGCGGAGAGGGGCCAGCAGGGGCAGTTGGAAGTGGATTTGTTTGCGCTCGAAGGGGGATACCCTCGCCTGCGTTCCGCCGGAATGCCGTCCTCGGTTTATTTCCCCAGCTATATTGATACCTATGTTGAGCGCGATGTTGTGGGCTTGCTTGACGTGCGCAATAAAGCGGAGTTTCATAAGTTACTGTCCATAATTGCCCAGAGCGCCGGTGCTCTCATTAATATATCTTCGCTTTCTCGAGATACGGGTGTGAACGTATCGACCATTAAAAGCTGGTTGTCTATCCTGGAGCAGAGCTACCTGACGTTTTCACTGCAGCCTTATTATGCAAATGCCAGGAAACGTTTGACTAAAACGCCCAAGCTTTATTTTTACGACACGGGGCTGCTCTGCTACTTGCTCAAAATTGGATCACTGGAGCAACTTTTGGAGAGCCCTTATCTGGGGGCAGTTTTCGAAAACCTCATCGTTTCCGAAACGGCGAAGAGCCATCTCAACGTGGGCGAGAATCCCGAGTTGTATTTCTATAGGGACGACGGCAAGCGAGAAATCGATTTGCTCGACTGCACAAACTCAGGGAGTCCCAAGGCTATCGAAATAAAATCATCCAGAACGTATCACGATAAGTACGCCCGCCATTTACAGGCTGTATGCGATGAGATCGACATTGCAAAAGATGCGCGCTATGTTGTGGCCCGCGTGGATTCAACGTATGAGTCGAAAGACTGTAGCGTGGTCTCGGCGCGTGATTGGCTTTTGCGATAACAAGTTCGGCGTATTAACAACTGCCGCGAAGGGTCCGGATCCCTTTCGCGGCGGTTTTTTGCCGATCCGGTGCGCCTCAGATGCAAGTGAGTAGGCTTTTTTGGATCTGTCGAGCACACCGCGACAAACGCTAAATAAAACCGCAGGTCAGAGCTGTGGCGTTTTGGAGTGTGCTCGGCCTCCTGCAAAAGGTCTACTCACTTGGTTTTTCGGCGAGAAGGCCGCCGCAAGGGCAAGTAGCTCCCCTCGCGGCGGTTGGTGTTTTCCCAGATAAAACCTGCCAAAATAAACCTGTCCCTTTTTGGCATGTCCCTTTTGGCGTGGCTGATTGGTTTGGGCTGTTTTGGAGAAAGCCCATGAGGTGGCACTCAGGCTAATCCTGCGTGTCGCCTCCGTACATGTAGACGATAAAGCCGTCGCCGGTGTCTTGGCTGTGATCCTCCAGGATGCGTTTCATGTTGAGGTGCTCGTAGAACTGCCAGTCGGAGTTGCAGTCGCTCATCAGGAAGAACTTGGTGCAGCCTGCCTTGGCGAGCTCGGCGCGCGCAAGGTCGATAAGCGCGCGGCCGAGCCCCTTGCCCTGCCACTCGGGCACGATGATGATCAGGTTGAGCTGGCCCTGGGCATACTCGTTGCCTGTGGCGGCAAAGCGATCCGCCGTGGCCTTTTCGCGACTGTCGCCGAAGAGCGAGCCCTCGAGCTTGGCGTCGGCAGCCTTTGCCATTTCGGTTGCCTGGGCGAGCATCTCGTTGTAGCAGGACTCCCACGTGGGGTTGGTGCGCGGCTTGCCGTCCTCGAAGATGCCGATGCAGCAGGCGGCGATAATGCGGCCCTCGGCCTCGGCGACAAGCGCGATAGGTGAGCGTTGCAGCTGCATAGCGATGTTAAAGCGCGCGCAGAAATCGGCAGCTTCGACGTCGCCGCGGTTGCGCAGCGTGTTGCACCACAGCTGGTTGTAGATGGCAGCGATGCCGGTCAGGTCGTCGAGCGTGGCGGCGCGCAGGGTTACGTTGTCAAGGCTCATGAAGGCTCCTTCCAAGTTGGGTCAGGCCACCTCTGAGTGTGACATGGACGCAGGGCGGCCGCATCAATCATTCGGCAGGCGAGCCCCGATCCCTCGGGGACGGAGGAAAAGGGGTCACGAGTGAGGATTTTCGGACGCTTGCCCGACGAGAGTGGATAATCTCCCACTTTGAGCGCGAACATGGGCCAAAAACGGGAGATTATCCACTCTCGTGGTGAGCGGGCCCTTGTGTCGATTCATTCCCTTTTTAGTAGGCTGTGCTTGCACTTTAGCGTGCGACAGCGGATAATGCCGAGCACTCGACAATACGCTTTTTGCTCTCTCTATAGATTGAGGAGGCCCCTATGGCCATGGATTTCAAACGCAGGCTGCCGATCCCCATGGAGATCCGCGAGGAAATGCCGCTTTCCGCCGAGCTTACCGCTAAGAAGCAGGCATTCGACGCCGAGGTCGCCAAGGTCTTTACCGGCGAGGACGCGCGCAAGGTGCTCATCATCGGCCCGTGCTCTGCCGATCGCGAGGATTCGGTCCTCGAGTACATGAACCGCCTGGCCAAAACCGCCGAGGAGGTCAAGGACAAGCTCATCCTCATCCCGCGTGTCTACACCAACAAGCCGCGCACCAAGGGTACCGGCTACAAGGGTCTACTGCACAATCCCGACCCCGAGGCGCCCGATGACCTGCTCGAGGGCGTCAAGGCCATTCGCCACATGCACCTGCGCGTCATCGAGGAGACCGGCTTCTTTACCGCCGACGAGATGCTCTACCCCTCTAACTATCAGTACCTTGTCGATCTGCTGAGCTACGTCGCTGTGGGCGCGCGCTCGGTCGAGAACCAGGAGCACCGTCTGGTGTCGAGCGGCATTTCGGTGCCGGTGGGCATGAAGAACCCCACTGCCGGCTCCACCACCGTCATGCTCAACTCCATCTACGCCGCTCAGGCGCATCAGAGTTTCATCTTCCGCAACTGGGAGGTCGAGTGCGACGGCAATCCGTTCGCGCACGCCGTTATGCGTGGCTACATCGGTCTCGATGGGCGCACCTACCCCAACTACCACTACGAGCACCTCGAGCGCCTGGCCGAGCGCTATACCGAGCACGCCGGCTATGCCAATCCGGCAGCGGTCATCGACTGCAACCACGACAACTCGGGCAAGCGTCCACTGGAGCAGTATCGCATTTGCAAGGAGGTGCTCGACAGCTGCCGCCGCAACGAAGCCATTTCAAGGCTGGTCAAGGGCTTTATGATCGAGTCCTACCTTGAGGACGGCAACCAGCCGGTCGACGGCGGTGTCTTTGGCAAGTCGATCACCGATCCGTGCCTGGGCTGGGAAAAGACCGACTACCTCATTCACGAGATCGCGGAGCGGGTTTAGTTACGCGGGTTTTCGCTGACTCTGCCAAGACATCGGCGGTCCCGTTGCTGCCGGGCACTCATTGGGGACAGACTTAAATGAGTGCTCGCAGAATGAGAGTGGATAATCTCCCGTTTTTAAGTAGTCGTTGGGGACGTTCTTGTTTGACTGGTCGTTTAGGAACGTCCCCAATGACTACCCTGTTGGCCTTTTCCAGGCCCTGTCGG
>ERZ791878.1406-NODE-1406-length-10511-cov-4.295142_pt1 | contig 10511 bp, 7 predicted proteins | sample MGYA00510277_ERZ791878 | MGnify/ENA primary metagenome ERZ791878 (study PRJEB30046, sample SAMN00792094) | human gut metagenome | study: EMG produced TPA metagenomics assembly of the A metagenome-wide association study of gut microbiota in type 2...
CAGAAAAACAATCGGCGCATCAAAGTGCTTGCGAATTTCCGCCGCCGCAGGGAATCCAGATACCTCTGGCATATTCACATCCAGAATATATAAATCAACTTCCGCCGCCGCTTCTGTGATCGCTTCTCTGCCATCTTCCGCAGTCAGCACCGCATAGCCCTCGCCCTCCAGCAGCAGCCGCAAAATATCCCGAATTTCCTTTTCATCATCTGCAATCAAAATACAATATTTGCCGTTCTTCATACGCTCACCTCTTTTTCTCCAGTATAACATAAGGACGGCAAGCCTAAAAGGAAAAGCCGCCGTCCTCAAAATATTTTTATTCTTCTGTTCCTGTCTGCTTTTTCTGCTTTCTGCCCTTTTTCAGCTTCACAGCACCGAAAATCACAGCAACCGCCGCAATGCCTGCCATGCAGACAAACAGCATCGTCTTTTTCGCTGCACCCTCGTAGCTGATGCAAAGCGTGCCTTCCGTGCCGTCAATCTTGCAGACCACATATTTCCCACGATTCTTCGTATCCAATTCCTTCCAGTCTTCGCCGTTCTTTTGCCAAACGGAAACCTTCTCCTTATCCTCATTCAAAAGACGCAAGGTGGTTTTTTCCGTATCGGAAAGGTCTCTGTCCTCCAGAATCACATCATACACAACCGTCTTGCCCTTTGCCTGCGCAGGTGCCGCTTCCTCCGCATTTGCAAAGATATGCAGCTCTGCCTCATCGGTATAGTCACCATCCGCCAGCGCAAGGGACATCTTACCGCTTTCGTTCTTTTCCATGCTGGAAACAACCGTAACATAAGGCGTATATGCACATTCGATTTTGATATCGCCCTGTACGGTATCGGTTTCAAACGCCGCCCATGTGCCGAAGCTCCCCTTCTTTTCGGGAATATCCGGCAGCTTGATGCGGCTCGTTTCCATGCCGTAAGGCACCTCCTCTGTTTCCACTGTTTTGCCGTCCGCAATAAAGCTTACGGTAAAGCTGATAAAGCGCTTGGGAATTCCGCTGATTTCCTTCATAGCCTCATAGGAAATCGGCTCCGCCTTTCCTGCATAGCTGATGCCGTCCACTGCACCTAAATCCTGCTCTGCGTAATAATTACCGCGCAGGCTGTCGGTATCCTCCGCACCGCCCAGCACAACGCCTAGCTTTTCGTCCCCGTCTACGGTCGCAATGACGCAGGAATCATATATATTTTCGCCTTTGCCGGCAATGCCGCCGACATATTGTCCGCCGGTCATGCTGCCCTTGGCATAGCTGCTGCGAATCGTGCCCTCGCTGAAGCCTGCAATGCCGCCGACATAATTGCCTGTTGTGCTTTCCGCCTCTGCGTAGTTTTCACAACGATAGACCGTACCACTTTCCGCATAGCCGACCACGCCCCCGACGCAGTCCTTCTTGCCCGTAATCTTGCCGTCATTGATGCAGTCCTGCAAAATCACCTTCATGCGATAGGTAAAGCTCAATGTTTTTGGATGTGCAATATCATCCTCCGGGTCAATCGCAAGGTCAATCGACATCGCACCCGCAATACCACCTGCGTTGCGGTCGCCCTCAACCTCGCCGTAGTTATGGCTGCTCGCAATCTTTCCCTGCTTTGTGCGGTTGATTTCCTCATCGGAAACATCAATAAAGATATCATCCAAATCCTTATCTGCGCCGTCCCGCAAATCATCTATTTCATCAAACAGCAGATTCATAATCTTCTGGAACTGGTCGCTTATGCTGCGGATATCCGCCGTCAGGGTCTGTCTGCCGCTTTTCAGAGACTCACGCAGTCCCTTCAAATCATCCGAGATATCTCCCATGGAATCAAACAGCGCATCGCTCGATTCCTGAAAATCATCCCCCAGCTTCACAAAGGTTGCCGGATCTTCATTCGCCAGATCCGAAATAATATCACTCATATCGCGCATGGAATCCGCAATATTTTCCGTTGTATCAGCAATATCATCCAATGCATCCTGCGCGTTGGTAATGGTTCTTTTCAGCCTTCTCTGCACAATATCCGCCGCATCCTTCACATCATCCGGCAAATCCGCCAGAAGCCCTGCAAGCTCCTTCTGCTCCTCCAGAAGCTGCCGCTGCAATCCCATCATCTGCTGTAGAGTTGCCGTAATCTGCTGCATGATTTCCCGTACCTTTTCCTGATCGCCTGCGGCAATGGCATTCCTGAGCGCCTTCTGCTCCTGCAAAAGCGTCTGTGCCGCCTGTGCAAGCTGCCGCTGTGTCCGCTGCATCTTCTCTACCTGCGCTTCCACATCCTCCAGACCGTCAATCTCAGGCAAATCCTTTTTCAGCGGAGAAAAAGCATCGCCTAAATCCTGCATATTCTTGCCTAAGTCCTCGATTCCATCCGACAGACCATCCATCGGGTCCTCCAGCTTTCGCATGGTATCGGAAAGCAGTGCCGTCCATGTATTGATTTCGTCAATATTATCATCCGCAAAATCCTGCAGCTGATTCTTGACCTCTCTTGCGCGGTCGCTCGCCGTTTCGGAATGGTCGGACATCCCGTTCAGGTAAACCTCAACATCGTCCCCCAGACCATTGGTATCATCCAGAAGCTGATTTGCCATATCATGCAGAATATCCAGATTATCGCGTACCTCGTCCAATCTGTCCGCCGAGGTATTCAGCCAGAGATACGGCTCTGCCTGCCCGACAATCCCGCCGATATCCTTTCTTCCGTGTACCGCTGCGTTGTTGTCGCAGCCCAGAAGATAGCCGGACCTGCCACACCGCCGATATTATAACCGACATGCGGATAGCCAACCTCGCCATAGTTGTCGCAGCCCTGCACCACACCATCGCTGAAACCGACCACGCCGCCAATATCCGTATAGGTCAGATTGCTGCGCTCGGTGTTCTCCTTTGAAATTCTGTATTTTTCCAGAATTGCCGCCGCATCTGTATCAATGTCGGAAAGCTCCTGCTTTTTTTCCTCGTATTCGGTATTGACATCCGCCTCATTCCTGCATTCCGCCAGAAAACCGTTGTTTTCGCCTGCAATGCCGCCGACAGACAGCTCACCGTGAATTTCGCCTGATGCACTGCATTCGCGCACCTCGCCTTTATTTTTGCCGACAACACCGCCGACCGTATCCTTGCCTTCCACTGTACCGTCAAAGCTGCATCCCGTAATCGTGCCGTTGTTTTCACCGACAATACCGCCGATGCTGCTTCTGCTGCCGCCGGGGGTTACGTTCCCCTCGACCTTTAGGTTTTTCACAACGCCACCCTCCGCAACATAGCGGAATAAGCCAAGCTGAGAGCCATCCTGCTCCAGATTCAGCCCCGAAATCGTATGCCCGTTGCCTTCAAAGGTGCCCCCGAAAATCGGGATGGGTGAAAAATTCACGCGTCCCAAATCAATATCCGCCGTCAGCACAACGGTTTTCCCTGCCGACCAGCTGTCCAAGGTACAATTTTTCGCAAAGCGGAGAAAGTCCTTTCTCGTGGAAATCGTCACCGTATTCGCCGCATAGATATCCACGGGAGCGCTGCCGCAAAAGAGCACCGCAGCCGCCAGAACGGCAATTCCTTTTTTCAGTCCCTTATGCACCTTCCACCGCCTCCTTTCCGATTGGCACGTTTTCTTTCTTCTCCTCATTTTCCTCCTCATTTGCCTTCTTTTCCTTCCTCTCCGGCTTCTTGAAGGAGGTCTTATCAATGATGAAATCACCCAACAGCAAAAGCTGCGGCAAAATCCCCATAACCAGCAGAATAGAAAGCAGCGTCCCTCTGCCTAAGCAAATACCGATACCGGAAATCGCCCCATCCGAAGAAAGGAACCCGATTGCCGTACCTGCCGCCGCAAGGATACTCCCTGAGGTGAAAATCGTCGGGAACGCCAGATTCAGCGACTGCTTCATTGCTTCAATCTTCGGCATCTTCTGACGCAGCTCCATATAACGGTTTGTGATAACAATCGCATAGTCGATATTCGCACCCATCTGAATTGAGCTGACAACCAGATAGCTCATGAAGAAAATAGGCGTGCCGCGCAGGGTCGGGTAGGTAAAGTTCATCCATACACTGCCCTGGATAACCAGAATCAGAATAAACGGAACCCCCGCCGACTGGAACGTCAGAAGCAGAACAATCATAACAAACACAATAGAAAGGATGCTGATTAGGGTATTATCCTCCCCAAAGGTTGCAGAAAGATCAAAGTTGCTTGTCGCATTGCCAACCAGAAGCACATCATCCCCATAATAATTCTGCGCCGTTTGTCTTGCCTTGTCCAAAAAAGCAAAGGTTTCCTCGCTCTCCTGCGATACATTCAAATCCATAACCAGACGGCTGTATTTTCCGCTGTTCAGCTGGTCCTTCCCGTCTGTCAGCTCATCATAGAGGTCATCTAAATCCTTCTGCTGCTCCGCATCCAGAGAAACTGCGCCGTCCTGTATCTCATCATAAATAAATTCAAACATATCAATCAGAGGTACCCCGTAATGGTCGATACCACCCACGATATGCCCGTATTCCTTCTGATCCACCGCATACGCCGTATACAGCAAATCCACCAGCTCAATATCAATATCGGCAAATTCCGCCAGCTCTCTGGGTGTCATCTTATCTCCCAGATGCAGGGTTTCGCCGTCCTTTTCCTCCGCCTCTGTGGTCGCCAGGCTCGTAACCGTATCCACCTCCGGCATTGCCTCCAGCTCCTCCGCCAGCTGCTGCTCCTTCTCATAATCTCCGCTGGGAATCAGCAGTGCAAGGATATTCGATGCCGTAAAGGTATCCTTGATTTTTTCCTCCGCAATCTGCGAATCATTCTTCGTATAGGTCGTCAGATGCTCATAGCTGTATACATAAGGGCAGTTCTGCGAAATCAGAAAGGACGCAATCAGGCAGACTACAAAAATAATCGGTGTTACATGGCGCAGACGAATGACAACATTCGTAAAGCCTGTAATATTCGGCACAAAATTTCTGTGATGTGTGCTGTCAATTTTGCTGCTGAAGGAATACAAAAGACCCGGCATCAGCGTGAATACAGACAGAATACTCAGAATAATCGCCTTAATCAGCACCATACTCATATCCAGACCAATCTGGAAGTGCATAAATGCCATCGCAGCCAAGCCGGAAAGCGTTGTCAAGCAGCTGCCGGAAATTTCGGGAATTGCCTTGCAAAGCGCCGCAACAACGGCATCCATCGGCTCGCTACTCTCTCTTTCCTCCATATATCTGTGGCATAGGATAATCGCATAGTCTATCGCCAGCGCAAGCTGCAATACAATCGCAATGGAGTCCGAAACGAAGGAGATTTCCCCGAACATAAAGTTGCTCCCCTTATTCAGAATCGCCGCTGCGCCAAAGGTCATAATCATAACGGGTACTTCCATATAGGTACGAGAGGTAAACAGCAGCACCGCCAGAATAATGCCGCAGGTCAGCACCATAACAACATTGATTTCCTTCGCGATGGTTTCCGCCTTGGTGTTGCCCAGCTCCGCAGAAATATACGCATCATAGTCCTGCATTTCCGTTTCGATTTTATGTAAGGATTCCTCACAAAGCGGATCGTCGTTCTCTCCGTCAAAGGTAACGGAAAAGAGCGCCGCCCCATCCACATAATGCTTGGTTGTATCATCAAAGGTGATGGATTTCACCCCTTCGATATCCTCCAGAGTATCGCAAAGCACCTCCGCATCGGCATACGAAATGTTATCCACCATGACCTCCGCCGTTGCGTAGGTAATGAATTCCTCATCCATCCGCTTGAGGCCGCGGCTCGTTTCCGTATCATCCGCCAGATAGTCCGTCAGCGTGTTGTCTACCGAAACCCATCCTGCGGAGAAGCAACAAAAAATCGCCAGTAAAATATAAATCAAATAAATCGCCTTGCGTTTTTCTACAATAAAACGGGCGATACCTTCCAGTCTGTTTTTCTTCTTTCCATGCTCTTTCGTCACATATATCCCTCCGAAGTCATTGAAATCTTTGAGAAAGTGCCTCTGCACCTGTATACTTTACATAAGTAATTTAACTTATTTTTGTTTTCCCGTCAATATTTTTGATAGGATTTGTCGGCTTTGAACGCTTTTATAACAGAATTTTAATCCCTTTCGGAAAAAATGCCAAGTAAAAAATCCCCAAAACACAAGGCTTAATAGTGACAAGTAACTATTTTGTCGCAGAGAACGGTGTGACCCGAAGGTCACGCCGTTTTTCTGTGTTCATAGGTTGTTTGCGTGATGATAGGCTCGGAAATAACGGGAATATCTACATCGTCCACGAAGTTGAAGAAAATCTTCACTTTCTGCTTGCGCTTGCCGCTGGATTTGTCCGGGGCATAGACGATGATTTTCTTGATATACTCGTTCACGATGGTCTGTGTCAGCTCCTCCACATCCACATATTTCTGTGTCAGGGCGATAAAGGCATCCAGACCGTCGTTCATTTCTTCCCGCTGTTCCACCCATTCTTCGATAACTTCAATTTCGAGCTTTAACCGTTCCTGCTCCGCTTCATAGTCCGCAGACATCTTTCTGTATCTGTCCTGATTGAGATTTCCAAGAACATAGTCCTCGTACAGCCGGGCGATGATGACATCCAGATCGGCAAGGCGTTTCTTTGCCTGTTCCAGCTTCTTTTTGTCATCCCGGATGCTGCGCTCCTGGTCAGTCCTGCGGCATTGCAGCCATTCCTCCTGAAAACCGTCCACATCGCTTCGGATATACTCATTGACTGCCCGGATGCGTTCCAGAACGATTTCACGAAGCACATCTTCCCGGATATAGTGGGCAGTACAAGTACCACGGTTGCTCTTGTAGTTGTTGCAGACGTAGTGATCCTGCTTGCCCTCAAAGCTTTTGCTTGTGGCAAAGTGGAGCTTGCCGCCGCAATCGGCACAAAACAGAAGCCCGGAGAACAATCCCTGCCGTTCCGCTTTTGCGGGGCGGCGTTTGTTTTTCCTCAGTTCCTGCACCCTGTCAAACTGTGCCTGAGATACAATCGCTTCCTGTGTGTCCGGCAGATAAAACATATTCTCCGGCTCATTGGGAATCCGCTTTTTCAGCTTGTAGGACTTGGAATAAGTCTTGAAGTTGCAGGTACAGCCTGTGTACTCCTGCCGTTCCAAAATCCCTGCAATGGACTGGTTGCCCCAGTGGTACGGTCTTTCCGGCATCGGCTTTTTCTTTCGCTTGGCATAGAGTGCCTTTGCGGTCATAATCTGCTTTTCTTCCAGAATCCTTGCAATCTGCTCCGGGCCTTTGCCGTCAATGCAAAGGTCGAAGATGAGCTTGACTACCGGAGCCGCTTCTTCATCCAGAATCCAGTGATCCTTGTCCTCCGGGTCACAGCGGTATCCGTAGGGCGGTTTGCCCATGTGCTTCCCACTGGTTCCTCTCTGCCGCAAACTGACACGGACTTTCTTGCTGGTATCACGGGGATACCACTCGTTGAACAGATTACGGATTGCGGCGAAGCCCTCGCTGTCTCCCCGGTTGCTGTCTACGCCATCATTTATAGCGATAAAGCGGACATCATAACTCGGAAAGATAATATCCGTATATTGTCCAACAGTCAGATAGTCACGACCAAAGCGGCTGAGGTCTTTGACCAGCCAGCAGCCCACAAGCCCCTGCTTGACAAGCTCAAAGCCTTCCTGCACACCGGGACGATTGAAGTTCGTCCCCGTATAACCGTCATCCACCAGAATTTTCAGGTTTGTATACCCGTGGTCACGGGCATATCGGGTTAAATACTCTCTCTGATTTGCGATACTGTTACTCTCGCCTTCCTGGGCATCCTCGTTGCTCAGACGGCAATAGAGAATGGTAATTTTCTGCTGATCCAACATAATATCCTCCTTCGGTGGTTGGTCAGCCGACAGTACCGTTGTGCATATTGGAATTATATCATGCTTTTGTGTCGCAGTCATTAACAAATCACCCCCTTGTCAGAAAAAATGAGCCGTTTTACCTTGTCGGTAAGTGGCTCATTTCCATCACACTCCGTTTCAATCACATACCATGTGTTTCCGATCTTGCACTCAATGGTTTTGCAGAAAGAGGACTGTGCCGCTTCCCAACGCTTGCGGCATTCTTCCAGAAAATCAATAGGCGGCTCAAAAATCGGATCGAAGCAGGAGCAAATATCAATATAGCCGATGGCATCGTTGATTTCTTCCATCGGGGCATCTTCCATAATCATCTTGTTAATTTCATCTACGGTTTTCTTCATAGGCAAATAGTTCCTTTCTTAAATTTCCATGTCCTGTCCACGATTGCGGGCAGGGTGTTTGTGTTCATACAGTTCCTTTCCCCTGGCGAGGATGGCATTGATAAAAGCCCAGACCTTTTCAGATGCAATCTCAATCGCATCCAGGAAAGGCTGGGCTTTTTGTTTCAGCTCCTCATAGTCTTTGTTCAGTTTTTCAAAACGGTCTTTCCATATCTTTGCGTTTTTATCTGCCTGCTCGAATTTCTGCTTGTATTTCAGCTTCTCAGACTTTTCCGCAAAGCTGCTGACCGCATAATCCTTTAGCGTGCGGCACTCATCCGCCGTCATGGTAACATTTCCCGTAATGGGATTTTTCTTGCCCATCGACTCAATCTCATGTGCAGTCATAGCAACAGACTTAGCAGCCTGAGTTTCCTTTTTCAGAGCTTCCAGTTTCTTTTTCTGCTTCTCCGTGGCAGCTTTGGCATCCGCTAAGCTCTGCTCGGCCTGTGCCACCTGTCCGGTCACAGCTTCCAAACGCTGCTGTTCGGCCTGTACCTTGAACTGTGTCACCGTCAGATGTTCTTCGGTGCTGCCACATTCTCCACGCTCTACATCGGTATAACCAGCGTTTCGCATGAAATTGAAAAAGTCATCCTGCAGCACACTGTAGGACGACTTCAAAATCTTTTTCCCTTTTGCGTTCAACATCGGATTTCCGTTTTCATCAAGAACGGGTTTGGATTCCCACTTCTTACTGCGGCTGACCTGTGTGATCGTTTCCTTTACCGTTCCCCGGAGGGATTCATCCTTGCATCGCTTCGACCACAGGATTTGTTTCTCCACCACCGGGATATAAACCACATGAAGGTGATAGTGGTACACATCCTCACCCAGAGCTTCCGACATTGCCCGGTTGCGCTCGTCGGCATGCATTACAGCGGAGAGGATATACTGCTCACCGCCCACGATCTCCACGGCGGCTTTATAGGCATCGGCATAAAACTGTTTTGCAAACTCATAGCCGCCGTGGTTGTAGAAATAAGCGGAGTTCACATCGAAAACCAACTCGCCATATTTGACGGCATCCGGTTTCAGCCCTCTGGTGGAGATGATCTTGTCCTGCTCCATCTGCTCAAACATTTTTACATAATCGTCAGTGGGAGACTTGAAGTGAACATTCAGCGCAGTACGTTCCGGCACGATGTCCACATTGGAATAACGGTCTTTTTCACGCTCATTGTGTTCCTGTACTTTTGTCACATCATCCGGAGTTTCCAAGTCCTGATTTCTGGCTAAGGTACGATCAATTCCATCATTTCTTGCCATAGATTTTTGTCCTTTCTTTAAGATTTGCAGACAGCGGAGGGCTGAGGAACGGCACTTTTTCAAAGTGTAATAACCCACTATTACACTTTCATCCATGCTGGCTACAAAGTGCCGTGGGCTCTCCGAGGGCTCTCCCGAGGGGGAATGCGGTCACTGCGGTGACCTCTGCTGACCAAGGCAAAATGTCTGCGCCTTTTACCTTGGTCAGCCCGTCTGCATGAAGCTGTTCTGCGGAACATTTCTTGCAGACGATGGCAGCGAAAACCGTATCTTTCACTGCCTGTCCATGGGCAGCACTGCGGTGCGCCTATGGGGACGGGAGATGCGGAGGGCTGTTGCCGGGGTATCACTTCTCCCGTCTTTTCTGCCATACGATGTCGTAACCAAGCACAGCGGCAAGCTCCAATACTTCCTTGTATCGTATACTTTCCCGCTGTAATTTTGCGGACAGGTTGGAAACGCTGTCGCTCCATCCGTACTCGTCCGAGAGCAGGTCAACAACTTCCTGCATGGTCATCCCGGCACGGATGATCTGTGCCTTTATTTCGTTGCGTATATTCATATTGATAAAATCCTCCATAATTCAGTTCATGTGTCGGTGCAACCTCTGCGCTCCAAGGTGGAGTGGATGCACCGAACAGTGAAAAATCTGCAATCTCCGAAATCCGTTCAGAATTTCGCTTGTGATGTCCTGTCCATATATGACCATATCCCACTTTGCCGTTTTGTGTGGTTTGGTCTGGAACAGTGAAAACACCCATTGTTCCGTGAACAGGGTACACGGTTCAGAGAAGCACGATTTCGTGAAATAGTTTCGTCCTGCGGTCAAAAACTTTGCTGTTTCCATTACCATTGATTTTTAATGCCCGAAAACAGGTCAGCTTTGAAAGCTGCTGTTTCCTATAACGGAAGAAAACAGGGGTAAATGCTGCGTACATACGTACAGAGCATGACTGGCAAAATCAATCCCGCCAGTCCTCCGGTACGTACGTACACGGCGAA
>ERZ791878.1413-NODE-1413-length-10473-cov-2.754559_pt1 | contig 10473 bp, 9 predicted proteins | sample MGYA00510277_ERZ791878 | MGnify/ENA primary metagenome ERZ791878 (study PRJEB30046, sample SAMN00792094) | human gut metagenome | study: EMG produced TPA metagenomics assembly of the A metagenome-wide association study of gut microbiota in type 2...
AATCTACCCACATTTACTGATGAAGAGCCATTTATTTTCATCATTATTATGAAGTAACATCCAACTTTGAAAAAAATATTATAAAAAGCCACCATAAAAAGCCACCATATAGGTGACTACAAAATCAAATTCATAATTTCTTCTTTACTTTTAGATACAGACTTTGCAATTTGAGATACACTCATACCATTTGAAAGCATTGTCTCAATCATTTTTTCATTTCTTGATTCAGATACTCAACTTGTCTATTCACATCTTCATACTTTTTTCAGCTTCTTGTATTGCCTTTCTTGCTTCTTCTTGTGCTTTTCGAGCCTCTTCTTTTGCTTTTTGAGCCTCTTCTTGCTCTTTACGAGCCTTTTCTTGCTCTTTTCGAGCCTCTTCTTGTGCTTTTTTAGCCTCTTCTTGTAATTTTCGAACCTCTTCTTTTACTTTTTGAAGCTCTTCAAGTTCAAGCTGTCGTTCCATTCGCTCTTCATTTTCATGTAGTTTTTGAAAATCTTCTATTATTTTCTTCCAACCATCATCCGATATGGTTTCTACACGTTTCTCTAACATTTGAATCACCCCATCACTTTCTATCATTACCTTAATTTTACTATCATCCATTCCCTTGTGGCAATTCAAAAAGTAATAAATCATTTTCTCCTGTTCATTCATGTCTTCAAGCGGCTTATTTACATCCAACTTTGCCATCTCAATTGTACGTAACTTCATACGATCTTCTGTTTCTTTCACAAAAGATAAGCCATCCTCATTTTTCAATGTGAATGTGTTGCACATTCTATGATTATCAATTAAATTCACATTAAAGAACACTAAGACAATCGTTTCCTTTAACTCTCCGTAATATTTTCCTTCCAATTCTTGAGAACCATGAAGTCTAGCCAAATAATAACTAAAGCGAATTGGCAAATGATCTTTGGTTTGTCTTAACTGCATTTCTAAATCTACAGTCGTTTGATCATCAAATTCGACTAAAAGATCCAACCGTGGACTTTTCATTTTACTATAGTCTTTTACTAGTTCTGAATTCTTTACAACAACATGATTTACCTTCCTTTCTAAAAATACCGTAAGTAATGATTTTAAGGCATCATTAGCCTCCTTACAATCTTCGCCAAACACATACTTAAAGGCGAAATCATTTAATAAATTTGCACTACGCATGAGTACACCTTTCTAGTAGGAGATTTCCTACATACTCATATACGAAAAAAAAGACACTTTTTCGAATAAAAATCAAAAAAATGTCTTTTTAGAGCCTTAAATCCATTCCATTTTCTTACAAATATTATAAATTCCATCATCCACATTGGCATCTGTGACTAAAGTTGCGATATTCTTTAATTCCTGACACGCATTTCCCATCGCAACACTTGTCCATTGTGGATCAAACATAACCATATCATTTGTGTCGTCCCCAAAGACAACCACATCTTTTAAATCACCACCAATATGCTGCATCATATCTAGAATACCTTGATGCTTAGCATCATATTGAAACATTAAATAATCTGGCACAAAACGCATATTTCCTAATGTATCCTTTAAAGTCAATTCGGATTCTTTCTCTTTAGGGATTGAGATATACATTTTATAGATTACATCCAATGCATCTACATCTAAGTTCTCATCATAAATATATTCCGTTGGTTCCTTACGATCACCCACTTGATTTTGGAATGTATGATCCTTTGTATATACCTTAATCGAATCGTCTAGCGCAAATAAAACGCCATATCCTAAAGATAGTGCTTGGTTGGCAATTGCCTTTGATTTTTCTAAATCCAAAGGAATATTTTGAATCAATTCATCATTTATGACTAAACCTCCACCACCGCAACAAACCATATCATGAAGACCCACACTTTCCATAAACTTACGCGCTTTATAGTGAGCACGACCTGTCGCAATAGCTACAAAGTGACCTTTCTTTTGCAGTTCATTTAAAGCAACTTGTGCACTTGGCACAATTTTACCAGTCGACTTATCTGTAAGTGTTCCATCTATGTCAAAGAAAAAATATTTTTTATTCATATTTACCCCACACTTTCTGTACTTGAGTTAACACATCCCTCACATCTTGAATATATTCTAAATTTTGTTCCCCACTCAAGTTCGTAACATATTCTTCCATATCTCGAATTTCATAATTTAGTGCCAAACTACTTTCTCCACAAGTAATCTGATCTGTATGTCAATCACTCGTATATGTAACGGTTGCATGATCGGCTCTAGGAAAATTATACACCTCAACATCCCCATTCTCACATGCAATCAAACCTCTTTTTGGCTGCTTAGCACGCATCGTTAAAGAAATTGTCGCAATCTCCATCTCTTTATTTTGAAGTAAGATACCACTTGATTCATCCACACCCGTTTCAAGAGGTGTCATCGTTGTTAATACTGTATTAGGCTTACTTGTCATAAAGCAACGCGCAAAACTTACGGCATGCACACCAATATCAAGTAATGCACCACCAGCTAAGTCAGGATTAAAGAAGCGATTCTTGACATCATATTCTTTAAAGCTACCAAAATTGACTTGAACCATCTTCACTGGACCTAAAGAATTTGATGAAATTAATTTTTTCAACTCTTTAAATAACGGCACATGAAATAAGGTAACCCCATCACTAATGACTAAATGTCTTTTTTTGGCAATCTCTACACACTCATTCAATTCCATAGAATTTAAAGTAATCGCCTTCTCACAAAAGACATGTTTATTATGAGTCAAAGCCTCTTTCATGATTTCATAATGCGAATTATGAAGTGTGGCAATATAAACAATATCTATATTTTCATCTTCAAACATTGCTTGATAAGTCTCATAGACATGTTCAATTGAAAATTCTTCGAAAAACTTTTTAGTGGAACTATAATGACCAGAAGCCACACCATAAACACCAACATCTTCTTGAATCAAAGCATTGGCCATATCATGCGCAATCCAGCCAGGACCAACAATTTCCCGATTATAATGAATGAAATTCTCCATCCTTTTCCTTTTTGAATACACCCATATCATTCACTAGAATCATACCTGTCAATATATCCACAAATAAACTTGTATCTACAATACCAGGCATCATCAACAAGGTTTGATTCAACAAATGAATATCTTCTACATTTTTGAAGTACACATCGAATAAGATATTCCCTTCATCACTAATGAGAAAACCATCTTTATTTGAAGCGCTACGCCATTCAACAATCCCATTTAATTCTTCTAATTTCTTTTTCACAATACTATATGCTTTAGGTAATACTTCCACTACAACAGGCACTTGAAATGCCAAAGTCTCATGAAATTTAGTTTCATCAACCAATACAATATATTCATCGGCCATGGACGCAATAATTTTTTCTTGCGTATGAATACCACCACCGCTTTTTAAGGCATTTAAATGCGAATCTACCTCATCACATCCATCAAAAGCAATATCAACATGATCTACATATTGCGTATTTAATACAGTTAAACCGGCTTGTTGAGCTAATAATACAGTCTTAGAAGAAGGAGATACCACCTTGATATCTTTATCCTTCACATAATCAATTAAATACGATATGGTACTACCGCCACCTAGGCCTACAACCATTCCATCCTTCACTAATTTTGATGCATACAATGCACATTTCTTTTTCATAATCATCACCACCTTCAATATATCATGTAATTTATTTTCGTCAATAAATACTTTATGTAATTTTAATTCATACGCAAAAAAGAAGAACTATACCTTCAAAGAAGCATATAATTCTTCACATTGACTGATTCGATCATAACTATCTGTGCGTTCATTCGTTAAAAATAAATATAAAATTTCAATGACGGTCGCCACAGAAATTCTTGAAAAACAAAATTCATTTAAAAATAGCTTTTCACGCGTAGACGTCTGAATATGATATAAACATTCTTTGGCAACAACTGAATCCTCATTATTCGTAATTCCAATTGTAGGTACCCCACGCTTTTTCATTTCCCTGCAAACCGTAAAGACTTGGCTGCTCTCCCCACTATTTGAGATGGCGATCACTACATCACTTGCATCTAGTCCTAGCGCATAAGAGGCCTGATTCTCCCAAATTGTTGAAGTAAATGTTGGAATACCAATCTCGTTAAATTTGAACATACAATCAAGCGCTACCGGAATCGTATTTCCCACGGCACACACAAGTACGTGTTTGGCATTTTGAATCAAAGAAAGAATCACACTCAATTGATTCACATCTATATTACGAATTGTAGCCGTAAGTTCTGAAATCTTATTGGAAAGAATGGTTTCTAAAGAACCTGAAATATCACTTGTAGAAATGGTATTTGATTTTTGTTCGATTTCATTGACACAATCCCTAGCCAAATTCACCTTTAAATGATGAAAACTATCCATCTGACATTTTCTGGCAAAACGCGAAACACTCGCCTGCGAAGTATTACATGCTTGAGCAAGCTCCTTAATCGTCATATTCACCACTTCTTTTGGATGTTGGATTATATAATCCGCAATCTTCTTTTCAGAGTCAAAGAAGGAATTATAATGTCCATGAATTGTATCGAGTATCATAAAATCACCACCAATTCTATATTATCAAAAAAGAGATCAAATTACTTGATCTCATGTACGTAAATATTATTAACACGATCTGGTCCTACAGAAATCATAGAAACACGTACGCCTGTGAATTCTTCAATGAAGTGTACATAGTCTAAACATTCCTGAGGCAATTGATCGACTGTAGTCATCTTAGTGATATCTGTCTTCCAACCTTTAAAAGTTTTATAGATTGGTTTAGCCTTGGCAACATCTGCCTGATCACTAGGAATATAATTATATTCTTTACCGTCGATTTCGTATCCAACACAAACCTTGATTTCATCCAAACCATCTAATACGTCAATCTTAGTGATAACAATATCTGTTAATCCACTCATTAAGTTTGCGTGTTTTACAGTTAATAGATCCAACCATCCACAACGACGAGGACGACCTGTAGTAGCTCCATATTCTCCACCGTGTTCACGAATCCATTCACCTTGTTCATCTAATAATTCAGTAACGAATGGTCCTTCACCAACACGTGTTGAGTATGCTTTAACAACACCTACAACAGTCTGAATACGACTTGGTGCAATACAAGCACCTGTAGTAACACCTGCACTTGTTGGGCTTGAAGAAGTTACATATGGATAAGTTCCATAGTTGATATCAAGCATAGCTGCCTGAGCCCCTTCAAACAATACTGTCTTATCTTCATCCAATGCTTCATTGACTAAGTGTGTTGTTTCTTGGATCATAGGGACAATACGATCATAAATAGCTTCAAAATCAGCTACCATCTTATCGTAATCCATTGCTTTTCCACCATATACGGCAGTAAATAATTTGTTTTTAAAATCTAAACAATCTTTTAAACGAACTTTAAAATGTTCAAAATCTTTAAATTCATGGTAACGAATACCGTGACGAGCATACTTATCTGCATAACATGGACCAATTCCACGTTTTGTAGTTCCGATTTTATTAGCTGCTGCTTGCTCTTCTAATTCATCTTGATATTGATGATATGGCATTAACATCTGTGCACGGTCACTAATAATGATGTGTTTAGTTGATAAACCATCTTTTTCTAATTGTTCCATTTCTTTTAATAATACGAATGGGTTACAAACAACTCCTGGACCAATGATACAAGTTGCTTCTTCATGTAAAACACCACTTGGTAATAAGTGCAATACATGTTTCTTACCATTTACAATGACTGTATGACCTGCGTTGTCTCCACCTTGGAAACGAACGATCATATCCGCCTTTTCTGCTAAAACATCGACGATTTTTCCTTTACCCTCATCGCCCCATTGGGTACCTACAACTACTTGGCTTGACATAAGAGCCTCCTTTTAGGTATGTTCTTTACAATACCTAATTAATTATAAGTAACCCTCATATTATTGTCAATTGACATTTTTTAAAAAAAGAGCTTGCACAACCATTTAATTCATGATATCATTAACAAGCACTTAGGGGTATCGTCCAAAGGCTAAGATAGCGGTCTCCAAAACCGTTGATGTGGGTTCGAGTCCTACTACCCCTGCCAGTTTGAAAGTCAAAGTTCTGAATTCACTTTATATAAAGGAGTTCAGAACTTTTTTATTTATAAGAAACTATTTTTTGGCAAACAATTTGGCAAACTTTTTTTATAATCAAGGAGAATCAAAACTATATAGTTTATGAAAATATTCCCCTTTATTCTCTAAACACATCAATCATATCCACAAACCATTGTAAACTCTCTGAATTAAAACCATGTCCATCATGAATGGCGATATAGAGTCTTCCATCCTCATTCAAGTTTATTGAAAATTTACGATTTGATAAAGCCATAATTCTTTCTAATCGATTTAAATTTAATATTTCAAGAACTAATTTCTCATCTCCACAACGCAAATTAAACTTCTTATCAAATGTCTCATTTCCAGTTTTACTACTTTGTTTATCCATTAAACTACGAGGATATATAGTTAGCCATGTATTAAAACTTTGGTCAAGATCACACAACAACCATTCACCCGTATAAACTGTATTTTCATTCTTTTCCCACAAGCCAGTCTCATCTCGTAAAACCTCAGTCACATCCGTAAGTTTTAAGGTACAAAACTCTACATCTAGGCCTTTATATCTAGCTTGTACATATCCACTACCACTACAATAATCATGTTTGGGCAAAGGAATATTTGTATCACTAACATTAAGCATATGAGTATTTGGATTAAATTGCACATCCTCAAAGAATTCTTTTATAATCACATCCATACTAGATGTAGTACTTTCCTCTTTATCCTTCATCACCTGTCCTAAGCCAAGAATCACACATCCAACGAGCACTAAAACTAGATTGCCACCAAACACAATACCCACTATCGCAATCAACAATCCTAGTATTGACAACAATCTTTTACCCATATCATTCACTCCCATATTAACAAGCCCACAAATACATCTCAAACAATTCACTAAATTTCCCAGAATATAGACAAAGAAGACCAATGATCACTGGCCTTCATTCATTAATTTCTCTTTTTCTTAAATACAGTTAATGCCAACACAACTCCACTCACCAATAGTAAACTCAACCATTTATTCATATTGTCTGAATAAGCCGTATTCCCTATATTATTAAAAGTGGAAAATGCAGGGGTTTGATCCTGCATTTTGCGGCATTAGAAGCTACCGCCACCGCCACCATACGTGTCGCCACTACTACTAGTGAATGTGCTACTTCCTCCGCTCGAACTATCATCATCGTCAGATTTAATTCGATTTCGAGTTATTGTATGATACAAGAAGTAGTCATGAGACTCTTTCATCTTCAACGTATTTTTCTTCATATAGTTATGTGCCTTGTCTTCAAAACTAACAGAATGAAGTTGTTCACGCTTTTTACTAACCACAAAGACTGCACAAACAAAACCAACCAAAAGACTAATTGGAACGCAGTACCATGGAAGCCATTTAAACGGCATATTTCCAACATCATAAGGCTTACCATTATGTGCTTTTTCTACAAACTTTTCGCAAAGACTACCAAACGTTGTAAAAGCCTTCATGTACTTCTCTTTCTTAAAAGAAGGACCTAGCTTTTCACTAATATAACTAATTCCGGCATCCGTAAATGCTGTAATACCATAACCATGAGTAGCCATCCAGAACTTACGTGTTTCCATGTTGACCACTAAAAGAATTCCATCTTTATTTTTACCCTGACCATACTCGAGCGCTCCATACATCGTCATCGCATAATCAAGAAGTGCCTTACCACCCGTATCTTTTGTAGTCAATATCGCAACATCTAAACCTTGACGCTTACCAATTTGGGTTAAAGTATCATTTAACTCTTTTCTTTCATCCTCAGTTAATAAACGCGCATCATCATTCACAAATCTTAATCCATCTTGTAATGAAGTAAGACCACTTAAAGCTTGCGCATACTCTTCAGAAAGATTAGGTGCTCTAGTAATATAGTCATCGCAAAGTCTTGCGTATGTTTCAAATGCATCCGCATATTCTTTACTACTTAAATAAGGCGCAACCTCACTACCAACCGTACTAATGTCTTCTGACGAAATAGCTGTAGTACCTTTTCCATAAGTAGACATCCACCACTCGCGAACTTCCATGTTGACTACTAACAAGACACCATCATCACCATAGCCACGCTCTTCATACTTTGCCTTTGCGTAGTCTTCTATCGATTTATCACCCATATCATTCGCAGTGATAACACCAACATCGACACCTTGTCTTTCACTGATTTCAGTTAAAGTATCATTTAATTCCTGCTGTTCACTTACAGTTAATAAGTCTGCATTATCCTCTACATATCTTAGATCTTCACTCGCAAAAACCGGGAAGCACATCATAAATGCAAGTAGAAGAGATGAACATAAAATACTAAGTTTTTTCATAAACAACCTCCTACTTTCCCCAACTCATAATCAATATTACGATATAAGCTAAAACACTTCCAAGAAGCGTAACCACTACATAGTATAAGTAAACTAGGCTCTTATTTTCTGGAAGATTCCCTACAAATTTACCCGTTTGACCATTCATCGCAAAACTGTAGTTTTCACCCTTCCATTTCGTATTTAAGATCCACACTGGATACAACGCATATTTTGCCGTACCATTCTGAATCTGAACTGCACTATCCTCACAAGTAACCGTGTCATACTTACCACAATTGGTCATAAACGCATCTTCCGTAGACTTCTTCACACGGGTATTGGCACGATCAATACTTGAATCGGCATCCACATCATATTTATCAGCTAAAAAGCCAGCTAAATAAGCCGTCTGGAAGTCTACCGCATCTTTTAAGTCATAAGGCTCAATAGACTCCATCATATCATCTGGCATCTTACTCGAACCATCCACCGGAATGTTTTCAAATCTTACATGCCCCTTACGATATAAACGATAGTATTTGGTTTCCGTATAATCATATTCTGAATCCGACCACATACGAACCTTTGTCGCATTATAACGAACCTCACCATCAGCATCCGCATCAAACAACCAGAAAGGCACATATACACCTTTGATTTCTTCAATATGATTTTCGGATTTGAATTCTTTAGGCAACAAAGTCTTACCCTTATAGTGCTGTTTCAAACCTTCCTTAGCCGCCTTTTTATCCAATTTAAACGGAATTACTAAATCCGGCTTTAAGACACCACCCAATTTTTCCTTTACGACAATCGGACTTCCACAAAACGGACAAGATGCAGCCGCCATATTTTCATCCGCAACGATTTCACCACCACACGAATTACAAACATAGGTCAATAATCCATCAGTTTCATTTTCAGCCCACTCTTGACCTGGCTTCACATCCCACTCAAATTGATCTTCTTCCTCAATCTTTACAGAATCATATTGCTGAAGTGTTTCCAGAGAAAATTCTGTATCACAATAAGGACACTTCATCTTCTGAAGTTTTGTATCAAACGAAATGGAACCATTACAACAAGGACATTTAAACTCTTGTAAAGCACTCATAATTAAAACCCTCTACTTTTCTATGTCATTATCATCAAATGGGTCACCACACTCCGGACAGAATTTAGGTGGATGATGCGGATCCTCAGGTTGCCAACCACACTTATCACAACGATACAATGGTTCATGTGCCGGCTTTTTTGCACCACACTCTGTACAGAATTTACCCTTATTTACAGTACCACAAGTTGGACAAGTCCATCCCTCAACACTAGGCTTAGGCGTTCCACACTCCGGGCAGAACTTACCTGTGGCAACATTGTGACAAGTTGGACAAGTCCAGCCATCAACCTTTACTTCAGGCTCTGCCTCAGGAGCAGGTGTTGGTGCTGGTTGAGCAGCCGCACCAGCCGCATATAAGTTTTGCGCACTAATACCACCCTGATTCATGGCCATACCCATACCCATAAATCCAGTCATTGCACCAGACGCATTATTTGCAGCATCCTTCATAGCTGTAGCCTGGGCACCAACCAAACGACTTGCCGCAACCGTTTGATTCATCGTCATCGCATTTTCTTCCCACTCTGTGATCTTCTTTTCTTGATCCTCAGGAATACTCAAAGAGTTAATATTGAAAGATACAACTTCCAAGCCACGCTTAGCACGCCAAATATCACTTAATTCATCATTTAGTGCAGCGGCAACATCCATTGTGTGAGCTGGAATTTCATAATACATCACACGATCCGCACTTAGTTTTGCCAAGGCAGGCTGCAAAGCTGTCATCAATTCACCCTTAAGTTTGCCCTCAATAGTTTCAGATTCAAAATCCTCTGCCACATTTCCACAAACATTCGTATAGAATAAGATTGGATCGGCCACACGATATGTAAAGTTACCGTTACAACGCAATTTCACAGACAACTTGAAGCCCAATTCTTCATTCACAACCACTCTAAAT
>ERZ791878.1424-NODE-1424-length-10413-cov-2.425951_pt1 | contig 10413 bp, 6 predicted proteins | sample MGYA00510277_ERZ791878 | MGnify/ENA primary metagenome ERZ791878 (study PRJEB30046, sample SAMN00792094) | human gut metagenome | study: EMG produced TPA metagenomics assembly of the A metagenome-wide association study of gut microbiota in type 2...
TAGGAATGGGGGGTGAGACGGCGTTCGCCGATGATGAGGAACACTTCATCCTTGATGTTGTCCGGCAAGGCTATGCCACGCAGTTGCAGGCTGCGCACCCATCCGGCTACGTCCGTGTCTTGCATGGTGTAGAACACGTCGCGGAACTCGTCTTCCTGCTCGGGAGTATAGGCATCGGGAGCGGTGCCGATGTATTTGTCCAGTTCTTCGTCGTCGTAATATTCTATTTGCTTGCTGACGGCTGCCAGCAGGCTGTCACGTTCGCAGATTTCATGCTGTCCGCAGCACTCGGCATCCACTTCCTGCACTTCGGGCATGGCGTCCAGTTCGCCGCGGTCTATCTTCTTCTGCAGTTTCCGGTTGCGTATAATTCCGGCTGTGGCTGCCACGAGGGCAAGGGCAATCAGGCTAATAATCAATATCCACATGGGCTTCCTTTTCTTGAAAAACATGTTCCATTAATAGAACGGACAAAGATACATATTGTTTTGTACACGACAAAATAATGCTTCAGATTGCAGGTAGGTAGATTACTTCCACCCGACGCAGGCATTACTTGCTTGGAACGTAGTGTAAAACTACTTTGGATACATCCTAATCTTAGAATGTATCCTTTATTTCTAAGAATAAAGGTTATATTCTTAAGAATAAAGGCTGTATTTCTAAGAATAAAAGCTTTATTCTAAGATTGCATTGCATTTTGGCAGACTTTAAATCCCGCCTTTTGCAAGTCTTCCCAGTAAGCAGGGTAAGATTTGGTAACGACCTGTGGTTCATCTATCTGTATTTGGGGCAGTACAAGGCAGGCGGGGGCAAATGCCATGGCCATACGGTGGTCTTCGTAGGTGGCGATGACGGGGTCAGCGTCTGCCGGGCAGCGTTCGCCATCCCACAACAAGATGCTGTCTTGCTCGGAGCGCACGACGTAACCCAGTTTACGCAGTTCCGTAATAAGGGCGGTGATACGGTCGGTCTCCTTTATTTTAAGGCTTTGCAGTCCGGTGAAGCGGAAAGGGATGTCCATCAGGCAGCAGGTGACGACAAAGGTCTGCGCCAGGTCCGGGATGTCCACCATGTCTTCGTCGAGACGGGTGGCGGGAGTACCCTTCCGGGTCAGTTTTACTCCCCGGTCTGTATATTCGGTATGGACGCCGAGGCGGGTAAAGACTTCCGCGCCGCGGCTGTCGCCTTGATAGCTGTGGGCGAAGAGACCGAGCAGTTCGATTTCTGCCGTGTGCGCTTCTTCCTTCGTGCTGTCTTCACTTTCTTTTGCGCTACTTCTGTCTCCCCCTTTTATTTTTTCATTTTTAATTCCTTCTATTGCCATCATCTGATACCAGTAAGAGGCGGCGCTCCAATCGCTTTCTACGGTGAAAGGGGTATCCGTGTATCCGCCGGGGCTGACGGTGATGCAATCTTCGGAGACCCAGTCGGCTTGGGCGCCGAAGTCGCGCATCAGTTGCAGGGTCAGGTTGATGTAGGGGCGGGAGATGATGTCACCCGTCAAGTGCAGGCGCAGGCCTTTGGGAAGGACGGTACCAATCATCAGCAGGGCGGATATGTATTGTGAGCTGACATTGCCGGCGAGGGATATTTCGCTGCCGGTCAGTTCTGTTCCGGTGATGCGCAAGGGAGGGAACCCTTCATTTCCGACGTATTCTATGCGGGCGCCGAGCTCTCGCAGGGCGTCTACCAGTATGCGGATGGGGCGTTGCTGCATGCGTTGCGTACCGGTGATGATTCGGGTGCCAGGAGTTACGCTGAGGTAGGCGGTGAGGAAACGCATGGCGGTGCCGGCGGCAAGGATATCTATATGTCCGGGATTTCCGTCGAGGGCGCGAGTCATCACTATGGTGTCGTCACAATCGCTCAGATTGCGGGGCAGGATATTGCCGTGGGCAAGGGAGTGGAGGATGAGTGCCCGGTTACTGATACTTTTGGATGCCGGGAGCTGTATGGCTGCGTGCAGTGAGGCAGGAGCGGAAACGGTATATCGCATGGTCGTATTTGTTAAGTTACGGTGGTAAGGAGTTTTTTTATTGTCACTGCAAAAGTAGGATAAATCTTTGGGAAATGGAAAAAAGGAAACTTGTTTCTGTGGTTTCAATCTTTCGTTTATCTTTGCGGAGGTAAGTCCTGCTATCGGGACGGATAGATATAATTAAGCATCATTCTTATGGAAATAGATTTAACCACCCCCGCCTTGCTGTTTTCGGCCATATCGCTGATTATGCTGGCCTATACCAACCGTTTCTTGTCCTATGCCCAACTGGTGCGCACCTTGAAGGAACAGTACATGGAGAACCCGTCTTCGGTGAAGGCGGCGCAGATTGCCAACCTGAGGAAGCGGCTCTACCTGACGCGTGCCATGCAGGTGGCGGGCATCGGCAGCCTGCTGCTGTGCGTGGTCAGCATGTTCTTTGTCTATATCCGTCTCCATCTGCTTTCGGCCTATATCTTCGGTTTGGCGCTGATATTGCTGATTATTTCGCTGGCCATATCGGTGTACGAAATATATATATCGGTGAAGTCTTTGGAGATACATCTCAACGATATGCACGAGTAGAGGCTCTACGGGATGATGTTCCGTACGGGGAGTTCCAGTTCTCCCCAGTCAATCATGGCATTGAACAGCCTGACAGTAGAGAATGAAGGCAAGTCTTCCGGTCTGATATCTTTTTCCTGCAAGATTCCTTCTTCCAGCAAGGCTGCCCGTTTGGTCCCTTTCAGCAGGGGATGTGCCGGCGTGTACCAGTGGGTACCGTCGGAAAGGGCGATGTTGGCGATGGAGGTGTCTGTCAGCAGGCCTTGTTTCACAATCAGAATGTCGTCGCATGCGCCGCGCAGGGCAAAGAGGCAGTTCAGCGGTTCGCGTCCGGCGCTTTTGTAGGTGTAGTCGATGGTATCGGCCTGCATCAGTGCCAGCGAATGCACGTGCCGCACGGCGTAGGGGGAGTAGCTGAGGTCTTCAATACCTTTTTCACCATACACTACGCGTGCCTTGACGATGCCCGCCCCGGTGATGCCTGCTCCACAGCCGGGAGACGACAGATAATCGGACAGTTGCAGCGGTGTGCTTTCCGGCCAGAAGTGGGCGCGGGTATCGTTCAGCCTCCGGTTGTGGCGGGAAAGGTTGCAGACCCTTCCGTGGTCGATGCGTATGGTTTCAATAAATAGGCACATATATTTTCTGTATTACTTCGTTGTATTCGCTTTCCCACCGGCTTTTGGCGGTGATGCCGCCTCCTGCCTTGAAGTGGAGCTGGCCGTTTTCCTGCTCGATGAAGCGTATCATGACAGCGCTGTCCAGCTGTCCGTCGGCATAATGCCCCATGATGCCGGTGTAGAAGCCCCGGCGGTAGTCTTCGGCCTGGGCGATGATTTCTACGGTTTTGGGCTTGGGGGCGCCGGTGATGGAGCCGGCAGGAAGCAGGCGGAAGATGATGTCGCCCAGGTGTGCGGTGTAGTCTTCGGGCAGGGTGCCGCATATCTCGGAGCTGGTCTGGAGGATGGGGCCCTTATTGGTTTGCAGGCGGTCTATATAGCGGTAGGAGGTCACTTCGACGTGTTCCGAAACCATGCTGAGGTCATTGCGTATCAGGTCGACGATGGTGGCGTGCTCGGCTGCCTCTTTGGTGTCCTGCATCAAGAGCTGTTCCGCATCGGGCAGGGTAGCGTCGATGGTGCCTTTCATGGGGAAGGACTTTATCTTGCCCTTCTCTATGCGGACAAAGATTTCGGGGGAGAAGCAGACGAACCGGTCTTTCAGCCACAGCTTGTACAAGGCTTCGGAGTGGAGGAATATTTCTTCCAGTGTCAGATTGGTGGTGACGGGTACCCGGCAAGTGAGGTTCGTCAGGTAGCTGTTGCCTGCCAGCAGGTTTTGCTTCACGAGGTCGAACGAATGTCTGTATGCGGCGGGGGAAGGGGGAGTGATGTCCCACTGGATAGGGCCGGCGCATCGGGCGGCTGTGCTTCTGGCAAGGGCTGTTGCAGCCGTCTCCGTGTTGCCTGCCTTCGGGAATTGGAAAAGGCAGGTGGCGGGGTCTATCCGGTCGAGGGGCTCAATGTGCGACTGCTCTTGCGCGTAGTCTACGATGAAGAGGAAGGGCACATTGGCTCCGGCCAGTGCGTTCATGCGGGCGATGGTTTCTGTCCGGCTGTACGTCTTCATGCGTCAATAGACTGCGGAGGCTATCACCTGGATTATCAGAATGAGGAACACCATGGCAATGGGATATACCGTGGCATAGGCCACGCTCGGTATGTTGCTGTCCGTCATGGAGTCGACGGCGGCAAGGCCGGGCGTACTGGTCATGCCGCCGGTGATGGTGCCCAGCAGGTCGAGAATGTTTATCTTGAACACGAACAGGCCTACGCATACTGCCACCAGCATGGGCACCAGCGTGATGGCGGCGCCTACGCCGAACAAGAGCCAGCCGCTTTCCTGGAACGTGGCCATCAGATTCCGTCCTGCCGATGTCCCTACTTCGGCAAGGAAGAGCAGCAGTCCCAGCTGGCGCAGCAGTTGGTTGGCAGGGCCGGACATGGACCACAGAATGGGGCCGGTCTTTCCGATGGCGCTCAGGAACAAGGCGACCATCAGGATGCCTCCCGTCAGTCCCGGAGAGAACGACAGACTGTCCGAGAAGGAGATGTTGAGCTTGCCGAAGAGCACGCCCAGCACGATGCCCAGGGCGATGGGGAAGAAGTCGGTGTCGGACAGTTGCTTGGTGTCGTTGCCCAGCAGGCGTGCCACTCCCTTGATGCCGTCCTTCTCGCCCACCACCATCAGCTTGTCGCCGAATTTCAGGGCGAGGTCGGGCGAGGGGGAGAGGTCGATGCCGCTTCGGCGGATGCGGGTGACGGTGCAGCCGAAGTTCTTCATCAGGTTGAGGTCGCCCAGCTGCTTGTTTATCATATCCTTCTTGGTGAGCAGCAGGGATTCAATCTCCTGCATGTCTACGAGTGGCAGTTCGCCTTCTTCGCGTTCGCCCACGAGGACGGCGAGCTGGTTTAAGGCCTCTTCGCTACCCACGGCTTGTATGTAGTCTCCCTCGTGCAGGATGGTCTGGGCGGTGGGGATGGCTATCTGCTCGTTGTGCTTGTGGCGTGAGATGACGGCTCCGGTCATGGCGCGCGCATTGATTTGCATCAGGCTCCGGTCGAAGACGGCGGGGTTGGTTACGCGGAACAGACAGGTTGTCAGTTCCGGGAACTGGCTGCGGCGTTCCTTCTCCAACCGGCGCGCCTCCTTGTCGAGGTCGATGCGCATGATACGGGGCAGCAGCTTAACGAAGAGAATCACGCCGATAACGCCGAAAGGATAGGCAATACCGTAAGCGATGGATGCCAGTGGGGAATGGGTGCTGTCAATGGCAACGGCGAGTCCCGGCGTACTGGTCAGGGCACCGGCTATCAGTCCCACGACACTGGGAGTATCGATGTCGAAGGCATATTTCAGTCCTACTGCCGTCAGGGCGGCGGAGCAGATGATGAGCAGGGTGATGATGATAAGCGTCTTGCCCTTGCTCCGGAAGGAGTCGAAAAATCCGGGACCGGCCTGGATGCCGATGGTGAAGATGAAGAGCACCAGTCCGAAGTTTCCTAATTCTTTGGGGATGATGACACCGAAGTGTCCGAACAGCAGGGCAATGAAGATGACGGCGGAGACGTCGAGCGAAAGCCCTTTAATCTTGATTCTTCCCAACATGAAGCCTAAAGCCACAATGAGAAAGAGCGCGAAATAGGAGGAGTTTAACAAGTCAGCAAACATAATCAGTTAAAGAGTTAGGAATTTATGTCACAAAGATAGTGCAAAAAAGTGAGATAGAAAAAGTCTTGCTTCCTTGTGGCATATAAAAAAAGATGATGTGCCATCAACCGTTTTGACACATCATCTTAATATATATATCGGCCTATATGACCGGTATTCCTGCGTGGGGCAGGGCGGTACTTATTTTTCGAGTTCCTTCAGCAGTTCCTCTACGGCAGCTTTCAGCTGTGTGTCTTCTCCCTTCACGATGGTCTCGGGTGAATTGGCTACTTTGATGTCCGGCTCCAGCTGCGAGTTCTCCAGATAGCTGCCGTCCGACAGGCGGTAGCCCACGACGGGGATGCCGAATACCAATGACGGGTCTTGCAGGCGTTCCCACGACACGCTGGTCATGGTTCCCGGCACGGGCATGCCTACCAGCTTGCCCAGTCCGCGGTGGCTGTAAACCCACGGCGTGCCGTGCGCATTGGAGTAGTTGGCCTCGCACATCACCATGATGGAGGGTTTGTTCCAGCGGCGGCTGGGCATGTCGCACGTCTCGCGACCGCGCACCACTTGGGTGAAGTATTTTTGTCCACTGAAAAGTATTTCTATATCCTCGTGCAAGCGTCCACCGCCATTGAAACGGGTGTCGATGACGATGCCTTCGCGGTTGTTGTATTTTCCCAGGATGTCCGAGTAGACGGAACGGAAACTGTCGTCTCCCATAGACTCGATGTGCACGTAACCCAATCGGCCACCCGACCATCGGTCAACGTCTGCCGCACGCTGTTTCACCCAGCGGCTGTAGAGTAAATCGCTGAACGCACCGTTCGTAATGGGGATAATGACCTCTTCCCAGTGCTCCTTGGTCTGCGGGTCGAAGAGAGAAACAAGTGTTTTCTTCCGTGCCTTGTTGTTGAGCAGCGTGTAATAGTCCGCATCGGGGGTGATTTCCACGCCGTCTATCTTTTCGATGACTGTGCCGGCTTTCACCCGGGTGTTGGCTGTGTCGAAGGGGCCTTTCTCCACTACTTCGGCAATGAGCATGCCCCGGCCCGTGTAGTTCCAGTCGAAGAACAGTCCCAGGCTGGCAGTAGGTTCGGATTGCCCTTTGGGATAGAAACGGCCGCCGGTGTGAGATACGTTCAGCTCGCCCAGCCATTCGCTCAGCAGTTCGGCAAAGTCATAATTGTTGTCGATATGGGGCAGGAAGCGGCGATAGGCGGCGGTCATCTTGTCCCAGTCCACTCCGTGCATATTGGTATTGTAGAATCGCTTCTGCTGTTGGCGGTACACGTGGTCGAACATGTATTCGCGCTCCGCAGCCAGGTCCATCTTGGCATCTACCTGGAAGGTGATGGGGGTCAGCGCGTCGGATGAAGTGTCCATTTTCTGCATCTTGCGGCTGCCCAGCAGGAAGAGGTTTTTGCCGTCCTTGTCCAGCTGCATGTCCGCCCATCCGGCATCCATCTTGTGCAGCAGGCGGGTCTCTTTCTTGCGCAGATTCATCTTCCAGAGGTCGTAGCCACCTTCGAAGGCTGCCAGGTAGTAGAGTGTCTCGCCATCCTTGGAGATGATGGTGCTGCCCATGTCGGAAGAGTTCGGGGTGAGGCGCACCACACGGTCTTCGATGCCTTTCAGCTCTACGACGATGTCTTTCGGCTGGTCATCTTTTTCGTCAGCATTGCTGTCTTTCTTGTCGTATTTCTTCTTTTTATCCTTGTTTTTGCCTTGGGGGGTGTCCTTCCCGGCAGACTTCTTCTGCTCCTTCTCCAGCTCCTTGCGCAACTCGTAGTCTTCTTTGCTCAGGCAGTATTTGTCGTAGGCGTCTTGGTTGAGGAAGACGAGCATGGCGTCGTTCAGCGAGCCCCATGAGGCATGGGCACGCATGCCGTAGCGTTCGGTGGTGAAAAGGATGGCGTTGCCGTCCAGCGCAAAGTGGGGATAGCCGCTCATGTAGCCGCTATTGGTGAGGTTGATGATGTCTTTGCCTCCCTCTGCGCTGACCAGGCCGATGTCGGAGTAGGGGTCGTGCTTGTTACCCGTGAACTCAAGTGTAAACCATTTACCGTCCGGCGACCATGCGTAGTCAAATCCTCCGCCGGTGCTGTACCAGGTGGAGCCGTCCGTAATCTGGCGCACCTTCTTCGTCTCCAGATTGAGCACCATCAGCCGGATGCGGTCTTCGATAAAGGCGAGTTCCTTGCCGTCGGGCGAGAATTGCGGATAGGCACGTTCCACGGTGGTGGAGGGCAGCAGCACTTCTTCTTCAATCAGCGTGGCGTTCGGGAAGTTAGGGTCTTCCTTGCGGGCTATCTTGGCAAGGTAGAGCTGCCAGTTGCCGCCTCGCTCGCTGGCGTAGGCCAGGGTGCGGTTGTCCGTCGCAAAGGAGAGGCCCGCTTCGCGTGCCGGTGTGTGCGTCACCTGCTTGGTAGTGGCATAGTCTGCCGAAGTGACAAAGACTTCTCCGCGCAGCGTGAAGGCAATCTGTTTTCCGTCCGGGGACACAACGGCAGAGGTGGCTCCGTCGGAAGACTGCAGGTTGGCGAATTGCGGCCGGTCATCGCGCACCAGTTCTATGGCGACTTTCTTCGGGGTGGCATCCGGCTGCTGGGTATAGATTTCGCCGTCGTAACTGTAGCACAACGTCCCGCCGTCACTCATGGAGAGGAAGCGCACGGGATGTGTCTTGAAGCTGGTGATGGGCTTCACCTCTCGGGGCTGTGCCAGCGGGAAGGCATACACGTTGAATGAGCCGCCGTTTCTCTCACTCAAAAAGTAAACCGTTCTTGCATCGGGTGACAACACGGGGTTGCGGTCTTCGCCCGCGCGGTCGGTGAGGTTGGTATGGGCGCCCGTCTTTGCATCATACAGCCAGATGTCGCGGGTGATGGAGGAGGTGTGGTGCTTTCTCCATTCATCTTCAAATCCCTTGCGGTCTTGGTAGAGGAACTGATGGCCCGCCTTGTCGAAGCAGACCGCTTCGGCAGGGGTGCCCAGCACTTGCTCCGTACGCCCTCCCGTTGCAGGTACTTTGTAAAGCTCGGTCATGGCCGAAGTGGGGAAAAGAGCGCTGCTTGCCGGGTCCTGGATGGAGGCGGAAAACAAGATATACTTTCCGTCCGGAGTGAATGTGGAGGGTATCTCACCGGTGGAGTGGGTAGTGAGCCGTTGGGCGGTTCCGCCGTCTGCCGGCATCACGAATACGTCGAAGTTGCCGTATCTGTCGCTGGCAAAGGCTATTTGTTTGCCGTCCGGCGACCATATGGGGGTACATTCGTAGCTCTCTTGGGTAGTAAGCTGTGTGGCGGTTCCACCTTTGGCAGGCACCTTGTAGATGTCTCCTTTGTAGCAGAATGCGATTTCCGTACCGTCGGGAGAGATTTGCACATCGCGCATCCAGAGCGGCGTGGCGGCATGTCCGGCAATGGCAGTAAGGCCTAGTGCAAGGATTGCAAGGGTTTTCTTCATAAGTGTGTGGGTTGATGTTAATATAGAATGTTTATAAACGTCATGATGCTGTCCACAAGGCAAGGAGCGAGGTACGTCATTTCATACCTCGTGCCTTGTATATCTGTTCTTTGGCATTGTTGATGCTTTGGAACTTCTCTTCTGCGGCTTTCTTGATGTCTTCGCCCAGCGTTGCCACCCGGTCGGGATGGTGTTTCAAGGCCAGACGGCGGTAAGCGGCACGCACTTCGTCATTGGTGGCGGTGGGTTCAACTTCAAGTACTTTGTAGGCCTCGTTCAGTGAGCTACCGCCTAGGTTAAGCATGGATTCCACTTCCTTGACGGATAGTCCCATGTACATGGCCACTTCTTTCAAGGCTTCTATCTCCTCGTTGCAGACGTGTCCGTCGCTTTTGGCAATTTCTACCAAGAATACCAGCAGTTGCAAGCGTTCCTCGTATGTCAGGTTGGCGGCAATCTGCGTTCCACAGTCACGGATGGTGTTTTTAAATGCCAGTGGGTTTTGTCTGTCCATCTGCTTGCGCTGTTCGAAGAGGTTGAGCAGTATCCGTTCTCCCTCGCCCACGGCAGCCTCACCGAATGTGCTTCTCAGAAAGCGGCGGACGAATTCCATTTCACTATGCATGATGCGCCCGTCTGCACGGATAATGTACGAAGCCATCACGAGCATGGAGAAGAGGAAACTGTTCCGTTGCCCGGTATAGGTAGTGCCGTGCGTTGGTTCTTCTCCATAATAACTGCCTGCGTCACTTGAATCGGTGTCGAACAGTGAACCGAATACAAAACCTGCCAAGGCTCCCAGCGGTCCTCCGGCCATGAAGCCGATGATGCCGCCTATCCATTTAGCTGCTCCCATAATTTTTCTTGTTTAAAGTGCAAAAATAGAGATTTCTTACGAGAATTCCAGTAATTTGATGAGCTATTCCCGCTGAAGCGAATAGGCACCGTCTTCTTTTTGTACATATTCAGCATATTTATGGCAGCAAGTCTGTCATTAAGAAATACTATAAAAATTAAGGAGTTAAGTCTTAGACTTAACTCCTTAATGCTCAACAGTCGGGATGACAAGATTCGAACTTGCGACCACACGCCCCCCAGACTTCGCGAGAGATAAACTGATAACGGCTGATTATCAATTGTATATACTCTATTGCATCTCTTTCGGTTTACACTATGGTTTACCT
>ERZ791878.1443-NODE-1443-length-10266-cov-6.753599_pt1 | contig 10266 bp, 7 predicted proteins | sample MGYA00510277_ERZ791878 | MGnify/ENA primary metagenome ERZ791878 (study PRJEB30046, sample SAMN00792094) | human gut metagenome | study: EMG produced TPA metagenomics assembly of the A metagenome-wide association study of gut microbiota in type 2...
ATTTTCTTTATAAATCGTGCCCTCGGCCAGCAGAGCCTTCAGCTTCAGGATGCCCGCAATGGTCTTGCCGTCCTTGATCTCGCCGCTCATGACCATCTGATAGGCCTTTTCCAGCGGCACCCGGTCGGGGGTCAGGAACTCGTCCGCATCAAGGTGCATCTTGGTCTCGTGCAGACCGGTGGCTACCCAAGTATAGATGACCTCGGTATCGTAGCCCACGGTGGGGTAGAATTCGCCCAGCGAGATGTAGTTGTCGGCGGTCAGGCCGCACTCCTCTTCCAGTTCCCGCTTGGCGGCTGCAAAGGGGTCCTCGCCCTTTTCCAGCTTACCGGCGGGCAGCTCCCACAGCTGCTGCTGCATGGCATAGCGGAACTGCCGCACCATGCAGATGGTGCCGTCTGCAAAATAAGGCAGGATGCAGGCACCGCCGTGGTGATGCACCACCTCGCGGGTAGCGGTCTTGCCGTTTTCCAGCAGTGCGGTGTCCTTGGTCAGGGTGATGACCCGCCCCTCGAACAGGGTCTCGCTGGAGAGAGTTTTTTCAAAGTGTACGGTATCGTTCATTTGTTTTACGCCCCTTTTCCGGCGCTGCGCCGGTTTTATGCTCTCAGTTTACGGCAAAGTGCGGTTTGTTGTCAATAAAGATATGATAAATACAAGGGGAGGGAGTTCCCTCTTGCGAAAAAAATCACAATTTCTGGAAGCGACGGTGGGCAAAAACCGAAAATCTGCATCACTGCTTGCTTTAACGCACTAAAGAAAGTACAAAACCGCTAAAAAATTTCTTAATTTTTGGTGCGTTTGTCGGGCGGTTTGCGTTTACTTTATTGCCGGAATCTGCTATTATAGTATACAAGCAATAGTGCCTTTTATGGGGTTCTCCGGTCCCAGCGGGCATATTGCCCCGCGCAAAAGGTACCAAATTCTGAATAATGGAGGAAGAAAAATGCCTAGAGCAAAGCAAACTATGGATGGCAATACCGCTGCCGCCCATGTAGCGTATGCCTACACGGACGTGGCTGCCATCTACCCCATTACCCCGTCTTCTCCGATGGCTGACTCTGTGGACCAGTGGTCTGCAGCCGGCCAGAAGAACATCTTCGGCAACCAGGTCAAGGTCGTTGAGATGGAGTCCGAGGCCGGCGCCGCTGGTGCTGTCCACGGCTCTCTGGGTGCAGGTGCTGTTACCACCACCTTCACCGCTTCTCAGGGCCTGCTGCTGATGATCCCCAACATGTACAAGATCGCTGCTGAGCAGCTGCCCTGCGTGTTCGATGTTTCTGCACGTACCGTTGCTACCCAGTCCCTGAACATCTTCGGTGATCACAGCGACGTTATGGCTTGCCGCCAGACCGGCTTTGCAATGCTGGTCGAGAGCAGCGTGCAGGAAGTTATGGATCTGTCCCCTGTCGCACATCTGTGCGCCATTGAGGGCAAGGTTCCCTTCCTGAACTTCTTCGATGGCTTCCGTACCTCTCACGAGTACCAGAAGATCGAGAAGTGGGACTACGCTGATCTGAAGGAAATGTGCAACATGGAGGCTGTTGAGGAGTTCCGCAAGAAGGCTCTGAACCCCGAGAACCCCAAGATGCGCGGCTCCCACGAGAACGGCGACGTGTTCTTCCAGCACCGCGAGGCCTGCAACAGCGTTTACAACGCTCTGCCGGCTGTTGTTGAGAAGTACATGGCTAAGATCAACGCAAAGCTGGGCACCAACTACGATCTGTTCAACTACTACGGCGCAGCCGATGCTGACCGCGTGATCGTGGCTATGGGTTCCATCTGCGACGTTGCTGACGAGGTCATCGACTACCTGAATGCCAAGGGCGAGAAGGTCGGTATCATCAAGGTCCGCCTGTACCGTCCTTGGGTGTCCTCCGCTCTGCTGAAGGTCCTGCCCAAGACCGCCAAGAAGGTGGCTGTGCTGGACCGCACCAAGGAGCCCGGCTCTCTGGGCGAGCCCCTGTATCTGGATGTTGCCGCTACCCTGCGTGAGGCTGGCCTGAACGATATCGTTCTGACCGGCGGCCGCTACGGTCTGGGCAGCAAGGACACTCCCCCGTCCTCCATCTTCGCTCTGTTCAAGGAGCTGGAGAAGGATCAGCCGAAGGAGCGTTTCACTCTGGGTATCACCGATGACGTCACCTTCCTGTCCCTGCCCGAGGTCAAGCCCGCTCCCATCACCGCAGCTGCTGGCACCAAGGAGTGCAAGTTCTGGGGTCTGGGCGGCGACGGCACCGTCGGCGCAAACAAGAACTCCGTCAAGATCATTGGCGACCATACCGACAAGTATGTTCAGGCATACTTCCAGTATGACTCCAAGAAGACCGGCGGCGTGACCATCAGCCACCTGCGTTTCGGCGACAAGCCCATCCGCAGCCCCTACTACATCAACCAGGCTGACTTCGTGGCCTGCCACAACCCCGCTTACATCCACATGGGCATGAAGATGGTCCAGGATGTCAAGCCCGGCGGCGTGTTCATGATCAACTGCCAGTGGTCCGATGAGGAGCTGGGCCAGCACCTGAACGCCGAGGCAAAGAAGTATATCGCTGACAACAACATCCAGCTGTATACCATCAATGCTATCGATAAGGCTATCGAGATCGGCATGGGCAAGCGCACCAACACCATCCTGCAGTCTGCATTCTTCAAGCTGGCTGACGTCATGCCTATCGATGACGCCATCAACTTCATGAAGCAGGCCGCTCAGAAGAGCTACGGCAAGAAGGGCCAGGACGTCGTTGAGATGAACTGGAAGGCCATTGACGCAGGCGTTGACGCTATCCACAAGGTAGACGTGCCCGCATCTTGGTCCAACCCCGAGGCTGATCCCGCACCCAAGGCTCTGGCTGGCCGTCCGGAACTGGTCAAGCAGATCCGTGACGTCATGGAGCCCATTGCCCGTATGGACGGCGACAGCCTGCCTGTTTCCTCCTTCGTGGCAAATGCAAACGGCGAGTGGGAGCAGGGCGCTTCTGCATACGAGAAGCGCGGCACCGCTGTCAACGTCCCCGAGTGGGATGCTGCAAAGTGCGTTGGCTGCAACCAGTGCGCATTCGTGTGCTCTCATGCAACCATCCGTCCCTTCCTGCTGACCGCTGACGAGCTGGCAGCTGCTCCTGCCCAGACCAAGAGCCGCGATAACAAGCTGACCCCCGAGTACAAGTTTGTTATGGCTGTTTCTCCGCTGGACTGCATGGGCTGCGGCGAGTGCGTCACCGTCTGCCCCACCAAGGCTATCACCATGGTTCCTCAGGACAGCCAGGCCGATCAGCAGGCAGTCTTTGACTACTGCGTGGCCAACATCTCCAAGAAGGCTACCAAGATGGCCGATGACACCGTCATGGGCTCTCAGTTCAACCAGCCCCTGCTGGAGTTCTCTGGCTCCTGCGCAGGCTGTGCCGAGACCTCTTACGCTCGCCTGATCACTCAGCTGTTCGGCGAGAAGATGTACATCTCCAACGCTACCGGCTGCTCCTCTATCTGGGGCGGCACCGCTTCCATCTCTCCGTACACCGTCAACAAGGACAGCGGCCATGGTCCTGCATGGTGCAACTCCCTGTTCGAGGATAACGCAGAGCATGGTCTGGGCCTGTACATCGGCCAGAAGACCATCCGCGAGAACCTGATCAAGGAGATCGCAGAGGTTGCTGGTTCCGACAAGGCTTCTGCTGAGCTGAAGGCTGCTTACGAGCAGTTCATCGCAACCAAGAACAACACCAAGGCCAACGACGAGCCCGCAAAGGCCCTGATCGCTGAGCTGGAGAAGGCTGCTGCTGCCGGCTGCGAGAAGTCTGCAGAGATCCTGAAGAGCAAGCAGTACATCGCCAAGAAGTCCGTCTGGATCTTCGGCGGCGACGGCTGGGCATACGACATCGGCTTCGGCGGTCTGGATCACGTTCTGGCTTCCGGCGAGGATGTCAACGTGATGGTCTTCGATACTGAGATGTACTCCAACACCGGTGGACAGGCTTCCAAGGCCTCCAACATCGGCGAGGTCTGCCAGTTCGCTGCTGCAGGTAAGGAGATCAGCAAGAAGAGCCTGTCCGAGATCGCAATGACCTACGGCTACATCTATGTTGCTCAGATCGCTCTGGGCGCTAACATGAACCAGGCTGTCAAGGCTATTGCCGAGGCTGAGGCTTACCCCGGCCCCTCTCTGATCATCGGCTACGCTCCCTGCGAGCTGCACGGTGTCAAGGGCGGCATGACCAACTGCCAGAACGAGATGAAGAAGGCAGTCGAGGCTGGCTACTGGAACCTGTTCACCTTCAACCCCGCCAACAAGGCACAGGGCAAGAACCCCTTCACCCTGACCTCCAAGGCTGTGGACAACGAGAAGTATCAGGCTCTGCTGGCAAACGAGACCCGTTACAGCCGTCTGACTCGTGCCTTCCCCGAGCGTGCTAAGGAGCTGTTCGCTCGCAACCAGGAGGTTGCAAACGACCGCTACGAGCACCTGACCCGTCTGGTCGAGCTGTACAAGTAAGCTGTTTTTAAGCAGCGGCAGAGACACCAAATGAACCAGCGGCCCCTGCTCTTTCCCGTGTGAAGAGCGGCAGCCCCGCATCGGCGGTTACTGCGCAATGCAGCGGTGCGGAACTGTGGAATTTGCCTTTGCCGTGCACAGAACAGGCTGAACGTTTTGCCCTGTACCTGACAGAACGGTCGAAAAACCTGATTTCATTCCCCTCCTTTTGCGCAGGGGCTTGAGATACCAAAGCGCCCGCGAGGGCCCTTGAGAGCACACCCTGCGTGTGTCAGGAGCATAAGGTCTGCGTGCAGATACCTTGCTCCGCCTGCGGCATAAGACCTGCTTTGCAGGGATCTTGCCTCAGTGAAAAACTGCATCAGTTTTTAGCGCCCCGCTCACCGCAAGGTGACCGGGGCGTATTTTTGTGTAAATGAAAACTATAAGCCCGGAGCGTCCGCAGACGCTCCGGGCTTATATATTGACGAAATAAAAGTTATTTGTTCGTCACAAATTCGATTTTGACATTCATCCCCATACCAGCGGCAAGGCGCCGCAAGGTGCGCAGAGAAGGGTTTGCATTTCCCCGTTCTAGTTTGCTGATATCAGCCTGTGCAATGCCGGTGCGCTCCGAAAGCTGTTTCTGGGTCAGACCGCTTTCCTTCCGGGCATCGATCATAGCTTGCGCAATGGTAAGCTCCGGCTGAAGAGCATCCCATTCGGCCTTAAAAGAAGGCCGCTGTAATTGTTCATTCAAATAATTCCGAAAATCACTCATGAGGAACTCTCCTTTCGATAAAAATAGTCCGCACGATATTTTTGCGCCAGTGCAATTTCCTCCGGCGGTGTTTTCTGCGTCTTTTTGACAAAGCCGTTTGTCAATATGATCTGATGCCCGACCACGAAGAAATATAAAATGCGCGTAATGTTGCTGCTTTGCTTGGTACGCAATTCAAAAATGCCATCTCCCAATGATTTGGAATAAGGCTCCCGCAGTTGTGTGCCATTGGTTTCCAATAGGGAGACCGTGCCTAAAAGCTTTGCCAGCATTTTGTCGTCCAGTGTATCCAGAAAATCACGAACCGGGCAGCTGCCGTCTGCTTTATAATAAAAATTTACTTCAAAAGCAGACATTTTCAGCATCCTTTCCGTTTGGTGGTATCCTACTATTATAATATAGGATAAAACAAATATTGTCAAGAAGATTTTTTATCACAAAATCTTCCAGAATTTTCCGCTTCCTTTTTACAGTTTCTTCATAGCTTCTTAACGAAATGAATTGTGAAAGCTGTTATACTTTTCCCATGGGAAGCGGGGCCGCAACCACTTCCCAAGTAACATGATTCCTCCTCACACCAAGGCAATATCCAAGCAAAACACCCTTCTCTGTGCGCCGCAACACGGAGAAGGGTGTTTTGTTTTTGTAAGACATTGCAAAAATCTTTGCAAAACTTCGCTTTAGGGTTGACCCCATTTTTTTGCGGCGCTATAATAAAAAAGGATATAGCCAGTGCAGCGCCCGGCGCGGGTGCTGCGGCTGTGGAATTTACGAAAACTGGGAGGTGAACGCAGGACAATGGACCCTGATCATAGTCGAAGTAGATCCACCGATGCGGTAGATCGGACAACAAAAAGTACTGCGTTCGCCTTTTTGCATCCGGCGGCTTACTGAAAAGCCCCCGGCATAGGAAAGGTGCGGCTTTGCGTGCGCGGAAACGGCTGCTTTTGCGGCATTCCGGCACCGGGCGGCGCGTTTTTTGTTTCCCGACCTGCTGCATCCTCCGGCGCGGAGAAAGCCCTCCGTGCCGTATAGTGCCCAGAGGAGGCAGCCCATGGATATGGAAGAAAAGAAGCTGGAAACCAACACGGAACAGAACCTGCCGGTGCAGGAACTGCCCGCCGATATCCCCGCCGAGGTGCGTCAGAAACTGGCGGAGGATCTGAACGAGGAAGCCACCGAGGACCTGAAGCAGGATATGCGGGAGGCAGAGCGGGAGGAAGCCAACGACGAAGAGGTCAAGGCAAACCCCGAGATGCTGACCAAGAGCCGTCTGCTGAAGCTGCTGATCAAAAAGCAGTACGTCAAGCTGCGCGAGGTGACCGAGGAAGAGCAGCCCGCCGACCTTGCCGAGCTGCTGGAGGAGCTGGACGAGAACAACCGTCTGGTGGTGTTCCGTCTGCTGAAAAAGGAAGTTGCCACCGAAGCCTTTGCCTATATGTCCGACGAAGCCCGGGACGATCTGGTGAACGCCTTCTCGGATGTGGAACTGGTGAGCGCCATCGAGGAGATGAGTCTGGACGATGCCGCCGACCTGCTGGAAGATATGCCCGCGGGCGTGGTCAAGCGGGTGCTGGAAAAATCCTCCCGGGAGACCCGCGAGAGCCTGAACAAGCTACTGAACTACCCGGAAAGCTCTGCCGGCAGCCTGATGACCCCGGAATATGTGCGTCTGCGCATGGATATGACGGTGGAACAGGCCTTTGCAGCCATCCGCAAGCAGGGCGAGAATGCCGAGACCGTCTACACCTGCTATGTGGTGGAGAGCAACCGGCTGCAGGGCGTTGTCTCGGCCCGCAATCTGCTGTTGGCAGACCCCAAGACCCCCATCACGGAGATCATGGAGGACAATCTGGTCACCGTGAAGGTCACCGACGATCAGGAGTTCGTGGCCCGTGAGATGCAGCGCTACGACTTTACCGCCATGCCTGTTCTGGACAACGAGGGGATGTTCGTGGGTATCATCACCATCGACGATGCCATCGACGTTCTGACCGACGAGAGCACCGAGGATATGCAGAAGATGGCCGCTATTCTCCCGGATGACGACGCCACCACCTACTTCGGCACCAGCGTGTGGACCCACGCAAAGCAGCGCATCCCTTGGCTGCTGATCCTGATGCTGTCCGCTACCTTTACCGGCATGGTCACCACCCACTACGAGGAAGCCTTTGTCAGCCTGCCGCTGCTGGTCTCCTTTATGCCTATGCTGATGGATACCGCCGGTAACTGCGGCAACCAGATCAGCACCCTGATGGTGCGCGGTCTGGCACTGGGCGAGGTAGAACCCGCCGACTTTATGCGGGTGCTGGCCAAGGAGCTGCGGGTGTCTGCCATCGTGGGCGCAGTGCTGGGCATCGTGAATGGCCTGCGCATCTACCTGATGTACACCTTCCTCTTCCCCGGTCAGTACGCCAACGTGATGGGCTACGCCATCGTGGTCAGCGTGTCGCTGTTCTTCAGTGTCATTCTGGCAAAGCTGGTGGGCGGTATGTTGCCGCTTGCCGCCAAAAAGCTGGGTGCCGACCCCGCCATTATGGCTACCCCCTTCATCACCACCATCGTGGACGCCTGCAGCCTGATCCTCTATTTCCAGATCGCACAGCTGGTGTTCCGCAATATGATGTAAAGAAAAAAGCAATGCCGGACGGTCTGCGGACCGCCCGGCATTTTTTGCATCCAACCCTTTGGCGCATTTGCCCAAAAGGACGGCGATATTTTATATGCTCTGTCAATTGACACACCACAGATGTGATGATGTAAAATAATAAAAGAGGTCGTTTGAGTTCCAGTACGTTGGATAGAACCTGTATTTTTGTTACCGGAGATGTATCATGAAAAAGACAAGACGCTTTGTAGCACTTTTACTGGCCGCGGTGCTGGCCTTGGCATTGTTCACCGCCTGCGGCGCAGCAGAACAACCTCAGTCTGCCATTGGCAAGGTATACGAAGATTGGTTTGTAGAGCAAATCAACAGCAAGCGGCCGGGCAAACCGGTACAAAAAGTTGACGTCAAACACTCGGATATGATGGTTGCTCTGGCGAAAATCAGCGAGGACGGGAAGTTCAAAGCCAGAGACGGCCGGGATCATGAGGCGAACGGGTACGGATTTGGGGAGAGCTGGTATTGGATGATCCTCTCAGGCCGGGATGCTTCGGCCGATAAAACTGTTGATGCAGTTGTGCTGACCCCGGAAAATCTGACGCAGTACGGACCTGTTTACTTTATTGATGAACAGCAGTTGTACCGGATCGATGAGTATGATATTGTTACCCGTGTTATGGATGACAAGACCTACGTTGCGGTGTATGTCCACTTAGAGAAAGCGAAAAGCTGACCCCTGCGCCGCTGCATACTCTAGTGTGCGCTGCTGCTAAGGCATAAAATATGGTTTTATAAGCCCTCTCAGGCACTTTGTCTGCCCGAGAGGGCTTATTTTTGCATCCAACCCTCTCAGTCTGCTCCCGATGGTCGCCGCAGGCGACTGAGAGGGTTCAGCCGGGATAAAAACAGTGTGGAAAATCACCGTTTGTGTCCGTTTTCCACACCGGGCTTTTCTCCCCGGCGGTTTGTGGAAAACTGCCCGGGGTAAGATTCCAGATTGGAGAAAAGCAAACCCGTAAGCCGGAGTAAACTGTAAAAACAAAAGAAAAACCTTCGACTTTCTTTTTTATAAAAGGCAGAATGTCCACATTTTTGCCCACAAATTTCCAGAATGCGGCGGCATCCATTACGGCTTGTATAGGACTTTCCTCCACTGGATGTGGAAAACTATGTGGAAAAGGTGGAAAACATCGTTGGAAACTGCGCTTCTTTTTCACAAAAACGGTGGAAAACCCGGTGGAAAAAGTGAAAAGTTCATTCCAGAACGGATAGTCCATACAATTTTCGGTTGTCGTTTTGGGACTTAAAACCCGCATGAATGCTGTGCTTTTCCCGCCTTTTCCACACCCCGGCGGCTGCGGTGTGAAAAAACTGCGCGTGCAGCCTGTCTGCCGGGAAAGAAAGTGCAGTTTCAACGCCTTCCGCGTGGATTTTCTTGAATGCGGGGGACTGTCATGGTAAAATAGGGGTAACATGAAACTGGCGGGGCAACCCGCAACGGAGGCGAAACACATGAACAACTGGCTGAATAAGCTGGAGCGCAAGTATGGCCGCTACGGAATCCCGAATCTGACCAATATTCTGGTGGCGGGGCAGATCTTAGTGCTGGCCATCGAGCTGTTTATTGACCGTACCATCACGGGCTGGCTGGGGCTGAACCGGTTCCTTCTGCTGCAAGGGCAGGTCTGGCGGGTGATCAGCTTTATATTCATCCCCTTTTCCGGCGGCAGCATCCTCAGCGTGGTGCTGGGCATCTACTTCACATGGTTCATCGGCACGGCGCTGGAACGGGAGTGGGGCGATTTCCGCTACACGGTGTATCTGCTGTCCGGCGTGCTGGGCACGGTGCTGGGCTGCCTGCTCACCGGTGTGACCGCCAGCACCTACTGCCTGTCTCTTTCGCTGCTGCTGGCTTTTGCCATGCTCTACCCGGAGGTGCAGCTGCTGCTCTTCTTCGTCATCCCCATCCGGGTAAAATATTTCGGCGTTTTCGCAGCGGTGCTGTGGGTGTTCAGCTTTCTGGGCGCTTCCCTGCCCGGCAAGCTGGACTACCTGTTGTCCATGCTCAACGTCTGGCTCTTTTTTGCCCCCATGGCCTACCGCTCCCTCCGCGCATGGGTGCGCCGGGAGCAGTGGAAACGGAAGAACAGGAGATAAACCCTCCCGTGAAAATGCGTTTGGAGCGCTCCGCAGAGCGCGACAAACGCGAAATTATAAATAATCTTTCCTTGAATCATGCCCAGAGCAACGCGGAGGGCATTTTAAATCGTTTTACCGTTTCACAAAAGGAGTACTCCCATCATGATGCTGGACCGCATGGAAGGCAACGCAGAACTGAAAACCAGCGTGCAGCAGATGCTGGCCACCCGGCGGCTGACCCATAGCGTTTTGCTGGTGGGCGAAGCCGGT
>ERZ791878.1459-NODE-1459-length-10145-cov-2.525372_pt1 | contig 10145 bp, 9 predicted proteins | sample MGYA00510277_ERZ791878 | MGnify/ENA primary metagenome ERZ791878 (study PRJEB30046, sample SAMN00792094) | human gut metagenome | study: EMG produced TPA metagenomics assembly of the A metagenome-wide association study of gut microbiota in type 2...
TTAGATTTAAGGTTAACAAAGGTTGGAGTACAGCGGTACTCCTTTTTTTATGCCCTAAACTGAACTTTGGCACTTTTTTTCTATATTTTTACACTATATATTGAATGAACAAACATATTCACCTCTTATGAAGCTCTGTATATAGCTACGCTCAACGAATAGCCCTGCTTGATAAAGCTATTCAGCTATCTGGCAAACGATGACCCGTTTGCCACAGAGATTGTGTATCCTTTTATTCATGAATTTGCAGGATGGCATGCTGTACTTGTACAGTGTGTTGTTTTGTGCTATTTTATTGTTGAGCAATGCATTATACATATAAACAGATATGGCTTATCAACTTTCCGGTAATGATGAGCATTTTGATGGAGCAGCTGATAAATATAACCGATGCTGTTTTCTTAGGTCACGTTGGCGAGGTGGAATTGGGAGCATCTGCCATTGCGGGGATTTATTATTTGGCGGTCTACATGCTTGGGTTTGGGTTTAGTATCGGATTGCAGGTGATGATTGCCCGAAGGAATGGAGAATGTGACTATGGTAAGGCTGGGAAGATATTCTTTCAAGGTTTCTTCTTTTTATCGGGATTGGCCATTTTGCTTTGTCTGCTGATGCAGGCAAGTTCTCCTTTCATATTGGGAAGGTTGATTTCCTCGCCGGAGATTTATCGGGCTGTAATTCAATATCTGGACTGGCGCAGTTTCGGTTTGCTGTTTTCGTTTCCGTTTTTGGTTATCCGTTCTTTTCTTGTGGGAATAACATGCACTCGGGCATTATCGTGGGCTGCTGCCATTGCAGTAGTGATTAATATTCCTTTGAATTATATTCTGATAATTGTTGGAGGACTGGGAATATCGGGAGCTGCCATTGCTTCTTCTCTGGCAGAGATGGGTTCTTTGGTGATGCTTCTTTTCTATGTATGGCTGAAAATAGATAAAGGGAAATATGGATTGAAACCGGTATATGACGGAAAGCTGTTGGTGGATGTGCTGAGCTTGTCGGTATGGAGCATGCTTCATGCCTTTATCAGCGTGGCTCCGTGGTTCTTGTTTTTTGTGGCGGTGGAACATTTGGGTAAAACGGAATTAGCCATTTCCAATATTACGCGAAGTGTATCTGCTGTCTTTTTTGTAATAGTCAATTCTTTTGCGGTCACTACGGGTTCGCTGGTCAGTAATGCGATTGGGGCTGGAGAAAGGAGGGCTGTTTTCATTATCTGCCGTAAGATACTGAGGTTGGGCTATTCTGCTGGATTTCCACTGATAGGGGTAGCTGTATGTTATAATCGCTTGATAATAGGAATCTATACAGATAACGAACTGTTAACAGAGCAGGCTTTCATCCCTTTTGTTGTGACGTTGCTGAATTATACCTTTGCCTTGCCAGGCTATGTATATCTCAACGCAGTTGGAGGGACCGGTAAAACCCGGATTACTTTTCTTTTCCAAGTGACTACCACTGTCGTGTATCTGGGGTATCTTTATTGGTTAAGCGCTTGCACTCATGCATCCTTGGCTATTTACTTAACGGCAGAATACCTTTTTGTGATTTTGCTGGCACTGCAATCGGTTTTCTATTTAAGAAGTAAACAATATTAGAAACATATCGAATTATGATGACTAAAATATATCCGCGTACGGGAGATAAGCAAACCGTATATCTTAATGCTGTTGTAAAGGATCCTCGAATAGAGGTTGGTGACTATACTATTTATAATGATTTTGTAGCTGACCCTTTGTTGTTCGAGAAAAACAATGTGCTGTATCATTACCCCATCCATCAGGAGAGGCTGGTTATTGGTAAATTCTGTTCCATTGCTTGCGGTACGAAATTTCTGTTCAACTGTGCCAATCATACGTTGAAATCTCTGTCTACTTATACATTTCCTTTATTTTACGAAGAGTGGGGATTGAAGAAATCGGACATAACGGATGCATGGGATGACAAAGGAGATATTATAATAGGTAATGATGTTTGGATTGGTTATGAAGCGGTGATAATGGCTGGTGTTCATATAGGAGATGGGGCGATTATTGGTGCACGTGCTGTTGTGACTAAAGATGTTCCCCCTTATACAATTGTAGGGGGAACTCCTGCCAAAGAAATCAGGAAACGTTTTGATGAGGATGTGGTGAAGAAATTATTGCGGCTGCAATGGTGGGATTGGTCGATTGATGAGATACGCTGTTACTTGCCGCATCTTGTACAAGGCTGTTGGGATAGATTTCCTTAATAATCCATCATCAGTGAGTTGCCGGTCTTGCCTCGTGAAATGTCAAGGTTAGGCGGTGCATAGCTCTGGTTACAGCTACATAAAGCATACTCTTGTCAATCTCCGAACGGTAATTTCTCTCATCCGTCTGTGGAATAATGACTTCGTCAAACTCGAGCCCTTTTGCCATGTGGGCAGAGGTGATGACGATGCCTTGCACAAATGCGGAGCTTTGACTTGATAGGAAGCTGATATCATTGGCATATGATTTCAGCATGTCTGCCATCTTCCTGGCTTGCTGCTCCGTCTTGCATATGATGCCAAGAGACTTATATCCGGATTTCCGGTAAGTGGAGATTAGCCCCATAATGCCGGACAGTTCTTCTACGGCACTGCCGAACTGCAGGATTTGTGGCTTTTCTCCATGCCGGGCAACCGGTTCCAGCTCTGCGTTAGGATGAATCTTTTGCGCAAAATCCGTAATCTCGAAGGTGGAACGATAACTCTTACACAATTTCATGATTTCACTTGCAGTAAGTGACTTTTGGATAGTTTCTGCTGTGGATGAACCATAAGGATTCACGGACTGTCCTGCATCGCCCAACACGGTTTTCCGGCATGGAAAGAGTTTCTGTATTACCTTGTACTGTATGGGCGAATAGTCCTGCATCTCATCTATCAACAGATGTTTGACTCTGAATGGCTGGTTCCCGTTTCCCTCCAATGCCAAGTGTAGGTATGCCAGCGGTGCCAAGTCTGAGTATTCGAGTGTATGTCCCTTTCGCATTTTGAACATTCCGGGATTATTTGTCCATTTAAAGAAATCTTTGTAGACTTGAATGTCGTTATTGCCTGCAAACATTAGTCTGATTTCTTTTTTCAAAAGGTTTCTGCCGGTGGTGGTTACCGTAAAGGTGTATTGTATTTTCAACATATCCAGCATATAATCAGCCATAGCATCAAATCGTCGGCGTATGGGATAACGGTTGAAACGTAGGTACTGTTCTTCAATAAACGGGGCAGGTATGGTGATGTATTTGGTCAGCTTCACGTCTGCTGCCTTGAAGTAGGTGTTCTCTATGTGGAGGATAAACTTGTCAAGCTCTGAAATGAAGCCGAAAGAGGCTTTATAGGCTATTCTGTCGATGAGGCTTGAGGATGGCTTTTCTAACAGTTCATTCACTAGCCCGAAGTATGTTTGGTACTTATATTTGTGTTCCAACACTCCGGAGAGTATTTGTTCCATACTGGTTTCGGGCACGGTTTCTTCCCCAAGTTCGGGGAGGACGTTGGAGATATAATCGGAAAACACTTTGTTGGGGGAGATAATCAGAATATCTTTTGATGAGATGCTGTCTCTGAAGGTATAGAGCAGGTAGGCTATGCGGTGCAGGGCTATGGATGTTTTTCCAGAGCCGGCCACTCCTTGAATAATAAGCGTGCGGATATCTTCGTTGCGGATAATCCGGTTCTGTTCCCGTTGGATGGTGGCAACGATATTTTTCATCTTGTCATCTGCATTGGAACTTAACTCTTTTTGCAGAATGTCGTCATGGACGGTCAGGGCACTTTCAATCATAAATTCCATTTTGCCGCCCCGAATTCTGTATTGGCGTTTTAGGGAAATTACTCCTTTAATCTCTCCCGATGGAGACCGATAGCCTGCTTCTCCTAATTCATGGTCATAGAACATGCTCGAAACGGGTGCTCGCCAGTCATGGATAAGGGTAGCTCGACTTTCCGGGTCATAGAAGGTATGGATACCTATATAGATAGGCATCACTTTGCTGTTTTCTTTCTTTTCCAAAAAATCAATTCGTCCGAAGTAAGGAATGGCAAGTATCTTGGTGAGCCGCTTATGCTTGTTGATTACACTTTCCCCCAAGGCAAAATGGTTCAGGATGCTTTCGCGCATGGAGCGTATCTCGTGTGGGTCGATGTCTTTGTTGGACCAGATATAGTCTTTGTATTCTGCCAAGGTGTCGACGTGGTCTTTCACGGATGCGTCGGTATTACCGATAACCTTTTTCAGAAAACTGATTATTTGCTTTAAATATTCTTTCTCTTGTTTCTCTGTTTGATTGAATGCCATAATTAGTTGTTGCTAAAAGATAAGACAGTGTGCAAAATTAGTGTATTGTATCGGGAAGGGAAATGGCTATTTATAGCTATATACTGGGAAGTTTTATATCTTTGCACATTCAAAAAAGTGGAGGTAAATGGACATTCATGAGCTTGCAAGGCAGAATCAGCAATCTGCATGGAAAGTATTGGAAGATACCTGTATTATTGAAGCATGGGAGCGCATTGGAGCAACCGTTCATTTGGTGGGCTCACTCCGTACCGGGCTGTTGGCGAAAAGTAGGGATATAGATATCCATATTTATACCGATAGGTTGGATGTAGGAGAGAGCTTTTCGGTCATCCGGGAACTTGCGGAACGGTTGCCTTTGCAGGAAATACAATATAGGAACCTTATCCATACGGAGGAAGAGTGCATGGAGTGGCATGCTTTATATAAGGATAGAGAACAGAATACTTGGAAGTTTGATATGATTCACATCCGGAAAGGTTCCAGGTATGATGGTGTTGTAGAAAAGGTGACTGCCGCTATTGCGGAGCGCCTTACTCCTGAAATTAGGAAAACGATATTGCAAATCAAATTCGATGTGCCGGATGGTGTAACGATTCCAGGTATAGAGATTTATCATGCTGTCTTTACGGGAGGTGTCGGCACTTATAAGGAGCTTGAAGAGTGGCGCAAAACAAATCAGTTGGCGGATGGTCTCGGTTGGCTTCCGTAATCTTAGAGGTAGATACCAAGATTTTCTACTATATGGATGGCTTCCATTATATTGTTGGCATTTAACTTGCTTAGGATGTTTTTCCGGTGATTGTTCACAGTATAGATGCTCACTCCCAGCTGGTAAGCGATTTCCTTGCTTAGAAAACCTTGTCGGATGAGTCGTAATATTTCTTTCTCCCGGTTGGATAATTGTTTGTCAGGAGAAACAGTGCATGTTGGAAGCATCTCTCCCGTTTTTCTGTTCACCACCGTCTGGTCGGGAAGTATATCCATTACTCCCATAATTATCCAGGCTTTACCATTCCGGTCTGTTTCTATGACTTGTTGCCGGCTGCTTACATTGATATACTGTTGCCGTGCATTCAACATACGGAATTGAAATATTTGCCGGTAATCATTTCTTTCTTCCGGTGGGAGTGAGTAGATGAACTGTCCATGCTCGATTTGGCATTCCGTGAGTTGCATTCTGTCATCAGGATGTATTCTCTCTTCCAGTAAATCGCCTTGTTGCCTGATTGTCTTTATCCAAGTGGGATTGTATCCGAAAAGATGGGCAAAACTGTCGGATGCAAAATCGTATCTCTCTTTAAATACGTCAACTGTAAAAATACAGCTCTGGCTCATTTGTGAGAACGCTTGCACGGATATTCTTTTCTTGTTCCACAAATCATAGTCCACATCGGGACCGCTAATCTGCTGTCTTGCCCATAATTCTTTGGGAGTTGTCTTGTTGGTAGTCATGGAACAAAGATAACTGATAATTTTCTTTTGAGCTTTATCTTTTACGGGATAATATTATTTCTAAGAATATGTTGTAGGGTTGGATTAAGTGGCTACCTTTGTAGGCCGTGTCATTGGGGACGTCGTGAATGAAAAGCAAACGAGTAATAAATTCAATATGTGATAAGATGAAAGATATACCGGCAGACAGCTTAATAAAGAATTATTTTCCTGTAGATTATATAGATTCTTTTTCTAAAGTGATGGTCACTGGGCAGGCTTTGACACCGGAAGATTTTCGCAATCTTGCCTTCAGCCGATTTCCTAAGTGGATTGGTTGGCTCATGAATTTTAGGAATGCGATTGTAAAGCCATTAGGACTGGATACAGCAACCAGATTTACAGATATGGTCTTGGATAAAAATCTGCATGAAGAAATTCTCGGAATGCCGGATAAGCATCTTGATTTCCATGTGTCCATGTGGTGCGGGGAATATCACGAAGGAAAACAAGAACTTCGGATTACTACTGTTGTGAAGTACAATAATTGGCTGGGAAGGGCATATTTCTTTATTATCAGACCTTTTCATGGGATAATAGTAAAGTCTATCTTAAAGCATGTTGCTGGGGATAGGGGGAGTGGGTGTAAATAAATACTCCCATTGAAATATTATCATTTCAATGGGAGTATTTATTTGAGTGGTGCCACCAGGAATCGAACCGGGGACACAAGGATTTTCAGTCCTTTGCTCTACCAACTGAGCTATGGCACCATGTTTATCTCTTTTGCGGTTGCAAAGGTAGTGAAACTTTTGGACTATGCAATAGCTTTCATAATAAAAAACGCTGATAATTGGCTATATGGCTAATTATCAGCGTTTATGATTTGAGAAAAAATACTGAAAAAGTTTTATAGTTATGCTTTTTCCGCTTCTTCTTCCTTCAAAGGATTCCATCCTTGTGCTTTGAGTTCAAACTCTTGACCGTCACGGGTAATTAGGGCGCAGCCTAATTCCGGTTTGGTGATATGGCCAATCAGCTTGACGCCTTCCATTTCGGCAACCTTTTCATGGTCGGCAATGGGGACGGTGAACAATAACTCATAATCCTCGCCTCCGTTCAGTGCACAAGTGCTCAGGTTCATATTGAATTCTTCTGCCATTACAGCCGTCTGATAGTCGATAGGAATATGTTCTTCGTAAACTCGGCAACCCACTTTGCTTTGGGTACAAATATGCAGTAATTCCGAAGAAAGTCCGTCCGATATATCCATCATGGAGGTGGGTTGTATACCTTCTTCTGCCAGTTTCTGAATGATGTCACGGCGTGCTTCGGGCTTCAGTTGACGTTCCAGAAGATACTCCTTCCCCGAGAAGTCCGGTTGCAAGTCTTTGTCACCTCCTTTGAGCACCGCCTTTTCGCGTTCCAAAAGCTGTAGTCCCATGTAGGCGGCACCCAAGTCGCCGCTGACGCAAATCAGGTCGGTTTCGCGGGCACCATTGCGGTAGACCACTTTTCCTTTCTCACCCTCGCCTATGCAGGTGATGCTGATGGTAAGCCCAGTATAGGAAGCGGAGGTGTCTCCTCCCACGATGTCAACATCATATTCTTCGCAAGCCAAACGGATGCCGGCATAGAGTTCCTCCATGTCTTCTATACTGAAACGCTTGGATATACCCAAGGAAACGGTAATCTGCTTCGGTGTGCCGTTCATGGCATAGATATCGGAGAAATTGACTACGGCCGATTTATACCCCAAATGCTTGAGCGGTACATACACAAGGTCGAAGTGGACGCCTTCCATTAGCAAGTCGGTGGTAACGAGCACTTCCTTTTCGGCCGGGTAGGAGAGGACGGCGGCATCATCTCCGACACCATATCGGCTCGACTCATTCTTTAGTTCAATGCCTTCGGTGAGGTGACGGATGAGGCCGAATTCACCGAGGGTAGCTATTTCTGTTCTCATGCTTTCTTATGCTCTATTAATCAATTCACGCATAATCTCTGTCATTCTCGGTTGTGCCTCGTCTGCAGCTTTCTGCACTTCTTCGTGAGAAACTTCTACGATTTTACCTTCTACCCCCAAGTCTGTAATGACAGATACGCCGAACACTTTGATTCCGCAATGATTTGCCACGATGACTTCCGGCACGGTGGACATGCCCACTGCATCGGCACCCAGAATATGGAACATCTTGTATTCCGCAGGTGTTTCGAATGTGGGACCTTGCGTACCGATATAGACACCGTGCTGAACCTTGATGCCCTTTTCTGCTGCAATGGCGTCGGCCTTACGAATCAGCTCTTTGTCATAGGCCTCGCTCATATCCGGGAAACGAGGGCCGTAAGGTATGTTTTTGCCACGCAATGGATGTTCGGGGAAGTAGTTTATATGGTCGGTGATAATCATCAGGTCGCCGATCGCAAAATCCGGATTTGTGCCGCCACTGGCATTGGAAACGAATAAGGTCTTGATACCCAGTTCGCGCATTACACGTACCGGGAAGGTTACTTCCTTCATGGAATAGCCCTCGTAAAAATGGAAACGTCCCTGCATCGCCATGATGTCTTTATGGCCCAGTTTGCCGAAGATAAGTTTTCCGCTGTGTCCCTCTACGGTAGAGACGGGGAAGTTGGGGATTTCTTCGTACCTTATCTCATACTTTTCAGTGATTTCACCGGCAAGACTGCCGAGTCCGGTACCGAGGATGATTGCTGTCTCAGGCTGGGTGTGCATCTTTCCCTTCAGAAAGGCTGCTGTTTCTTGAATGCGCTCTAACATAGCCAATAATGTTTTGGTTAAATATATATTGTTGATTTTGTAAGATTTCTATTTCTATCGGCAGCACGTAGATGTACGGCTTTAGTGTTTCGTCCAGTGCGGGATGGAGTTTCAGCCTTGCCGCATCTTTCTCCGTGGTGATTATCAGTCTTTTCCACTCTTCCAGGTGCAGGAATTGTTCCTTTATTTGCAATAAATCCTTGGGAGTAAAGTCATGATGGTCATCAAATGACAGCAATTTGACGTGTGGCGTGTAAGATTCCACTTCTTTCTGTAAGGGGGCGGGGGAGGCGATGCCTGTCACCAGCAGTACTTGCTCGTCTCTGGTGAGGGAGGAGAGCACTTTCCGGCTGTTCGTTTTCTCGGGAAATAGCGGTGTCAACATTCCATAGCGGAATCTGGAGAAATACAGTTGTTGGTATGGATAGAGGTGGAGCCGTTTAGCTATGATGTTGAAGTCTATCGGCTTGATATCATCCGGACATTTGGTGACGATGACCATCTGTGCCCGGTTTTTACCGCTTGAAGGTTCGCGGAGTCTTCCGGCAGGGAGCAAGGCATCATCGCACAGTAACCGGTGAAAATCAGTTAGTAGAATGTTCAGCCCAGCTTTTACATGGCGATGTTGGAAGGCATCGTCCAGGATGATGGCTTCTACAGTGGGATTTTCCAGTTTCAGCAGTTGCTCAATGCCGTGGCAACGGTTTTCGTCTACCGCTACCCGTGCATTGGGGAATTTATTTTTAATTTGATACGGCTCGTCACCTATTTGGCGTACATTGCTCTTGTCATCGGCCAATACATAGCCTCGGCTTTTACGCTTGTAACCCCGACTGAGGGTGGCTACATTTACTCCGTTTTTTTGTAATAGCTTTATCAGATATTCGGTATGTGGCGTCTTGCCAGTTCCGCCCACAGCAAGATTGCCCACGCATATTACTGGAACGTCAAAACTCTTTGACCGGAGCCAGCCCCAGTCAAAGAGTTTATTTCGCAAGCATACCCCTATCCCATAAAGCCATGATAGGGGATATAGCCAATGATATATCTTGATAAAGTTTTCCTCCATTTATTGAATATTCAGTTCAAAGGGTACACGTGCTTGTATACGGTCACATTTGTCAAAATTCTCCAGGACGCTGAACTGCTGGTATATCTCGCCCATTGTGCCTTTCAGCATACGTGCTTTGATGTAGTTACCCGGATTGGTGTTCATCAGACTTTCAAAGAAACTTTCCTTTTTCGGATAGCTCATCACGGTATAGGCATCTACTCCGGCCTTTGCAATGGCAATGTCCAAAGCTTTGTCCAAACCACCCAATTCGTCGACTAGTCCTAGTTCCTTGGCCTTGCTTCCGGTCCATACACGGCCTTGGGCAATTTTATCCAGGTCTTCCTTGCTGATGCCTCGGCCATCGGAGCAGCGGGTGAGGAAGAGGTCATATCCGTTGTTCACATACATTTGCATCAGCCCTTTTTCCCCGTCATTCATCGGGCGTGTCAGCATGCCGAAGTCTGCGTATTTATTGGTTTTCACTACATCAAAATTTACCCCGATTTTATCAGTCAGCCCCTTTGCGTTGGGGAACATGCCGAAGATGCCGATAGAACCCGTCAGTGTGGTA
>ERZ791878.1463-NODE-1463-length-10127-cov-3.051033_pt1 | contig 10127 bp, 9 predicted proteins | sample MGYA00510277_ERZ791878 | MGnify/ENA primary metagenome ERZ791878 (study PRJEB30046, sample SAMN00792094) | human gut metagenome | study: EMG produced TPA metagenomics assembly of the A metagenome-wide association study of gut microbiota in type 2...
AAAATAATAGAGAATGGATCATAAATCTTTTTTAATACAATTACAATCCCGATTGGGCAAAGATAAAGGAGAAATCGACAGCTACATGTCTGCATTCCTTCAAATTTTGAAGGAACGTTGTTCTCAGATGGACACTGTGGCAATACAAGGATTCGGGTTATTCGAGCCCAAAAAGAAATTGGAACGAGTAGTCGTGAATCCGTCAACCGGTAAGCGTATGCTTGTCCCTCCCAAGATGATTCTGTCATTTAAACCGGGGAGTGCTATTAAAACTAAACTTAAAATGTTGTCTTCCAAATGAACGAAAAAATATCTTTTCCCGATTTGGTTGGATTGCTTTCTTCAAAGATGAATATCACGAAGAAAGAAGCTGAAACTTTTTTGAAAGAATTTTTTACTGTTTCAACAGAAGTCATAACTTCCGGTGAAGAGTTGAGAATAAACGGGTTAGGTTTATTTAAACCTATATGGGTAGAAGCCCGAGGAAGTATCAATGTTCAAACCGGAGAACCTGTGGAGATACCGGGGCACTATAAACTGTCTTTTATTCCTGATAAAGTACTGCGTGAAGCTGTTAATGCCCCATTTTCCAGCTTTTCTGTCGAAGTCCTCAATGATCATGTGCCGATTGAGGATATGACGGCCGTTCCAAGTCAAGATATAGATGAAAATAACGACATTTGTAATACCGAAAATGTAGAACTACAAGATTCAAAAGAAATTCGAGAAAAAGAAGAGGAAGATGAACCCATAGAACCGGCTCATGAATATATTCAGGAAGATAAATCAGCCGATGAAGAATCTTCTGAATCTACTGTATCATCACAGGAAATAGAGAAATTTCAAGAGGAAATTATTCAACCCGAATCAGAGACGAAAGTAGAAGAAAAAGAGGAAGATTGTTATGAAGATTATTTGCGGAAATCGGCTTCTCGAAAATCATTCTGGTGGGGTGTACTGTCCGCATTCGGCATTATTATATGCTTGGCCGGAGGTATATTTTTTATGGGAAATGATAGCCCTTATGTTGTGAAAATCGGAGAATATACTCTGTCTTTGGGAAAGCAGTCGATCGATTCGCGACCCATGAACAACAATCCCGAATCGGTTGTTCTACCGGAAAATAAAGATACACTTTTAGAAATGGAAAAGGATTCTGTCCTTAAAGACTCGGTAATCTCGGCTTCTCCCCTCGCAGCGCCTGAGGTCAAGCCGATTATAGAAACTATTCGATCAGGAGTATTTCTGACGACATTGGCTCGAAAATATTTTGGGCATAAGGCATTTTGGGTGTATATTTATGAAGAAAACAAGGACGTGATTAAAAATCCTAATCAAGTTCCGATTGGGACTCGTTTAACCATTCCAAGTGCATCGAAATATGATATTGATGCAAACAATAGGACTTCTGTCGAGAAAGCTAAGGCATTAGCCGCGAAAATACAGAGTCGTTATGAATAAATATCAACAGAGTCGTTAGCTGAATAAGTTAGCGACTTAGTCTTTTTTAAGTGAATAGTTAGCCATTTTTAACGCGATTGGGTATATATAGAACCAGTGTATGGCTAATTTTGCGACAGAGAAAGTCAAAAAACGTATAAATTAAAAATACAAAAAGATAAAACGTATGAGTGAAACAGTAGATATTCGGGAGTTGAACGATCTGATCGCCAGTAAAAGTTCGTTTGTGAATATGATAACACAAGGCATGGATCAAGTTATTGTCGGTCAAAAACATTTGGTGGATTCACTGATGATAGGATTGTTATCCAACGGACATATCTTGCTTGAAGGTGTACCGGGGTTAGCAAAAACTTTGGCTATAAAAACATTGGCTTCTCTCATTGATGCTAAATATAGCCGCATACAATTCACGCCCGATTTACTGCCTGCCGATGTTATGGGTACGATGATATATAGTCAGGCAAAAGAACAATTTCAAATCAAGAAAGGTCCTATTTTCGCCAATTTTGTTTTGGCAGATGAAATTAACCGCGCCCCGGCAAAAGTACAAAGTGCGCTATTAGAGGCCATGCAGGAACGTCAGGTTACCATTGGTGAGCAGACGTTTAAATTAGACGATCCGTTTTTGGTTATGGCTACTCAGAACCCGATAGAGCAAGAAGGTACATATCCGTTACCGGAGGCACAGGTGGACCGTTTTATGCTTAAAGTAATTATCGGATATCCTAAAAAAGAAGAAGAAAAACTCATTATACGTCAGAATATAAGCGGACGAAAAATAGATATTAAACCCGTTCTGCAACCGTCTGAGATTATTGAAGCGAGAGAGATTGTCCAAAAAGTTTATATAGATGAAAAAATAGAACGGTATATTGTTGATATCGTATTTGCAACACGTTTCCCCCAAGATTATGGTTTGGGAGAGCTGAAAGAAATGATATCATTCGGAGCCTCTCCTCGTGCATCTATTAGTCTGGCCTTAGCAGCCCGGGCTTATGCATTTTTAAAACAACGGGGCTATGTTATTCCCGAAGATGTGCGAGCCGTTTGTCACGATGTATTGCGTCATCGTATCGGGTTGAGCTACGAAGCCGAGGCCAACAATATGACCGCAGAAGAAATTATTAGTGAAATACTCAATAAGGTAGAAGTTCCCTAAACGATGTTCGGGATATAATTTATGGAAACCAGTGAGCTGTTAAAAAAAGTTCGTCATATCGAGATAAAGACGAGAGGTCTTTCCCGTAATATATTTGCGGGGCAATACCATTCGGCTTTTAAAGGTCGGGGTATGGCGTTCTCCGAAGTTCGAGAATATCAATATGGCGATGACGTAAGAGATATAGACTGGAACGTGACGGCACGTTACAATAAACCTTACGTGAAAGTATTTGAAGAAGAAAGGGAATTGACAGTCATGCTTTTGGTCGATGTCTCTGCCAGTAGAAATTTTGGAGCGGTAGGAGAGGCCAAACGTGAGATGATGGCCGAAGTCGCTGCAACCATTGCATTCTCGGCTATACAAAATAACGATAAGATAGGTATGATATTTTTTTCCGATAAGATAGAAAAATTCATACCTCCTAAAAAGGGCCGCAAGCATATTTTGTATATCATACGAGAACTTATAGACTTCCAACCCGAGAGTACAGGAACTAATATAAGTTTGGCTCTGGAATATATGACAAACGCGATCAAGAAACGATGCACGACGTTTTTGATTTCTGATTTCGTGGACGGGAACGACTATAAAAATGCTTTATCGATAGCAAATCGTCGTCACGATTTGGTGGCAATACAAGTATATGACCGACGTGAAACTCAATTACCCGATGTAGGATTGATTAAACTCCAAGATTCCGAGCGAGGGTGTGAGCAGTGGGTAGATTCGTCTTCGGCAAACGTGCGAAACCGATATGCCGCTTGGTGGAATTCGAGACAAGAAAAAATGCTTGCGACTTTACGTAAAAGTAGAGTCGATTTAGCGACTATCGCAACAAACGATGATTTTGTCGTAGCCCTTATGACTCTCTTCAAGCGAAGAGGGTAGATTAAAAATCTATGTATATATGAAAAGAAGGTATATAATATTACAGTTGTTGGGTCTTTGTTCTGTATTGCCGGTATTTATGGCAACTGTATCTGCCCAGAATAATATAGTCGTGCGAGCCCAAATGGATTCTGCCGCTATTATGATGGGAGATCAAACTACGGTGCGATTAGAGGTTTCTCAGGATAAAGATAAATTTGTGAGGTTACCCATTATTCAAGATACGCTTGTTACAGGTGTAGAAGTGTTGAAGGTGTCCAAACCCGATACGATCGATTTGAAAAACAATCGGATACAAATAAATAATGAAGTTCTTGTCACCTCGTTCGATTCGGGACTTTATTATCTACCTCCGTTCAAATATGTCATAGAAGACGATACTTTCGAGACTCAGGCGTTGAGTCTCAAAGTAGTACCGGTTCCGGTTGATACAACTCATGCAGAGTTCGATATAAAAGGAGTAGATGCACCACCTTTCGTATTGATGGATTACATTCCGTCGTGGGTAATATATTTATTGGTCGCTTTAATCGTCATAGCGGCAGGAATATATGCATATTGGCGTTGGGGCCGGCGGAAAAAAGGCGAAGAAACTATCGATGAAAAAATGTTGGTTCCGCCTTATGACCGGGCAATACAAGCTTTACACGAATTAAAAGACTCTAAACTTTGGCAACAAGGTCAGGAGAAGGCCTATTATACGACTTTAACGGAGATTCTTAGAGAGTATATCGACGAACGATTTCATATCAATGCAATGGAAATGACTTCTTCTCAAATTATTGAAACATTGCATCGTAACGAAGAGACAAAAGCTGTCAATCGGCAATTACGAGATATTCTTGAAATGGCCGATTTCGTGAAGTTCGCAAAAATGAGACCTCTGCCGGACGACAATGAGCAGGTAATGCGTTATGCCGAGACTTTTGTTGAAGAGACTAAACCGGAAGAAAAGGCTCCTGAATCCGAGAATCAGACTTCCGAAAAAACGGAATGAAAAGAGATGTTGAACGAAGGTTGATAACAGCCTTTAAAATAATTTGAAAATGGTATTTGCGAATCCTTTATATTTACTTCTGTTGTTATTGATTATACCGGTAATAGCATGGTATATTCTTAAACAGAAGCGTATGCAGGCTGCACTACAAGTCTCTACGACACAGCCATTCGATAAAATGCCGCGTACATACAAAATTTACCTGCGGCATTTCAATTTTGTTTTGCGCGTTTTGGCAGTGGTTCTTTTGATTATTGCATTAGCTCGTCCCCAATCTACCGATAGCTGGCAAAATTCCTCTACCGAAGGAGTGGATATAGTGCTTGCCCTTGACATTTCTGGAAGTATGTTAGCCCGCGATTTCAAACCGGATAGAGTAGAGGCGGCAAAAGATGTAGCTGCACAGTTTGTTTCCGGGAGAGAACACGACAATATAGGCTTGGTGATCTTCGCCGGGGAAAGTTTTACCATGTGTCCGATGACAACAGATCATGCCGTCCTTCTTAATTTAATGAAAGATGTCCATTGCGGTATGGTCGACGATGGAACAGCAATCGGTGATGGTTTGGCAACCGCTATTAACAGAATAAAAGACGGACCAGCCAAATCGAAGACAATTATACTGCTGACCGATGGTACGAACAATGCCGGTGACATTGCGCCGGCGACCGCGGCACAAATAGCGAAGTCGTTTGGAATCCACGTTTATACGATAGGGGTGGGAACAAAAGGATTAGCGCCTACACCGGTTCAGACACCGTATGGCATTACATATCAGAATATGCCGGTCGAAATGGACGAAGAGGCCTTGAAGCAAATTGCAGAGACAGCAGATGGAAAATATTTCAGGGCAACGAACAAAAACGTCCTCAAAGGTATTTTTGAGGAAATAGATAAATTGGAGAAAACGAAGTTAACAGTTAAAGAATTCAGCGTAAAAGAGGAAGAATACACTATTTGGGCATTAATGGCTCTCTTATGCTTAGGTTTGGAAATTGTTCTTCGTCATACGTTATTGAAAAATATTCCTTAAACAGAAGTTGATTATGTTTCGATTTGCACAACCTGAATACCTATATTTATTGATCATTGTTCCTATATTGTGGGGACTGTTTATCTATGGGCGTTATCGGTCCCGACGTAATTTGGCCAAGTACGGCAATCCGTCGGTGCTGGCTCCTTTGATGACCGATGTCTCAAAATATAAACCATGGATTAAATTTATTATTCAACAATTGGCGTTTATTGTCATTGTATTTATGTTGGCGCGCCCCCAGTTCGGTTCTAAACTCGAAACCGTAAAGAAACAAGGAGTCGAAATTATGATAGCGCTAGACGTCTCCAATTCGATGATGGCGAAGGATATAGCGCCTAATCGATTGGAAAAAGCAAAGATGATGTTGTCCAAACTCGTAGATGAATTGGACAACGACAAGATAGGTCTTATTGTTTTTGCAGGAGATGCTTATACTCAGTTACCGATTACATCGGATTTTGTGTCGGCTAAAATGTTTTTGAATACCATTAATCCCAATATGGTTCCGACACAAGGTACAGCTATTGGTCGGGCTATTTCTACTGCGATGAATTCATTTACACCCAACGAAGGGGTAGATAAAGCAATCATTGTCATAACCGATGCAGAAAATCATGAAGACGATGCTGTTCAAATGGCAAAAGCTGCGGCCGAAAAAAATATCAAAGTAGATGTAATCGGTATCGGGTCGTTGGAAGGTGTTCCTATCCCGACCGGGAACAGTGAAAATAACTTTATTAAAGACAGAGACGGTAATGTAGTTATTTCGAAATTGAACGAGTCTCTCGGCCAAGAAATAGCAAAGGCAGGAACTGGTATTTATGTTCGAGCCGATAATACCAATAGTGCATTGAGAGCCTTGACCTCAGAAGTAAAGAAAATGAAAAAAGCCGATATTGAGAGTAAGGTCTATTCGCAATATGATGAACAATTTCAGGGGCTGGCGTGGATAGCATTGTTATTATTAATAGTAGATGTGTTTATTGTAGACAGAAAGAACAGTTGGTTAAAAAAGATAACTTTCTTTTCATAAATATGTTGAGATATGAAATCTATCAGATATATAATGTATTTTGTGTTGATGAGCATGACAATGAGTTTGCTCGCACAAGAGAATGCACAGGCTGTTGCGCAAGGTGAAAATAAAATAGATGAAAAAGTCGAACGCAATACGATTAGAAAAGGGAACGGATTATTTAACGATAAAAAATATACCGAAGCTGAGATCGAATACCGTAAAGCTCTGGAAGCTAACCCTTCGTCGGAAATTGCAACATACAATTTAGGTGCGGCGCTTTACAAACAGCAGAAATGGAATGATTCTCGCAACGAATATAGAAAAATCGTACAAGCATCGTCCGATTCTTTACGAGCAGCACACGCTTGGCATAATCTTGGAAACATATCGTTCCAAGAAAAAAATTATGCTCAAAGTATAGAAGAATATAAAAATGCTCTCCGACGAAATCCGAAAGACGACGAGACGCGTTACAACCTCAGACTGGCACAATTGCTGTTAAAGAAACAACAACAAGAGCAACAAAATCAAGATAAAAACGACGACAAAGACCAGCAAGATAAGAACAAAGATCAACAAAAAGACCAAAAGCAAGATCAACAAGAGCAAAACAACAATCAAAATAACCAAGATAAAAATAAAGATCAACAAGAACAAAATAAACCACAGCAGCAACAACCACAACAATCTCAAATGTCGAAAGAGAATGCACAACAAATTCTCGATGCGATTCAACAGGACGAACGAGATACACAAGAAAAAGTCCAAAAAGCGCTGATGCAGCAACAAAAACGTAAAAAGACCGATAAAGAATGGTAGAATCATATAACATAGTTATATAAATAGTTATGAGAAAATATTTAATAATGTTTGGGGCTTTGGTCTGTATGGCAACTCTGTGGGCCGATAATGTGCGGTTTGCAGTAGATGGCCCCAGACAAGTGATACAAGGGCAACAATTCCAATTGGAATATACTTTGTATAATGCATCAGGTAAAGATTTGAGGTTACCTGAATTTTCTGGCTGTAAAGTATTATATCAAGGAACGAGCTCAGGCACGAGTGTATCTGTTGTAAACGGTAATGTCGATAGACAAACAACGGAAACACATGTAATTACTTTGAGAGCGGAAAAAGAAGGTAGCTACACTTTTGCACCGGCTACAATCTCGGCCGATGGGCGTACTTTTTCTACCAATACATGGAAGTTAACGATACTTCCTCCCGATAAAACATCGTCCTCGGCAGGCGGTGCTTCGAGACAGTCGATGGGAGAAGAAGCTGGAAATACGGAATTATTTATTCGGACTGTACTTTCGAAGACAAAAGTATATGAACAAGAAGCATTGCTGGCAACGATAAAATTATACACTCGGGCATCGGGTGTACAAGCAGAGAATTATAGCTTCCCTTCATTCGAAGGATTTGTGGTACAGGATATAGACTTACCTCAAAACACGTCGTTCGAATTGGAAAATTACAATGGGGTGAACTATAAAATGGCGATTTTGAAACAATGCCTTTTGTTCCCTCAACGTACCGGGAAAATAACTATTAATCCAGGGAAATTCGACTTTCAAGTAGAAACATATCAACTCGTTAATGGACCGTTTGGCCCAATGAGAGTTCCACAAGGGGTAAGTCGATCTGTTAGTTCGAATGCTGCTTCTGTCGAAGTAATGCCTCTACCGGCGGGTAAACCGGTCTCATTTATGGGAGGAGTAGGTAATTTTACATTGAGTAGCTCGATTAGTTCTACACATGTGAAAGCAAATGAAGCAATAACTTTAAAATTGATATTCAAGGGTTCGGGAAATTTGAAATATATGAAAAATCCCGATTTGAAATTACCCAACGATTTCGATACTTACGACCCCAAAGTAGATGTTTCGGTAAAAGCTACGACAGGAGGAGTTAGCGGTACTCGGACGGTAGAATATACTACGATTCCTCGTTTTGCGGGTAAATTCAAAATACCGGCAGTAGAGTTCTCCTATTTCGATACAAAATCCAAACAATATAAAACTTTACATACAGAAGAGTACGAGATTACAGTCGAAAAAGGTGCTTCTGGTGAGGGAGGAAAAACCGTTTCTAATTTTTCCAACAAAGAAGATTTAAAATTACTGAACCGGGACATTCACTACATTAAATTAAACAAGATGAACTTGGTGCAGACTCCTTCGATATATGTAGATAATTGGAAATATTGGTTCTGGTATATTTTACCGACATTAGCTTTTTGTATTTTTGTACTTATAAATCGCAAACAAGCAAAAGCGAATGCCAATGTCGCTCTGATGAAAAACAAAAAGGCCAATAAGGTCGCATTGAAGCGATTGAAAGTTGCAGGGAAATATCTGAAAAATCATGACAAAGAACATTTTTACGACGAAGTACTCAAAGCCATATGGGGATATTTGAGCGATAAACTCAGTCTGCCGCTTTCTGAACTTACTAAGGACAATGTTGCAACTGAGCTGGAAAAATATGGGGCAGGAGAAGATCTAATATCTACGTTCAATGATATCCTGAGTCGATGTGAGTTCGCTCAATATGCACCGGCACAGTCAAATGAAACTATGGAGGAGTTATATTCACAAACTCTCGATGCTATAAGCAGAATGGAAAATACAGTAAAAAAGTAAAATAGGGAAAAATGAAAAAGATATATATTTATTTACTTTTTGTAGTTATAGGAATATCGCCTATATATAGCCAGACAACTTTGACACAAGCCAATGAAGCTTATGGGCAGGAAGATTACATTAAGGCAATAGAATTATATGAGCAGACATTAAGAGAACAAGGCGTATCGTCCGATTTATATTATAATTTAGGCAATGCTTACTATAAACACAATGAGTTTGCGAAAGCAATACTAAATTACGAACGAGCTCTATTACTGAATCCCGGTAATGAAGATGCCCGTTTTAATTTAGAGATGGCCAATACCCACATCGTTGATAAAATCGACCCGGTAGGTAAGTTCTTTCTTTCCGTATGGATAGATTCATTACGCAATTTTTTGTCATCGAATACATGGGCAGTCATAGGAATAGTTTCATTTCTATTGTTTATCGGAGGTCTATATTTATATCTGTTCTCCAAGTCTGTCAAAGCAAAGAAATTCGGTTTTTTTGGAGGAATTATACTTTTCTTGATTGCTGTTCTTGCCAATTGGTTTGCATGGGGACTGAATAGTAAGTTAAAAGCCCGTAGTGAAGCCATCGTATTTGCTGCGACTGTTCCGGTAAAAAGTTCTCCGGCAGAAAGTGGAACAGACCTCTTTATTTTACATGAGGGGACTAAGGTCTCTATATTAAGTAAATTGGGAGACTGGTCCGAGGTCAAGATAAGTGACGGAAATCGCGGGTGGTTACCCTCTTCGTCAATAGAAATTATCTAATTCTATGTCGATACTCCAACAATTAATAGAATGGGATAAAGAATTATTACTATTTTTAAATAGTATGCATACCCCGTTTGGAGATAAATTCATGTGGGTATATACAGGAAAATACACATGGATACCTTTGATATTATCTCTTCTATTTGTCCT
>ERZ791878.1465-NODE-1465-length-10120-cov-116.469250_pt1 | contig 10120 bp, 9 predicted proteins | sample MGYA00510277_ERZ791878 | MGnify/ENA primary metagenome ERZ791878 (study PRJEB30046, sample SAMN00792094) | human gut metagenome | study: EMG produced TPA metagenomics assembly of the A metagenome-wide association study of gut microbiota in type 2...
CGAATAGGGAATAATGTGATAGCGAAGAGAGAAAAGCATGGAATTTTGTGATAAAGTTGTATCTTTTTCTTGAAAACAGAGAAAAGAATAAGAAGAAAAACTATGGAATTCGACAAATCACCGAACTTAAAATATCAAGCCGTAACCGTTAATTCTGCGAAAGAAAATTGCGGAATCCGCAAAAATCTTTCCTGTTATGATTGTAAATATAGAGACTAATATCTACCTTTGCTACGTATAGACGATAGTTTTATGATTCTGTATTTACCATTATAAGTTAACGAACTTAAAATATCAAGCCGTAACCGTTAATTCTGCGAAAGAAAACTGCGGAAATCCGCAAAAATTCTACATAGAAATAATAAAAGTATTATTTTTGCAAAAGAAAAATGCGGAAATCCGCAAAAATCTTTCCTGTTATGATTGTAAATAGAGACAAATATCTACAAGAGTTGGTTAGTTCACGCCATAATGGACTGGTAAAAATCATTACCGGTATGCGCCGTTGCGGAAAATCCTTTCTGCTGTTTCGTCTCTTCAAGCGTTTCCTTGAAGACGATGGAGTCATGCCCGACCACATCATAGAAATGGCATTCGATGACTATGCATTCAAGGAGTTTCGCAATCCTGACAAGTTTTATAAGTATGTAAAAGAGAAGATTGCTGACGACCAACCTTATTACATTCTGCTTGATGAGGTACAGATGCTTGGCGAGTTTGAAGATGTACTAAATGGATTATTGCATATTCCCAATGCTGATGTTTATGTGACGGGAAGCAATGCACGCTTCCTATCCAAGGATATAATAACCGAATTTCGTGGACGAGGATACCAAATACACGTTTCACCACTCAGCTTTGCTGAATTTATGACCGTATATGATGGCGACAAGCAGGATGGTTGGAACGAATATTTGCTTTATGGTGGTCTTCCGCCTGTTGTTCTACAAAAGACAGAAGAAGAAAAAGTGAGACTTCTGAACAGCCTCTTGACTGAGACTTACATGATAGATGTCATCAACAGAAACAAGATAAAGAACGATGCAGAACTCAACGATTTATTCAAGATTCTCGCATCGGGAATTGGCGGACTTACCAATCCACAACGACTTGCCAATACTTTCCAATCTGTAAAGAATGTCTCTATAAGCTCTGCAACCATCAAGAAATACATCGAATATCTTGCAGATGCGTTCTTGCTTGAGCCATGCAATCGCTATGACGTAAAAGGTCGTAAGTATATCGGAACGCCATTGAAATATTATTTTTCTGACTTAGGCATTCGCAATGCACTTCTCGGCTTTCGCCAACAAGAGAAAACCCATCTGATGGAGAATGCCATCTATAATGAACTTCGCTACCGTGGATATAGTGTGGACATTGGCAACGTAGAATTCAACGGCGTGGACGAAAAAGGAACCAAAGTGAGACGGATGCTTGAAGTTGACTTTGTTTGCAACCAAGGCTACAAACGCTGCTACATCCAGTCGGCTCTCAGTTTGCCAGACAAGGAGAAGACGAAACAAGAACTTGCCTCTTTGCTACGTATAGACGATAGTTTTATGAAGTATGTGATAACAGGCGACCTCATCAAGAAATACCAAAACGATGACGGCATCGTATTTATGGACGTATTTGATTTCTTGTTGGATAAAGATTCTATATGAATATAAAGCAGTAAGGCTAATGGAACTTTTACATTTCCATTAGCCTTTGGTGCTAGTATTTTTTCTTCAATAAGGACAAAAATATGAAGACTAGTTTACCATCACTTCGTTTGAAATTGGTCAGTTGCTCCATTGCCTTCACATACCCCACAGAATTTTCACGAATGTTCTCAATGATTTCCGTGTCGGAAGTGCCATCATTCTTTTCCGTAGTATGTATAATCATGTCTTGCGTGATGTTAGAACCATTCAGAAAACGGGAAGCCTGCGCCATTGCCTTCACGGAAGCCACACGATTGATAACGCTTTCATTGTTTTTGTACTTAGCTGGTTCAAGTGCCAAGACAGAAATCAAATAAGCATTATCATAATCATTCACTGCACGCACACCTTCAAAGGGTGCGTTGTTATACATCCGGACAAGAAAGTTAGTAAAAGCTACTTTGTCGCCGGAATATCCCTGGGCATGCAAGCCCAAGGATATTATTGTTAGCACGGATACTAATAAAAGTTTCTTCATCTTTACATTATTTGTTCTTAGGCATCAACTTGAAATCAGAATACTTCGAAATTTCGGAAGCTGGGATTCTGAATTTTATTATCCAATTACCGAAATTGTTAGGAACTTTAAATTCCAAGTTTTCATCAGAACCAGCATAAAAACTAATAGTGCTACTTGCAGACCAGAAGAACGGAACGTTTGGTTGAACCAACACTCCTTCTTTAAACAGACCAGAACCTTGATTCGTAAAGTATGTCCGCGAGCCACCGGGACCAGCACCGCCAGACCATATCGTTCCGTTTTGTCTAAACAATTCTTCATCTTCACTAAACGTTCCACGGTATGAGCCCATCAAGAGTCCATTGAACGAAGAAGAATTGCCCAAATTATCTACAATTTCAAAATTAGCGAACTCGTCCAAAAAGATCTTTGTAAATTCAGCAAACACCTTGTTTATATCTTCTTCTGAATTTCTAAACCTTAGGCCCATACGATATGCTAGAGGCTTATCTCTATAGAAGAAATTTGGCCATTTAATACTTAACCTTGACAGCTTCATATTCATCTTCTCATACTCTGTTCGTTCTTCACTACTCAACGCAATGGCTTTTAAGGTATTGTTTATATTCTCCAATATATGATTGGTATTATCATTTGGTTCTATAGAAACACAGAACTCCATTTGATAATATCCATCTAATAAATTTAGATAGTTCCTATAACTCTCTATGATAGCATCTGCCCCTACAGCAGGATGTACATATATAGGATTTGCTTTAGCATATTGTGGATCTGCACGTAAATCTTTTTCAGGAATGGCAGGATCTGCTATAGACAACTTTTTATCAAATGCTACTGGTAACAATTCTTTTGCCATAGCCACCATATTCCGTAAAGCTTGCAACTCGTTTTTCTTATTCAGCTCTTTCATCTTCATGTTTTGAGCAAACGTAGCTCCAGCAAACTCGGTTGATGCACCTTTCGATTTGGCATAGCTAATAAGTTTGGAGATGCATACTGTTGCTTTGACCGTAACCATCTCTTGCCCGTCTTCACACTTTACATCACTAAGTACCTTATATGACTTTATGTTGCCACTCGATATTGTCACAATTTCATCCTTTACAAGGTCATCGTTGAGAATCGTTGTATTAGCAGAGACAAATACACCATAAGCTTGCTCTATTGCGCTTCGCAAGGCTACAGCTGTAGCTTTTTCACTATCAACAGCTTTACCAAAAACAACCAAAGTAACCTCATCGTTTGAATTTGCTGAATTATTTTCCTTGCCACTATCATTTGTAACATCCAGAGCCTTAGTGTTATTCCTTTTCTCTACAGCTTTACGCAAAAGTCCACCAGCCAACCTTTGCAATGCGGCCTGTCCATAAGAAACTGTGCTAAATGTTGGAGCTAAAGCCAACAACACTACAAAAAATAAAATCTTTGTTTTCATAAATTTATTATTATTGTTAAACGTTACCACCATCCCCGGATGATGTTTTTTACTATACTTTGAGGTTGATTGTTTGCCCAAGCCATGCCTACATCGCGGCAAGCCTTGATTATGCTTCGCTTGTTTGCTTGGCTGTCTTCGTATTGCTTCATTTGGAAGTTCCATTCACGAAGTTCATCAGCTTTCAGCTTGGAAGCCACTTCTTTACGCAGATTCTCGACATCAGAGTAGCACGAACTGTATGGCGATATAGTATTGAGGAACTTTGCAACCTCGTTGGCTCCTTCAACATCTGGACATTTCATCCACACATTGCGTGCCTTGTTTAACTGCTGCAAGCCTTTTGTATCTATCTTCTGTTGGTATAAAGATGTGGCTGTTGACTGGCATTGAGCATAACAATCCCCACAAACATTAGGCACAGCCATCATTCGTGATATCGCCTCGTCATAATTACCAATAGATGCCATTGTGCGAGCCTTGCTTATCTCTTCTGCGCAATGATTAGTGTAAAAATCAATAATTTTGCTCTTTGCCTTTTCCAGCATCTCGCCAAAGTCTTTATGATTAGGGGTTAGTTTGCTAAAAGCACTAATCATAGCCTTGTTTTCATTGGTACCAATTCCTTGGAGCGATAACGTGCACGACGCATATAGCTTGTTTTCTATCACATCGCCCACAAAGAATGTTACTTCCATTTTCTCAGAAACTCGTGCGGGGGTGGAGGGTACAATATCCTTGCTCGTAATATCAACCTTAGCAGTCAAGACGAAACGTTCTACATAGCCATTGTCGCCATAGCCATTACTAACAAGCATACGTTGCATACGTGTGGTTAGGTTCTTACTTGCCTCCATAGGGATTACATCATCGGGCATCATAGCCTGAATTGAAATTCGCCCCTCGTCTGATGTCTGTGCAAAAGTTGTTATCGACATCATTAATGTTATTATAAAGAATAGCTGTCTCATTTTATTTCTCCCCTAATACAACAATAGCTTCACCCAAACCTCTCACCATTACCTTTGATGTAATATCGAAAGGCGGTTGTTGCAGAAACTTTCTCAATTTTGTGGCAAATGCTCTGGCATCCATAGCCTTGCCTTTATCATCAAACAAAGGAATACGCACTTGTTCAAACTGGGCAAACGATTCTGTTCCGTCACTAAGATTGAATGTGCCGTTCACACAATTTTTCTGTAGCCAGCTTTGTATGCAGTCTGTCAATTCCTCACCATTATATTCTTCTTCCAAATCCTTGTCCCAACTATCCCAGCATCTAACAATAAGGCTTATTTCCCTTCCACGCTTAGTCTGATCGGCAAACCAATCATCCATTTGGTGGTCGAAAGGTTTAATGTTTTCCTTGACAGCCCTTGCTAACAATACGGGAATAATATCCGACGAAGGCTTGGTGGTACCAGTAGATGTTGCTATGCGTTTATTGGTATAGGCATCAAAGGCTTCAAGAATAAATGATGCAGAATTGCCACTTCCTGTACGATTCACTTGCCACCAAAGTTGAATGATTACATCAGACTTCACTCTACGCTTCAGTTGGTCAAGGGGAGATTCCACAAGTGAGGCTCCACTCTTTTTGCTGGTCGTTACATTTTCTTCTGCGGTCTTCATGCTGATGCTTTTGATTTCTTGCCCAGCATCTTTCAGGCTATATCCTTGCTCGGTAAGCACTTGTCCAACCTTACTGATAACCTGTCCCAGTTCTGTATCCTCCAGAAATGCCTGCTGATAGTTTGGAACTTTCACCGTATTCCCTTGATCGGAGAAGCTGGTCATAAAATACCGCTGATTACACCAATTGTCACTTGGCAAAATCATTATCGTTGGCTTCTTTGCTTGCTGTGCAAACAACAAGAAACCATACATACTAAAAGTTAATAAGATAAATATCTTTCTCATATACCTATAGTTATTAAATGTCGGGGACAAAGATAGTGATTCTACTTGACACTATCAAGTCCATAATGGTTCATAAGCGAAATTTCTTGATTTCGGCTTAACAAAAGTAGTAAAAAGCGTTCTGTTTCATTGGTATATTATCATTTTGCCAGGTGTTCCCGAGACTTGGCGGGTTAATATTTCGGTTTCGGCAAAATAAAAAAGCGTGGGAACTTACCTGTCACTCGTCCCACTCTCTGAGGCCTTCGCATTGCCCTGCACTGTTGAACGAGCAACGTCGAAGCCCACGCCGATATGTATACACTTTTCCCTATACGGATATAAGACCTACCGCCTTAACGCAATAAGCCATACCAGTAAAGGGATGTGAATTAACACATCCCGAGAGCACCTACCGTTGCTATGTTCATTGACAGTGCATGAAGTTTGCGAAGTTTCAGAAAGTCAAGAACAAAGCGCTAAGTATGCGCCTTTTCCATTATGTCGTGATTCTTACTCAGAATCATCGGCAAATATACGAATAATGTTTGAAAGAACAAAAGTTTTTTGCAAAAAATCCTCATTGAGGGATAAAAATCATCAAATTCCTCCCTCTCTGAGGGATTTTTCTGTATTTAACCACGCTATGCGAAATTTTTATTGTACTTTTGCACCCGTGCTTGGAAAAGCAACAAATAAAACAGAAGAGTAAACGATATGGCAGAAAAGAATAGCATACCCCAATTCGTGAATAGTGAATCTATTATGTCGGATAGCAACTATGTGAAGTGGCTCTCCGATTTGAAAGGTCGTATTCGCATCGCCCAACTCAAAGCGGCTATCAAAGTCAATGAAGAGTTGCACAAGCTTTATTGGAGCTTGGGAGAAGACATTTGTAACAAGCAAAAGCTATATAAGTGGGGCACTAATTTTATAAAACAGCTTAGTTTGGACTTGCGTTCTGCATTTCCAAATGTAGAAGGTTTTTCTTGGTCAAATCTTTATAAAATACGCAAGTGGTATCTCTTCTATTCTTCGCAAAATGAATTTTTGTACCAAGCTGGTACAAAATTAGAAACCTTAGAAAGTACTAGCGTTCCTATGCCTGCAATTTTGCTTCGTGTACCCTGGAGGCATCAGACTGTCATTGTCTCGAAATGAAAGAGCAATCCGCAAAGAATTCCACTAGCAATAACAACGATTAAGAAAGCATAAACAGAATATGGTACTAAATTATATTTGGATAGCATTTTTCGTGATTGCGTTCATCTTCGCACTCATCGGATTGGCAATGGGAGATACGACTATCTTCCAGAAGATTGTAGATTCCACCTTCGATTCTTCCAAGAATGCCTTCGAGATTTCTCTCGGACTGACGGGCGTGCTCGCCCTCTGGCTTGGCATCATGAAGATTGGAGAGAAGGCGGGAGTTGTGAATGTGTTGGCACGAGCACTCAGCCCGGTCTTCACCCGTCTCTTCCCCGATATTCCAAAGAACCATCCGGTGATGGGAAGCATCTTCATGAATATCGCTTCGAATATGCTGGGACTCGATAATGCGGCGACGCCTACAGGATTGAAGGCGATGCAGCAGATGCAGGAGCTCAACACGAAGAAGGATACGGCAACGAACCCGATGATCATGTTCCTGGTTCTGAACACCTCAGGACTCACCATCATCCCTACCACCATCCTTGCCTTCCGTGCCTCCTATGGAGCAGCCCAGCCTACGGATGTCTTCATCCCTATCCTGATGGCTACGCTCGTGGCTACACTTGCCGGAATCATCATCACTTCGCTCTGGCAGCGCATCAACATCCTGCAGCCGGTATTGCTCGCTACTCTGTTGGGAATGTGCGCCTTCGTAGGCATCATCATCTGGGGATTCGGACAGATGGACAAGGATACGATGAACACGGTTACCACCTTGGCTTCTAACATGATTCTCCTGGGCATCATCCTCTGCTTCATCCTGGCGGGTTTCTGGAAGAAGGTGAATGTTTATGATGCATTTATCGAGGGAGCGAAGGAAGGTTTTACTACGGCGGTGAAGATTATCCCTTATCTCGTAGCTATCCTTGTGGGCATCGGCGTGTTCCGTGCTTCGGGAGCGATGGATATGGTGATTCAAGGCATTTCGTGGTCGGTAGAACAATGCGGCTTGAATGCCGATTTCGTAGGCGCCCTGCCTACCGCCATCATGAAACCGCTGTCGGGAAGTGGTGCACGAGGCATGATGCTGGAGGCGATGAAGAACTATGGTCCTGATTCGTTTGTGGGCAGATTGAGCTGCATCTTCCAGGGTTCCACCGATACCACCTTCTATATATTGGCTGTATATTTCGGAAGCGTAAGCATCAGGAATACCCGTCACGCCGTGGCTTGCGGCTTGCTTGCCGATTTGGCAGGAGTCATCGCAGCAATCGCTATAGCATATTTATTCTTCGGATAATAAAAAACAAATTAATATGGCAAACCTCAAAAGTTTAGCAAAGGATACCGCCATCTATGGTTTGAGCAGTATCATCGGCAGATTCCTCAACTATCTGCTTGTACCACTCTATACGGCTAAGATCAGCGCCGCAAGTGGTGGTTATGGTGTCATCACCAACATGTACGCCTATACGGCGTTACTCCTCGTTATCCTGACCTACGGAATGGAGACCACCTTCTTCCGTTTTGTCAACAAGGAGGGAGAAAATTCAGAAAAGGTTTATCACACGGTATTGAGCATGGTGGGCTTCACTTCCCTACTCTTCATCGCTCTGGTATTCCTCTTCATCACGCCTTTGAGCGATGCGATGGGCTACGCCGACCATCCGGCTTATGTATGGACCATGTTCGTAACCGTGGCTATTGATGCCTTCCAGTGCATTCCGTTCGCTTACCTCAGATACAAGAAGCGCCCATTGAAGTTTGCTGCCTTCAAGTTGCTCTTCATCGGTCTGAACATTGCGCTCAACCTGGTTTACTACGTCATCATGGATGGTCACGATGTGGGTTATGCTTTCTACATCAACCTGGTTTGTACCGCCTCCATCACCTTCTGTTTCTACAAGGAACTGAAGGAAGGATTCATGGGCGAGAAATGCTCCTGGAGCGAATGTAAGGTGCTCGTCAGGAAGATGATGGGCTACAGCTGGCCTATCCTCGTGCTCGGTATTGCCGGTATTCTGAACCAGACAGCCGACAAGATTCTCTTCCCTTACATCTATGAGAAGGGCGATGCTCATGCGCAGCTCGGAATCTACGGAGCAGCCAGCAAGATTGCGATGATCATGGCGATGATTACCCAGGCTTTCCGCTATGCTTACGAACCGTTTGTATTCGGCAAGGCGAAGGATAAGGACAACCGACAGACTTACGCTTCGGCGATGAAATATTTCGTCATCTTCACCCTCTTGGCCTTCCTGGTGGTGGTAGGTTATCTGGATGTATTGCGCCACATCATCGGTCGCGACTACTGGGATGGTTTGAAGGTAGTGCCTATCGTAATGGCTGCCGAAATCATGATGGGAGTATATTTCAACCTCAGTTTCTGGTACAAGCTCATCGACAAGACCATCTGGGGTGCTTACTTCTCGGGCATCGGTTGTGCGGTATTGATTGCTATCAACGTTATCTTCGTACCTGTTTATGGTTACATTGCCTGTGCCTGGGCCGGTTTCGCTGGATATGGAACAGCCATGCTTCTCTCCTACTTCGTGGGTCAGAAGAAGTATCCTATCAACTATCCGGTGAAGGAGATTATGATTTATGTGGTTCTCGCCCTCATCCTCTTCGCAGGAATGACCGAGGCTAACAGATACTTCTCCAGTGGAATTGCCTGCCTCATCAACACGGTGCTCATCCTCATCTTCGCCGCTTATCTCGTGAAGAAGGATTTCCCATTGAAGAGTCTGCCTGTGGTTGGAAAGTACTTTAGAAAGTAAGAGATTCCAATCATTGAGATTATATTCCAAGAAGTCCGTGGACAATGTGTAAGTCCACGGACTTCTTTTGTTTATATTATACAGAACCTTCGCATGCGGTTCAAGAATAGACAAAAGGACCCAATGTTCCTGGTCCCGAGCAATACTCAGGATATAATAGCAGCCAGCAAGGCGCCCTGTAAGAGCTAAAGCAAACGGCTGAGTGAACGAAACGAGACGATTGAGTATTTTGAAGGATACGGCTATGCAAGCTGAAGGATACGGCTCCGTTAACCGAAGGATACGGCTCCGTAAGCTGAAGAATATGACTGCGCAAGTGAAAGAAGACGTCTGATCAGGTTCAAAGAGATAGAATATGGAGTTCAAGGAGACTGCTTCTGGAAAGTTGCCACTAGGCTCAGCAGCTCTGCTGAGCCTAGTCAGCAGGTCTGCTCACTGCAGTCAGCAGGTCTGCCGAGCATACTAAGAAAGCAGCTGGTATGCGCACTTGCATATCAGCTGTTTTTGCACTTTTTAGTTCGACTTGTTGTAAAATATCACACTTTTAAGGACGACCTTTTGTGGTTTTACACATTTTTAAGGACGTTTTTTGTGGTTTTTCAAAAGAAATGCTGCCCCTCAAAAAGTAGACACAGAAAGGTGGAAAACTGATGGAAAATGATTA
>ERZ791878.1481-NODE-1481-length-10040-cov-99.552829_pt1 | contig 10040 bp, 8 predicted proteins | sample MGYA00510277_ERZ791878 | MGnify/ENA primary metagenome ERZ791878 (study PRJEB30046, sample SAMN00792094) | human gut metagenome | study: EMG produced TPA metagenomics assembly of the A metagenome-wide association study of gut microbiota in type 2...
GGTCCCACCGAGAATCGAACTCGGATCAAAGGTTTAGGAAACCTCCGTTCTATCCATTAAACTATGGGACCTTCGAAAACTGACTGCAAAGATACATTAAAACATTGACAATACAAAATAAATGACTATGTTTTTAACACTCATCCTATCAAGTTTACTCACTTTTGTGGAGTTAAACTGCGAAAATCTCTTTGATACACGGCATGATTCGCTTAAGAATGATGTCGAGTTCCTGCCTGAGGGCAGTTATCACTGGACTCCCTACCGCTATTGGCATAAGGTGAACCAGCTGGGGCAGGAGATTGTGGGACTGGGGTATGAGGAGGCTTCCGGAGATGTGCAGCTTCCCGACCTGGTGGCTCTCTGTGAGGTGGAAAACGACAGTGTATTGTTTGACCTGACCAAGCGTTCAGTCATCCGTACGGCTGGTTATGAGTATGTGATGACCGATTCGCCCGATGAGCGAGGCATCGATGTAGCCTTGATGTATCAGCCGTTTTCCTTTTCATTGATACATTCCTGGTCTATTCGGGTGAAGCGTCTGCCGGATACCCGTCCTACGAGAGACATTCTCTATGTTTCGGGACGTGTCATCACGGGCGATACGCTGCATGTGTTTGTGGTGCATGCACCTAGTAGAAGAGGAGGAGAGCGTGAATCCCGTCCTTACCGCCTGCAGGTGGCGAGCCAGTTGGCAGAAGCTGTGGATTCCATTTATGCGCTTCAAAGTGGGGCAAAGATTATTGTGGCAGGAGACTTCAATGATTATCACGACTCTCCCGCTCTGGAATATCTCTATCAGCACCACCTTATTAATATATCTGCCGGAGCACAGGGTAGCCATGGGGCAAAGGCTACTTACCGTTGGCATGGAGAATGGCGCAGTCTTGACCAGATACTGCTGAGCGAATCGATGCAGCATCCGGAAAATGCCTGCAGAATAGGAGATTTGCCTTTCCTGCTCGAAGATGATGAGAAATATGGCGGTAAAAAACCATATCGCACCTACCTGGGTCCGAGGTATTTAGGAGGTTACAGCGATCATCTTCCATTGGTGGCCCGCATCCGGATAGATGATAAATAAGGCACGATTTACTTGACTTTTCGCAAAAAAGGTGGTATAAACAGCACTTTTTTGCGAAAAAGCTTGCATATATTGCACAAATTTCGTAATTTTGCGCACGATTTACAAACATATAGTATTAAGATAACAATGACTCACAATTTGTTAAAAGGCAAGCGTGGCATCATCTTCGGTGCACTCAATGAGGAATCAATCGCTTGGAAAGTAGCTGTAAAGGCTGCTGAAGAGGGTGCTACTATCGCACTTAGTAATACAGCTATGGCTTTGCGTATGGGTACGCTGGATAAGCTCGCTGAACAGATCAACGCTCCTATCATCGCAGCTGATGCGACTAGCGTAGAAGACTTGGAAAAGGTATTCACAGAGGCTCAGGAGAAACTCGGTGGCAAAATCGACTTCGTGCTCCACTCTGTAGCTATGAGCCCTAACGTTCGCAAGCATCGTACATACGATGACCTCGACTACAACTTCCTGAACAAGACATTGGACATCTCTGCTATCTCTTTCCACAAGATGTTGCAGGTAGCCAAGAAGTTGGATGCTATCAATGAGTGGGGTTCTGTAGTAGCTCTCACTTACGTAGCTTCTCAGCGTACTTTCTTCGGTTACAACGATATGGCTGATGCCAAGAGCATGCTTGAGAGCATCGCACGCAGCTTTGGTTACATCTATGGTCGCGAGAAGCATGTCCGCATCAATACCATCTCTCAGAGCCCTACAGCTACAACTGCAGGTAAGGGTATCAAGGATATCGCGAATATGATGGACTTCGCTGACAAGATGTCTCCACTCGGAAATGCGGTAGCAGAGGATTGCGCTAACTATTGCGTAATGATGTTCTCTGACTTCACCCGCAAGGTAACTATGCAGAACCTCTTCCACGATGGTGGTTTCTCATCTATGGGTATGAGCCTCCGCGCCATGAACCAGTATGCTAAGGATATGACTCCTTACGAGGATGAGAATGGTAAGGTTATCTACGGATAATAGAAAAACAAGGAAAGGATGATACTCTATATATCATCACATCTATTCATAATAGGCAATATACGCTCATTCCTGCAGGGAAAGAGGTGTATTGCCTATTTGTTTTGCGACTCACACCGAACGAAGTAAGCACGTGCGTCGAACGACGCACGCGCTCACATCGAACGATGCACGGCGCATAATACATAGACTTTACACTATATAAATAGTTATCTTACGCTGTTGGGATATACAACTTTGATACACATAAAGCAAGTAATTAGAAATTTAAGCAAGTAAACATAAGATAGGAAGCGTATGGATTCATTGTTTTTACTTCAGTTTGCCTGTTTCATCTTCATGTTCATCAATGCCTTCATCGTGGCACTCTCTTGTCTGCATGTAAGATGGAAGAACAAACGATACGAACGTTCAAGATGGATGATAGCAGCAGCCATCACAGGTCTGGCGATACAATATGTGATACAGATGAAGTTCGGATTCCGTGCCATAGACGATGATCTGGGGGCGGTGATCAACATTCTCATCTATACCCCTTGCTTCTCGCTCATCTGTATGGGCATCTATAATCTGGAGACCACCCGTGCCAACCGCAGGAAGATGTATCTGGTGTGCGGTGCCATCTATACCGCCATCATCCTGATCTTCTGCGTGGGCGTCAGCCTTCACCAAAGTCTGTATATTAGAGAAGAACTTTATCTGATGCTGGTACTGTTTTGCGTGAGTGTATCCTATTGCATATATATGATTATACGGGAGATGAACAGGCGCAGGAAGATGCTGGAAACGATGGCGGCTACGGATATGCTGCCCTACGTGAGATATTCACGAGCCAGCATATTCATCCTCTGTCTCCCGGTCCTTGTCTTGCCGGTAGCCATGTTCTCCACCACCTTATTATATATACTGGCTCCTGTGGGGCTGATGGCACTGCTGTTCTTTAACCTTACATTCATAGCCCTTGGCAGCAATTACATTCCTACCGAAGAGCTCCTGGACAAGGAAGCGGAAAACAACCCTCCATCTGAAACCGGAAATGGGGGGGGCAGAGGAAAATTCTGACATACAGCAGAATCCTGCGGATGATAAACCAAGGCAATTGCAGATTATTTCTGATGAACGCAGGAACTTTATCCAGCAGAGCCTGGATGCCTGGTGTGAGAATCAGGGCTACAAGGACTGTAACGTGAATATGCTCACACTTTCCCACACACTCTGCATCTCGAAGAACGAACTGAGTCTGTTCTTCGACCAGTGTCTGCATTCCAACTTCAGGATATGGCTCAGCGAGATCCGTTTCAATGCAGCCAAGAAGATGATGCTGGAGTATCCCGACTACAGCAACGATATCATTTCTGCCGAGTGCGGATTTTCCTGCCGCACCCATCTTTACCGCATCTTCAAGACCAAGGCAGGGTGCTCGCCTACAGAATGGAGAAAATCTGCCAAAAAGGAGTAGCATTTCTAGGAATGCTACTCCTTTTTGGTAGGAATGCGACACTTTTTTAGGGGAATGCGACACCCTTTTTCAGTGAAAAACACTAATTTTGTGGCACGAAAGAAATATTTGAATCTTATACCATCAATCAAGATTTGGCTTTCCGAATCATCATTTCGGAAAGCTTCTTATATATTCTGAAGTAAGCAAATGAAAATAATGTAGTAAGTAATGACAATAATGTAGAGTAATATGATGAATCGTTCAACGACACAGATCAGATTACTGGTTGCTGTGCTTGTTTCCATTCTTTCCTTTTCCTTTGCGAAAGCGGAAGCCAGCGATAGTAACCTGCCAGATTCCAAAGGATGGTATCTGGGCATGGATGGCGGATTGCCTTTCGGCTTATCCACTTTTTCCAGTTTCGGACACGACAAGACCCACCTGGGCTGGGCTGCCGGCATCTATGGCGGTTATCGTTTCAACCCCATTTTCTCAGCAGAACTCTCTGCCAGATATGGAGAGGTGAACCTGTCGGCACAAGACTGCTGCGTGGAGCGCAACTACTGGCTGGGCAGCGATGGCATACTCTACAAGGCAGGTGTCCTGGGTATGGATAGCTGGGAATATGCCCAACTGAAAAGCCATGTCAGGATGGGCTGGTATGGTGCAAGGGTTCACGTGAATCTGCTGGGGCTGTTACGCAATACCGCCCACAGCCGATGGACTGTAGCCGTATCTCCTCATCTCTATGCAGTGACCACCTGCGCAGATATCCAGACCCTGGCAGATCATGCCGAGGTGATGAAAGGCTCTACCCGCTGGCATCTGGGCTATGGAGCCAGCTTGCAGGCTGGTTACCAGTTGACCTCCAATCTTAATCTGGGCATCTATTCCGGTTTGACACGCCTTTCAGGAGAACGTATGGACGGAATGCCGGAACATCTGCACAAGAACAACTTCGTATGGGAAAGCGGAATCAGACTGGGAATCAGCTTCTCAAAAAAGAAAAACAAGATAGTTGAAACTCCATCAGTTCCACAAACGGAAGTTCTACATCAAGATACCATTCTTTCGGAGAATGTCAATCAGAAAGAAAAAGAAACGGAGGATAAGGCTGAAACAAAAGTTGTTGAACAGGATATTAAAGAACCTGTAAAGGTGACATTCCCTGTCATCTACTTCAGCTTCAACCGCATCACCATTCGCCCAAGCGAGGTTTCCAAGCTGAAAAGCATCCTCCATATATTGAAGGAGAATCCGGATATGAAGGTGATGGTGACTGGCTGGTGCGACACAAGAGGCAGCGTGGCTGTCAACAGACGCATCTCCCGCCAGCGAGCACAAGCCCTGAAGACCTGGCTTGTGAAGAGAGGTATTGCAGCAAGACGCATCTCGGTAGTAGGAAAGGGAAGCGACGCTTCCAGAACTGCCCCAAAAGCCCGCCGAGTAGAGACTACAAATCATCATCAGTAACCCATAAAACAAGATAGAAAATGAGAGCAAAAAGAAGATTTAATATTGGGTTATGGGTGCTGCTATGCGTCCCATGCCTATTGGCTAGCTGCGATCATGATGTCCATGATGGCGAAGGGGATGGAGGCTTGTCGGTTTCGCTTGCCTGGGCTGATGAAGCCGATGAGGGCACGGAAGTGAAGGACGTGAAGACATGGATCGTGAATGCTACAGACGGCACGCAGGTGGCGCAAAGCCAGTATGGCAGTGCGCAGGAAATGGCAAAAGAGCGATATGACCTGCCGAAAGGTAACTACCGCATTCTCATCACCACCAATCTGGTGGATCCGTTCACCATCAGTGAGCAGACAAGAGCCGTTGACAACATAAACAGTCTGGCAATCGGACTGTCGGATCCGAGTGCTTCACCCGAACATGCCTATTATGGCGTAACAGACATCGTCATCGACAAGGAGGATGTGCACTATATCACAAGAAGCGACATGCGCCGTATACTTGCGGAACTGACTATTGTCATTGAGGGTGTGCCTGAAAATACAGTAATAAGCGGTAAGGTATTGAATGTTGCAACCGGACTCCTACCCCTGCAAAAGAATGAGGACGGAACATTCGGGACGGCAAGCTATACCAAGGAGGAGTGTGATATACCTTTGAAAATCGCAGTGCCTGGCGAAACTTTAAAAACGGAAACATTACGCTTGATGCCGACAGCCAACGGTTTTCATACCACCAAGTTGTTTATCCAACTGATTTCTCCTGGGGGAGTAGTTAGCAACTACGACATCGAAGCACCCGTCATGAAATCTGGCGGCAAGTACAAGATCAACTTGGAATTTGAGGAGATGAAACCTTACATGTATCTTACGAGCACGAAGATAGATGATTGGACTGAGGAATGGATTTATCGTGGTGAAATCCTGAATCCTGAAGATTAAGCGACCCTCTCATTTAAGCAAGAATCAAAACAAGAATATAAACATATAATAGTAAAAGACAATGAAAAAGAAAACTTATCTCTTTACCCTGATGGCAATGGCTTTGACATTGGGCAGTTGTTCTGACAACGAGAACGGTATCGGAGGCGAGACCTCCAAGTATATCACCGTTTCAACCAGTATCGGCAATATGACACGTGTTGCCACAGATGAGAAGGGTGGACAAACCTTTGAGGAGGGTGATGAAATCAGTGTGTATGCCTGGACTGGCGATGCAACTGTTGCTCCAGAGACACGCGAGCGTGTGGTGAATAATGCCATTAATAAGCTGACAAACGGTTCATGGGTATCCACTCCACAGATGCTTTGGAAGAACAACCGCGACAAGCATTATTTCATCGGTGTATACCCTATTTCAGCAATATCCGACCTTTCTGCCGGAGAATATACATTCGATGTGAACAAGCAAACAGAAAGCGATCTCTTGGTGGCAGTCAATAAAGATGGCTTATCCTATAATGTCGATGAACAGCAAACAGTACCTCTCACCTTTACCCATGTGATGGCTAAACTTGTGGTGAACCTTACCTATAAGAACCAGTGGGGAACAGAGGGACCTACCGTAGATAAGGTAGCTGTAGGCAATGCCGCAAAAAAAGCAACCGTCAATTATCTGACCAAGGTTGTCACTCCATCTGCTGTAGCAGAAGACAAAGCCGACTTCGACATGCCTGCTTTAACCGCTAACAAGCAATATGCTTCCATCATCATCCCGCAGGATGGTGTTCAGAAGATTACCATCACCATTGGCGGAAAGGACTTCATCTACGACAACGGCACACCTTTCAAGTTTGAGAGTGGCAAGATTACTACAATCAACCTGGAGGTAGGACGTGACGTCATAAAACTTGGCGATGTAAACATCTCTGGCTGGGGTTCTACAGGCGATCCTATCAAGGGCGAGGCTCACGATTAACTTTCTTAAAATTAAAACATAAAATTCGACAATATGAAAGCAATTAAAATATTAACAATGGCAGCTTTGGCAACGGCAGTTTTTGCCAGCTGCTCCAACGATGAGGATTTGGCACAGAGCAATTATCCAATGGACAATGTGGTTAGAATCATGACAAGTGTAGATGGCATGAATACCCGTGCCTCTTACGGAAACAGTACGGACAAGCTTAAATCGTTCGGCTTCTGCATCAAAAATGCTAATAGCGAAAAATATACCTATGATAATATCATGGTATCACAGGAAGGCAGCAATTGGATTCCGGCTACCCAAATGTTGTGGCAGAATTCAACTACAGCTGTTGATATTCTGGCTTATGCGCCATATCAGGAGACTACCGAAGATGCAAATGGCAAAGTTAAAGTCTTCGGAAAGACTGATTATGCCTTTTCTGTAAAAGAAGACCAAAGCAATGCTGAAGAATATTCATCCGACCTTATTGTATATAAGCAAACGGGATTCAAACCTAAGTCGGATTTGAATACCAACCAGGCGGTTAATGTCGCATTCACCCATCTTCTCAGTCAGCTGAATCTCACTATCGAGTTAAGAGACCAGTTTAATCAGGATGAAAAAAAGCCTGTTACGTCAGCAACCGTAACTGATGTCAAGGTGGATGGCACCTTTATCCGCAGTGAGGTGAATTTTGCAGCAGACCCTATAAGTGTTCAAATTGTCGGTACCCAGGTACCAAAAGCCATTACTCCTGAAACTGTAGCATTCACGAAGGCGGATAAAACAACCGACCATGCCACCTTCAAATATTCTGCCATTGTGATTCCACAGTGGATTGTGGCAGGAGCATTCTGTATCTCGTTTAAGGTGAATGGCAATGATTACATCTGGACATCCACCAGCGATGTGAATTTTGTATCTGGTAAGAAACATGACCTGCTTCTGTTAGTTGGTAAGGATGTAGTGCAAGGGGGTGCCATAAGTGCGAAACCTTGGGAAGAAGGAACTACTGGAACAACTGGTAGTTTAGAGACTGATTAAAGATTTGTTTGACATTTAAAATAGACAAGATATGAAGATTACAAGATATATGGGAGCATTTGCTGTTATAGCAATGCTTGCCGCTTGCTCTACTGATGACGAGCAGAGCGCTAACACTGCCGCCAATGAGGTGAAGATTGCTGCCACCGTTGGTGGAAACAGCATTTTTACCCGTAGTAATCCTATGGGTTCAGCAACGGAACAAGAGAACTTTAATGAGAACGATGCTATCAGCGTAACTACTGAGGGTAAAACCGTGATTTATAAGAAGACGGGCGAGGTATGGGCACCTGCGAATGCTGGTGACTATCTGGTCTGGACGGGTAATGCCCAGGCTTTCGAGGCTTGTTATCCTGAGAAGGCGGATGAAAGTACCACCAATTCTTTCTCTGTAGGTTATGTCTCAGCAGACCAATCTACAGTTGACAAAATAGAGAAGTCAGATTATATGATAAGCAGAGAAACTATAGAAAAGGCATATATACCTTCCGACAGACAGTTGACATTGAACTTTGAACGTCAGACGGCTCGCGTCATTGTCAAAGTAAGCGGGTTTGGAGATGAGTTCAAAGATCTTAACCCTACACTTTCTGCCGTAGAAGTTTATTCTAAGCTGAAAGTTCCTGCAGGAGATGGTGACAGCTACGCAGCTATCAAAACTTATAAAAAAGAAGAAAGTGGCAACAATGTGTTCTATGCTTTGGTATCTCCTGGAACAGGCAATGATGCAGAGAAATTCCTCAAACTCACTGTGACATACAATGATGGTGATGGCAAACCTACTCAGACTCAAGTTCTGGATGTAACTGGAATTCCTGCTCTTGACAAAGCTATGAGCTATACCTATGATGTAAAAATAGGTAAGGACAAAGCTACAATAGGAAGTGTAAGTGTTACGGATTGGGATCCTGGCGATGACATTACTGGTGGCGATGCTGTAACAACTACAGAAAATGCCGTACTAATTATAAAAAATGCTTTGGCTGCGGGCAAAAAGAACATTGAAATCAAAAATTTGCCTGCAAATGCAGATAAGAGTGTGTTTGATGCTATAAGAGAAGCTCTAAAAGGTGCAAATGATGGCAGTATAGAATTAACTGTTTACAAAGTTGAGGCTTTGCCGTCTAATGCATTTTCGAATTGTCAACCGCTGAAAATAATTAACTTGCAAGATGTAAAGAGTATAGACAGGTATGCTTTTCGGGAGTGTAATAGTCTTGAAACAATCTATGCTCCGAGAGTTTCATCTATAAGTGACGGTGCCTTTTTCAATTGTCCATGGCTAAAATCGGTGACATTAGGTAATATTTCCACTGCAGGTATCCGTATCTTTGATGTTGTACCTACTGAAAATATAGATTTAATTTTGTCACAAGATCAAAAGGTTATGACAGGAAGTGATGATGAAGGGTGGCAATCTGATGAATCTAAGAAATATGCAAAATCTCCGGATCATGTACGACGACAATTTCTTGGAAAAACATTCCACTCCATAAAATGTGGAAGTTTCAAAGTTGAATAACAACTTGGAAATTAATAACATTAGATAAACTCCTAAGCTGGGCAGGAGTATAAGGTGCCCAGCAAACATAGTCACCCGCACTTCACGGGAAACGACAAGGGTCTATATGCCACGATGAACAGGTGGCGTATAGACCCTTGATTTTATTGTGATATTTGTAATCTACATCTCCGCTTTCAGCAGTTTTATCTCCTCTGCCGTCAGCCCCGTCATATCCATGACCGATGCTTCATCTATACCCTTTGCCAGCATCTTTCTGGCAATCTCAAGGCTTCGCTGGGACATGCCTTTTTCCATGCCTTGCTTTATGCCCTTTTCCATGCCTTCAGCAATTCCTTCTTCCTTACCTTTTTCCTTACCTTTCTGGTAGCTGTCATCTATGAGGGTTCTTTCAACGCTTACCGAATCCCAAAACTTGTCGTAGGCTCTGAGTTCGGCATCCGAGAAACCGGAAATCTCCAGCTCCTCTACGGCTTTTCCAATCTCTGGGTCATTAAGCAGGTCGGAAGGAATATCCTTCGTATTGGAATTAATTTCTGTGAGGAAACGGAGCCACAATACCATCATGCGCTTGTCGGCAATGGAAT
>ERZ791878.1485-NODE-1485-length-10012-cov-3.374711_pt1 | contig 10012 bp, 5 predicted proteins | sample MGYA00510277_ERZ791878 | MGnify/ENA primary metagenome ERZ791878 (study PRJEB30046, sample SAMN00792094) | human gut metagenome | study: EMG produced TPA metagenomics assembly of the A metagenome-wide association study of gut microbiota in type 2...
TCTTTGCGGTCACGCGCATCTCGTCCCCCCCTCCCTGTGCATCTCTAACAAAAAAACTCCCGGAGCAGTATCCATGCGAATCTCACATTGGATAGCGCTTCGGGAGTCCCAAATAACGTTCCAATTAAATTTATACACCGGCATTAAACCGCCCTATATGTCCTCCGGTGAACGGCAAGCCTCTTTCCGCAAGCGGATTCCGCAAGCGAATTAAGTTGGGGTGAAACAAGCGATTCAAATACGAAGCCAACTCAAAAGAACGACAGATGGACATCGATACGCCCATCCACCGCCCAGCCTACGAGAATAGCTCTCAAACAAAAGGGACCAACCCGCCCGCGAAGACGAGTTAGTCCCTTGTTCTACCGGTCAAGCGCTAAACGCATGCCCTAAAAAAGCGGTCTGAAAAAGCTTTAGGCCTCGTTATAGAGGGTCTTGAGCTTCAGCAGGTGCTGGTAGCGCTCCATAGCCGCATTCTCATTAGCAGCGAAGAGCTTCTCGGCACGCTCCGGGAAGGAACGGGTGAGGGAGGCGTAACGGGCCTCGTTCATCAGGAACTCCTGATAACCGCCCGCGGGCTCCTTGGAATCGAGCGAGAACTTCTTGCCGGCAGCAGCCTCGGGGTTGAAGCGGAAGAGGTTCCAGTAACCGCACTCGACAGCCTTCTTCATCTCGGCCTGGCAGTTCTGCATGCCGCCCTTCTTGATGGAGTGCATCTCGCAGGGGCTGTAGCCGATAATGAGGGACGGGCCGTCGTAGGCCTCGGCCTCGTGGATGGCCTTGAGAGTCTGAGCCGGGTTGGCGCCCATGGCGACCTGCGCCACGTAGACGTAGCCGTAGCTCATGGCAATCTCGGCCAGAGACTTCTTCTTGGTCACCTTACCGGCAGCGGCGAACTGAGCGACCTGGCCCAGGTTCGAGGCCTTGGAGGCCTGACCGCCGGTGTTGGAGTAGACCTCGGTGTCGAAGACGAAGACGTTGACGTTGTGGCCGGAAGCCAGGACGTGATCCAGGCCGCCGAAGCCGATGTCGTAGGCCCAGCCGTCGCCGCCGAAGATCCAGAAGGACTTCTTGGTGAGGTAAGCCTTGTCGGCGAGGATCGCCTTGGAAGCATCGCAGCCGCACTTCTCGAGCTCGGCAACGTAGGCAGCGGCAGCGGTCTTGGAGGCCTCGGCGTCGTTGACGGAGTCGATCCAAGCCTGGCCGGCAGCCTTGAGCTCATCGGACGGACCATCGGCAGCGATGATGTCCTGGGTAGCGGCGATCAGCTTGTGCTGAACGGCCTCATAGCCAACGGCCATGCCCAGACCGTGCTCGGCATTGTCCTCGAACAGGGAGTTGTTCCACGCCGGGCCGTGACCGTCCTTGTCCTTGCAGTAAGGAGCGGTGGCAGCGGGGTTGCCCCAAATGGAGGAGCAGCCGGTGGCGTTGGAAATGAACATGCGGTCGCCGGCGACCTGGGTCACCAGACGTGCATAGGCGGTCTCGGCGCAGCCGGCGCAGGAGCCGGAGAACTCCAGGTAGGGCTGCTTAAACTGGCTGCCCTTGACGTTGGCCGCGATGAGCTCCTTCTTCTCGGAGACGTTCTCGACCATGTAGTCCCAAACGGGCTGCTGGTCCATCTCCTGCTCGGTGGGAACCATCTCGAGGGCGCCCTTGGGGCAAACCTTGACGCAGTTGGTGCAACCCATGCAGTCGAGCGGGGACACGGCCATGGTGAACTTCATGCCCTTGGCCTTGGGGCCCATGGCGTCGAGCGTGCGGGTAGCCTCGGGCGCGGCGGCAGCCTCGTCCTCGGTCATCGCGAACGGACGGATGGTGGCATGCGGGCACACGTAGGCGCACTGGTTGCACTGGATGCACTTGGTCTCGTCCCAGTGGGGAACGACCACGGCGACGCCGCGCTTCTCGTATGCGGATGCGCCCAGCTCAAACTGGCCGTCGGCGCAATCGACGAAGGCGGAAACAGGCAGGCTGTCGCCGTCCATGCGATCGATGGGCTCGAGCAGGTTCTTGACCTGCTGGGCGATAGTGGACTTGGTCTCCTCGGAGAGCTCGACGGGGGCGGCATCCTCGGCAGTAGCCCAGTCGGCCGGAACCTCGAACTTACGGAAGGCGGTAGCGCCGGCATCGATGGCCTTGTGGTTGGCGTCGACGATAGCCTGGCCCTTCTTCATGTAGGACTTGGTAGCCGCGTCCTTCATGTACTGCAGGGCATCCTCGGCGGGCAGGACCTTGGCCAACGCGAAGAAGGCGGACTGGAGCACCGTGTTGGTGCGCTTGCCCATGCCGACCTTGGCCGCCAGGTCGATAGCGTCGATCAGGTAGACGTTGACGTTGTTGTTCGCGATGTAGCGCTTGGCCACGGCGGGCATGTGCTCGGCGAACTCCTCGTCGCTCCACTGGCAGTTGACCAGGAAGGTGCCGCCCGGCTTGACGTCGCGGACCATCTTGAAGCCCTTAACGATGTAGCTGGGGTTATGGCAGGCGACAAAGTCGGCCTTGGTCACGTAGTACGGCGAACGGATCGGGGAATCACCAAAGCGCAGGTGCGAGACGGTGACGCCGCCGGTCTTCTTGGAGTCGTACTGGAAGTAGGCCTGGACGTACTTGTCGGTGTGGTCGCCGATGATCTTGATCGAGTTCTTGTTGGCGCCGACGGTACCGTCGCCACCCAGACCCCAGAACTTGCACTCGATGGTGCCGGGGGCTGCGGTGTTGGGCGCATCCTCGGCCTCGGGCAGGCTCAGGTTGGTCACGTCATCGACAATGCCGATGGTGAACTCACGCTTGGGCTCGTCCTTCTTGAGCTCCTCGAAGACAGCGAACGCGGACGCGGGAGGCGTGTCCTTGCTGCCCAGACCATAACGGCCGCCGACAACCTTGATGCCCGTCTTGCCAGCCTCGTAGAGAGCGGAGACGACGTCCTGGTAGAGCGGCTCGCCGATGGAACCCGGCTCCTTGGTACGGTCCATGACGGCAATCTTCTGGACGGTCTCGGGGAGAACGTCGACAAAGTGCTTGATGGAGAACGGACGGAACAGGCGAACCTTGACCAGGCCGACCTTCTCGCCGTGAGCGTTGAGGTAGTCGATGACTTCCTCGAGCACGTCGCAGAAGGAGCCCATGCACACGACGACGCGGTCGGCATCGGGAGCGCCGTAGTAGTTGAACAGGCCGTAATCGGTGCCGAGCTTCTCGTTGATCTTCTTCATGTAGCCCTCGACGACGGCGGGAAGCTCGTCGTAGACCTTGTTGCAGGCCTCACGGTTCTGGAAGAAGATATCGCCGTTCTCGTGGCTGCCGCGGGTGTGCGGGTGCTCAGGGTTGAGCGCGTGGTCGCGGAAAGCCTGGACGGCGTCCATGTCGCACATCTCGGCCAGATCCTTGTAGTCCCACATGGCGACCTTCTGGATCTCGTGGCTGGTGCGGAAGCCGTCGAAGAAGTTAAGGAACGGGGTCTTACCCTCGATGGCGGCAAGGTGAGCCACCGGCGAGAGGTCCATGACCTCCTGGACGTTGCCCTCGGCGAGCATGGCGAAACCGGTCTGGCGGCAGGCCATGACGTCGGAGTGATCGCCAAAGATGTTCAGGGCGTGGGAAGCGACGCAACGCGCGGAGACGTGGAAGACGCCCGGGAGCTGCTCGCCCGCGATCTTGTACATGTTCGGGATCATCAGGAGCAGACCCTGAGAAGCCGTGTAGGTGGTGGTCAGAGCACCGGCGCCCAGCGAACCGTGAACGGTACCGGCTGCACCTGCCTCGGACTCCATCTCGACGACCTTGACCGGGGTGCCGAAGATATTCTTGCGACCCTGGGCCGCCCACTGGTCGACATGGTCGGCCATCGGGCTGGACGGCGTAATGGGATAGATTCCCGCTACCTCGGTGTACGCATACGAAACATATGCGGCCGCCTCGTTGCCGTCCATAGACTTAAACTTACGCGCCATATACCCCTCTCCTCTCATATAGGTATACAGGCCCCGGCGATCGCCGGGATGTTGGCGTGATTTTCGCTGTTGCTTCCAATCATCTGGCAGGCAGGCTCAGCAGCAGGTACATGGCGTGGAGAGAAGGCATGCCGAGGCGAGGAGGGCTGCACGCGCTCCACAAGCCCAGCTACCCGTCTTGCACATGACCGAGCGCCGCAAAGGCCGCATGCCGGATGCTCCCGGGCACGCCCCGGCGATGGGAAGCGCCCGCAACGGAAATCCGCATGCGGGTTTATTGTACCCCGCCGTCAAGTGTAATTTCGGCAAATATAGGCGGGCGGTAAAGGTTTACCTTGGGGGACCATCAAGGGCAAAATTGATCCTTCCGTCACCGAGGGACCAAATGGCAGCTGCGGTGAAATAGGAACTGTTTTTGCCGGCCGTAGCCTTAAACAGCCCCTATTTCACCGCAACTTATTTAGGAGATGAGTCAGAGGGCGCCGAGGAGGATGGCGTAGGTTGTGGATTCTCCGAGCTTGAGCTCGTCACCGGGGTTGAGCTGGGCGGAGCGGCCGGGCTCGACCTGGGCGCAGACGTTCGTCGCGTCGTTTACCACCACGGTTCCGTTGGTGGACGACAGGTCCTCAACGTACCAGACATTTTGGTCATCGCACCACACGTGGGCATGGCGAGCCGAAACGTCATCGCCCACATCGGTGATGCCGCCCTCCCCCGTTGCCAGCGCGCCGATCTCGACGCCTTCCTCACTCGGCTGAATCCAGCGCGGGACGCTCACCGCGTAGCCGTTTTGCACGCGCAGCAGTCCCAGCGGATGCGCCGGCGCGACCTCGTGCTCGCCCGACTTGGAACCAAGGCGGGCGTGAGAGCAAACGGCATAGGGAACGAATCTTGCGGATGTACTCCTCGACGTCAGGCAGGTAAGCCCCACGAAGTCACCGGGGAGGCCCAAGCGGCCCGGCACCACTTCCAGATTCTGACCAGGGCGAGTCGTTCGCCGGTGGCTGAAGGCTCGCTCCCACCCAAAAGGGGAGATTCGCGTTGTTCCCCAATCGCTCTCGCATCTTTCATTTTGCTCGAGGTGGGCTATAAAAACTTTCCTGGTGAAAGGCGGCGATTGGTTTCCTTTCTTTCTAGAGGAGCGCGCCTGTAATCTGTTTTCATCCTAAATCAAGTTGAGATCGGACCTTCCAGAGGCAAGTCGACTCAAACTGCGAGGCTCCATGTTGGAATAAAGAGCGCTGTCGAAGTGCCAACAACACAAAGCTTGCCAGTCTCAAATAGAACCTTTTGGGAGTCCGATTGGGCCGCACACCGAATCCCCGCTGGTGGTTTTTTATAGCTGCGTAACAATAAACAAGGTTAGTGCCAGTCCAGCATGAAATTGAGGAACGTATGCATTTTTTCTCAGTAAGTGATCGTCGTTACTGCTTCGATGAGGTCACTCGCAATTGCTTTCAGGTTGACCAAGCATCAGAAGATGCGCTTCGCATATTTGAAGCATCGGGAAGAACGGTCAACTCGAAGTTGCTAACAAAGTCACTTGCTGCGAAAGGCTACGACCAAACGACCATAGCAGAACTTGAAGACGACATTGATGAGTATCAACGATTGTCTGAGCGGACTTTCTTAACAAAAGACACGCCTCGAAAACTTAGATCCATCGAACTCCACGTTTCACATGCATGCAACCTTGGTTGTAGTTACTGTTTTGCCGGTAAAGGAGATTATGGAACGTCTCCTCTGCTGATGACAGACGAGATAGCCTTCAAGGCGGTCGACTACCTCGTCGCAAGTTCATCGGAAAACGAAACGCTTGCAATCGTCTTTTTTGGTGGGGAACCCATGATTAACGAGCCGCTGATATGGAAAACGGTCGACTATTCAAAAAGAATATACCCCAATAGAAACTTTACCTATTCTATTACGACCAACGGAACGCTTTTGAATGACACTGCTGTGAATTCTTTCAAGGAGCACGGGTTTTCTGTTCTGATTAGTCTCGATGGTACAGGATGCAAGCACGATGCATCGCGCCCGTACAAGACGGGAGGCGGCTCTTTCTCCGATATCGACAAAAACGTTCGTCGTTTTTCCGAGTCGTTCCCCTTCGGCGCAAGAGCGACCTTAACAAATAATAACTGTAACCTTGTTGAAGACTATCTTCAGTTTAAAGAGATGGGCTTCAGAAGGATTTACTTCTCGCCCGTGAGCTCATTCGATGAGAATATCAAACTCGACGAACACTCATTAAACAAAATCAGGGCGGGCCTAATAGATTTGGCGGATCAATATCTCAAACAGATTGATCAAGGGGAAAAGCCCTTGTTTAGAACATTGAAAACTGCAGTTGATTTGATTATGAGCAACAGGATCGCCTTTGTCGGATGCGGGGCTGGCAGGCGTTTTATTTCCGTGACTCCCGAAGGGGACGTATACCCCTGTCACAGGTTTGTCGGGATGATGCGATTCAAAATGGGCAACATCGTCACCGGAATTGACGAAACTAGGTATATTGAAAACTGGAGTCAGGGTGTCGAAAAAAGAATTGACTGTACGGACTGTTGGGCTCGGTCTTTCTGTGGTGGGGGCTGTAGCTGGGAGGCTGCAGACGAGCACGGCTACTTGCCCAAGAGTCTACACCCTGCATCATGTGAATATAGAAAAATGTGCTACGAGATGGCTTTTGACCTTATTTCCCGCCACTCATCTTCGCAGGAGAAAAATCAACGAGAAGCTACTGTATCGGAATAAGCGGTTCAGCGCATTGCTGTCACCATTGTGGAGGTGTTCGTTCTTCTGATTACCGTCTGCGAAGCTTATTGCTACGTTCGCCGAAACCATTCTAGAAATATGGTGAACTAGACATCTTGGTTTGTTATACACAATATTGAGGTTTTTCTGCACTCAAAGGGAGGTAGTCGTGAAGCATATTCATCCGATTAATCCAGGAAGTGGCGACGAGGCAGGCGTGAAGCCGATGTCTTTTGACTGCCTCTTGGGCATTACTGACATCTGTACTGTTTATGATAAAGCAGATGGCTGTGGTGCATACGATTACTGCGACTATGACATGGATGGCGGCAGCATCTGCGTTGTAGATCACTGTGGCATTGATCAAACGTAGTCTCTAATTGGATTAAGGTGAGGAGCTGTTATGAAGCATATCCATCCTGTTGGTTCAAATGAACATACTCCCGTTGAGCCTTGTTGTCTTGGAGTTGATATATGCAATTTTTACGACATCGCCGAGTGCCCTGTTGCGGATTGGTGCTATGTCGATAAAGAATCAAGCTGTGTTTTGCCAGCAGATTGGTGCGATCCAGTTGACGAGTAGTTTTTGTGTCTAGGAACTATTTGGTCCAATTCAAAATAAGATGGGGACAAATACCAAAATCTCGTGTCTGGGAGGAGTTATGCCATTATTGCAAGGTCTCGTTGGATTAACCTTTGTACTTGCTTTATATCTGGCACCTTTTTTATTGTTATTCTTCATTATCCGATTCTTTCTTCGGAAAAAATAGGAGTATCACGCAAACATTAGCGTAGCTTTCTTCCAATATGAGCCGAGCATTGGCAAGTGGAATAAGAAGCCCGACCGTTCGTCACATGAAAGTGATCGGACGGGCCTCTCAATTTAACCCGGGCCGCCACCCATAGCGGCTTTCCGGGCGTATTTTCGGTGCAAAGCAATCGTCAGTTTAATCCTATGCGTCGATACCGCATTTCATTTGTTCGGCTCGTATTCTACGGCCTTGTAACCCTCGCACTCTCCGGCAAACGGATTGAACACGAAGGCAGAGATGATGTGTGCGTGGACATCGAGGCTGCTGTAGGCAACATACTGGGGCATGGACCCCCGCTGCGCGTGGCATGCGGCCCGGCATATTCATTGCCGTCCAACCCCGTGTAGTTGCAGCAAAGGGTGGAACCTCAATGCTCAGCTCATGTTGTCCGTGGGACACGAGAATTGTAAGTACACTTTGGTGTGATTCTCACGATGATACTGAGCCACCTGGAATAAGATACGTCGCGACAACACTTCGCTTCACCTCTGTCTCGACAAGACAACGTAGACTAAAGTTTCCTTTAGTAAGAGAATGAGAACTATATCTGAAAGCGTTGCGATGGCGTGAAGGCACCGAGTCCGAACCGACTGAATGCTACGTGCATCTGCATCGCTTTTTTGTTATCTCTGTCAGTTGGGTAGCACTACACTTGTCAGCATTTACCCCGGTACATGCTGCCTAAATCCACTACCCCTTCTACCGCGCCGACCATCTCGTCATCGTGAGAGACAATGATGATCAGCTGGCTTTGCTTGTTGCGCTTAACATAGGCCGCAAGCTCGGCGCGGCTTACAGCGTCTAACCCAGTCGTGGGCTCGTCGAGTACCAAAACTGACGACTTGCGTGAAATCGCCGACCATAAGTACACTCGGCGCAGCTCACCGCCCGAAAGCGCGGAGCAACGTTTCCCGAGCAACTCCTTCACGCTGTTTTCCAGCGAAAGTAGGCCATCTACACCCCGGTGATAGGAAGAAAAGGGCGTGTCGAAATACTCTAACAGCTCTTTCACCGTTTCGTCCGGCGCGAAGCACGACTGTGGGCAGCACGATATCTCTCTCGCACGTATGTAATCCAAGTCGCATTCTTCGATTGGCACGCCGTTGTATTTTACTTTGCCTTTCGATGAGTATAGCCCGAGCATCAAGTAAAGAAGTGACGTCTTGCCTCTTCCGTTTTCCCCAACTATGCAATATGTACCAGGACCGGAAAACTTGAAAGAAAACCCGCCGAGGACCTCTCGGACAGATCCGTCTGGAAGGGCAACCGAGAATTCCAAATCAGATACCGAAATGTCATTTATTTCATCGAGTTTAGCTAAATCGGTCCGATTCCACCCCGATCTCTCCTTTTCTCTCGTCGCGATAGCCGTCCTATCCCATGATGCTTTGGCATCTTGATAGGATTTGAACAATGACATCATACTTTTCAAAGTCTTAAAGAGAACCGCGAAGTATGTACCGATGATAGTGTACTCGCCTATTGACATAGTTCCGTTAATGATTCGTACTCCGGAAACAACAAGTATCACCGCTTGAAACAACGCTGCGAAAAGACCATCGAGCGATGTCAGAGAATATGATAGCTTTCCGGAGCGCAAAACTTTGGGAAAATAGCTCTTAAACCCAGCGTCGAGCGCTTGTTCGCTCTTGCCGTACGAAGATGTCAGTTGAATGTTGAGAATCTGATTAAGCTGCGATGCAATTGCGGCGTAAAAGGCGCTGTCCGCCTCTTTCTTCTCATACGTGACCCTATACAAAAGTTTCCTCAACCCAGTAATTACACAGAAATACACGATGAGGAGAATGATGGAAAACACCGCGAGAGTTGAATCAATTGACCATATGATAAGCAATACGATGGGAATGGCTACAATGGACAGCGGCGCACTGATAAAATTCGCCAAAACGAAGGATGAGACCACGCTAGAGTCGGAAATAATCCGTTGCGTTGTATAGGCTGGATCGATGGTCCGACTCACCAAGTAATCGTCTCTTTCAAAACGCAAGACGGCCTCCCTGAGAAGATCAAAGGAAAGTCTCGTGGTTATGCGAATGGAAAGTGTTCCTGCAAAATAAGTAAAGAGGGTGGAGAAAACTCCTATTGACGCAACCAGGAGCGCGAAGAGTACGGCGTCTCTTTCGCTGCGGTTACCGAGAAGAAAATCTAAGAATTTCCCGTTCACGTATGGCATGGCATAGGAGAGAGCGGTTCCAATCACCGTGATAGCAATGAAGACGAAAGCCCCTTTTGCTCTGATGAACCTCGAGAGAACGCATCGAATCAAGGAAGGCCCCAATCTACCCGCCACAAAACATCAATCACTGATACCTTACACCTCAACACAACAGGAGCGAAGATTTGCCAATGAGACTGCTTTAAGATTGCCTTGGGCCAATACGATCTCAAGCTCTTCCTACAAGAGAGTCGGAATCGGACATCTCCTCCGACGAACCTGGCAATCGGGCGGTTGAAATATCTTTTTTAACCGCC